>FWPU01008558.1_pt1 | contig 17313 bp, 17 predicted proteins | sample 2228361 | NCBI WGS metagenome assembly FWPU01 (sample SAMEA103939777, study PRJEB20133) | metagenome
CGAAGCCAGTGCCATCTTCCGCCTGAATACCTGGCTGCGCTTTAAGAATCTGGAACTGCCGTTCGGGATGATCAGCTTGATTTGGAACAGCATGATGTCATGGGCTGGCGGTTGGTTTTTCCTGATGGCTGCCGAAATTTTCACTGTTGGACAGAGGGATTTCCGCCTGCCCGGTATTGGGGCGTACCTGCATGAAGCCTCGGTGCAGGGCGATTTGACGGCCATCGGATACGGCCTGGGAACGATGATTATGGCCGCTGATTGCCTGGTCTGACCGATTCAAGTTGGAAATGGTCGAAAGTGACACCCCGCCGACTTCGTGGTTTTATACTCTGGTTTCCAATTCACGACTGTTTCGTTTCTTGGGCGATCAGGTGTTTTCTCCGCTCAACGAACGTCTGGATCAGTGGTTGATACGCCGATTTCCGGTAGAACGGGAAACCCAGCCGCCTTCGGGCTGGCAAATCTGGTTGGGGAGGGCGCTTACGGCTGGTTTAATTGCCTTGTTGGGATACGGCATGATTCGGGCGGTGATGATGTTGGCGGCGGTGGACGGCGTGGAATGGGGGCAGATTGGCCTGGGTGTCCTTGCAACTGCCGTGCGGGTTTCAGTGGCGTTGCTAATAGCGCTGGCGTGGACAATTCCGGTCGGAGTATTGATCGGCACCAATCCTCGCTTTGCCGGTGTTTTTCAACCCATTGTGCAGGTAGCCGCCTCGGTACCGGCGACAGCCCTCTTCCCGGTTTTATTACTCTTTATTTTGCAACTGCCGGGCGGACTGAATCTGGCAGCCGTTTTGTTGATGTTAATGGGAACGCAGTGGTATCTGCTTTTCAATGTGATTGCCGGGGCGAATGCCATACCACAGGATTTGAAGTACACGACCGCCCTATTGGGGTTGAAAGGCTGGCAGCGCTGGCGAACCCTCATCCTGCCGGCGCTGTTTCCCTACCTGATTACGGGAGCAATTACTGCCAGCGGTGGAGCGTGGAACGCCAGCATTGTGGCAGAGTATGTGACCTTTAGTGGCAAGGTTCAGCAGGCAACCGGCATTGGGGCGGTCATTTCTCACGCCACCGACCAGGGTAATTATCCTCTGCTGTTGGCTGGTACGCTGGTCATGGTGGTTGTGGTGGTGCTGATTAACCGGTTGATCTGGCGGCCGCTGTACCGGCAGGCCGAAGAAATTTACCGGATGGAGTGAACCCATGAGCAACGATTCGGTGTTACTCGAACTGAAAACAGTTTCCCAATTATATGGCAGCGGTGAAAAACGTTTTGTGGCGGTGGATAGGGTCAACCTGACTGTGCGGGAAGGCGAGTTTGTTGCTCTGTTGGGCCCATCAGGCTGTGGAAAAAGTACACTGCTGCGCATCATCACCGGTCTGCAAAAAGCCTCCGATGGAGATGTGTACTATCGCGGTCAGAAGCTGAGGGGGGTCAATCCCCACGCAACCATTGTTTTCCAGACCTTTGCGCTTTTTCCATGGTTGACTGTTCAGGAAAATGTTGAGTTGGCACTTAAAGCCCGCGGGGTCGAGCCGGATAACCGCCGCCGGCTGGCGATTGATCTGATTGACCGGGTCGGTTTGGATGGATTTGAGAATGCCTATCCGCGCGAACTTTCTGGCGGGATGCGCCAGAAAGTGGGCTTCGCGCGTGCCATGGCGGTTGAGCCGGAATTGCTTTGTTTGGATGAGCCGTTTTCGGCGCTGGATGTGCTGAGTGCCGAATCGTTGCGTGGTGAGCTGCTGGAATTATGGCTGAGCGGCAACATTCCCACCCGCGCCATTCTAATGGTCAGCCATAACATCGAAGAGGCGGTTTTCATGGCTGACCGTCTGGTGGTGATGGATAAAAACCCCGGGCGGGTGGTAGCCGATTTTGAGGTCAATCTGCCGCATCCGCGTCAGCGCAAATCGCCAGAGTTTCAGGCCGTTGTGGACCGCACTTACGGCATCCTTGCCGGACAAACCATGACCGAGGCTGAGGAATTAGGGTCTGCTCCGGGAGAGCCGGGAACAACCCGCGCCTTACCGGAGATCAGCATCAGCGATTTAGCCGGAATGCTCGAGCATATTTTTGAAAACCACAAGAACGGAGCGGATATTTACCGCCTGGCCGAGGAGCTTTCGATTGACTCAGATACCTTGCTGCGCTTGACCGAGGCAGCCGAATTGCTGCGTTTTGCAACGATTCAAAAAGGCGATATTACCCTGACGGTGCTGGGCGAAACCTTTGCCGAAGCCAGCATTCTGGCACGCAAGGAGATCTTTGCAACTCGCATCCGACGTTTGCCAATTTTCCGTTGGATTATCAACATGCTGCGTTCGGCTGAAAATCAGCAGTTGAAATGGAATGTGATCCAAACTGCCCTGGAACTGGAATTTCCGCCCGAAGAAGCCGAGAAACAACTGGAAACGGTGGTGAATTGGGGCCGTTATGCCGAGGTGCTGGGCTACGACGATAAGAGCGAGACGATTTACCTCGAAAGCACGCCTGTTGCGGTTTGAGTTAACTGGATTTTATTAACTGCAAGGTCCGCTCGGCAAGTGCCCGGATGGAGAGCTGTTCTTTGCCGCGCAGGTAGGTCTCCAGCGTATCTTGCAAGGGGTCAGCCCACTTTGCAGGCGTACCGAACATGATACCCAAAACGGTCCCCACCAGGCCGGCGTTGCAGTCCACATCCAATCCGGCGTGTGCCAGCCAGCGGAAGGCAGCCGTCATATCGCCATTGCAGTGCCACAGGGCAAACAAATCGGCAGCCAGGTTGGGGTAGGCGTGGATCCAGTTGTACTCCTCGAAGCGCGTGTCCAGTTTTTGCCAGGCTTCCAGCGGGTCGGGTGTGGTGGCAAGGGTTTGCAAAATCTCACGGGCAACCGCCACGTACTCGCTGCGCTGCGGCAGGTAATTCAGCCCTTCTCCCAGCATGGGGCGCAGGTCATTCCTCACAAAAGCAAGGGAAGTCAATACGGCAGCGTACATTCCGCCGTACACGCCGTTGGCCGCATGAGAAACACAGCCATCCAGAAAAGCCAGGCGGGCGGCCTCCAATGGCCACCCGGGTGCCAGCATACCGCAGATCATACCGCGCATTTGAGCGCCGATCCAGTCGTTATACGGATTACGGAAGGCGCCGGAGAGCGGCGGCATGAAACCAAGAGAGAGATTGTTCAGGGCGACCCACTCGGCTGACCAGCCAAAGGGAATCTGACGCAGCCATTCAAGCCCGATGTCGGTAGAGGTCAGGTTGCGTCCGTGCTTTTCGAAAACATCCAGAAAAACCAATTCATAAACCACATCATCGTTGACCGTTTCCGGCTCGGTCAGGTAGGCTTCGATCACGCCGTACACTTTTTGGATTTGGGTGGAGTGATAGCCTTCGATGACTGTGCCAAAACTACCACCGGCCAGCTGCCCCAGCCAACCGTGCAGCAGTTTGTCCGCCAGGTCTTTTGGGGCGCTGGGTTCGGGTTGTGGATTGGGATTGTTCATGTTGGAAAGGATACTTTCCCAATCCATTGGGCGCTGGTACTGCCAGTAAGAATGGGTGGGAATGCGCGGGGCGTTATGCAGTGCGCTGAGAAGGAGGGCGGTATGGGCGCGCAGGTCATCGCGGCGGTTCTCGGCAGCCAGTTGCAGACCCCGGGGGATGAGGGCTTCGGCCTCGCTGACTTCAAATCCCTGATTGTAACGTGCCTGGACCATTTCCACATACGGAATTTCCGGCGCACCGGAGCCGGGCACGCGTGCGCTCCAAAACAAGGCAATCAGTTCATCGCCGTGTGGAAAAACGGTATTGCTGGAGTACCACTGGCTGGGGTGAATCCGTCGGTCGAGCGGGACGGCATTCAGACGAATAGCCCGATCTATTTGCCAGGCGCGTTCTGGCAGGGGGCTGGGGAGTTCGATCATGCTGGTTTAAACCTCCGTTTACGAGCTGCGTAGAAGTATAACGCAATCAGGGTGGCAAGGTAGGGAACCATGGCTGTAAATTGGGACGGTACACGGTAGCCTTGCAGCAACAACCCCAGCCCGTCCGAAAAACCAAACAACAGTGAAATCAGGGCAATTCCCAGCGGGTTACCATTGACCAGGATAATGGCTGCCAGCGAGATCCAGCCGCGCCCGGCAGACATGTTCTCGGCGAACAAGTTGACATAACCCAGCGAGAGAAATGCACCGCCCAATCCGCATAATACACCGCAGGCGAGTAAGGAGAGGGCGCGCATCCGGCTGGAAGGTACACCGCTCGAATCGAGTCTGGCGGGATTATAACCGGCTGCCCGCAGGCGCAGTCCAAAGCGGGTGTGGAAGATGAGAAAATGGGTCAGGAGGGTTGCCAGCAGGGCAACCCAGACCATCAGGTTTTGTCCGGAAAGAATATCACCCAATAGCGGAACATTTTCCACCAGCGGCAGGCGGATGGTGGGAATGGGCTGAATGGCTGGGTTGGAGAAAACCCCTTTCACGCTGAAAATTTTGCGCAACATGTAGGTGGTTGCTCCGACGGCAAAAAGATTCAGGGCAATACCGGTGACAAATTCGTCCGTTTTCAGCACAACGGCAAAAAGAATAAAGATGAAGGAGAGAAATAACGCGCCCAAAATTGCCAGCAGGACGCCAATCAGCCATGAGCCGGTGTAGTACGAACCCAGCACAGCAAAGAAGGCGCCGGTCAGCAGCATTCCCTCCATGGCGATGTTGAAGACACCGGCATAATAGGTGTAGGCACCGCCGAGGGCGGCCAGTAAGATTGGGGTGGCACCGGAAATCATCCCGTTGATTAACCCGATGAGGATTTTCATGTGCGCACCTCCCGCGCCCGGCGGCGGGCTGTTTGTTGTTCGACAAAGGTGTTCAAGTACTCACGGCTGGCAACGATCACCAGGACCAAAACGGCTTGCAAGACCTGAGAAATTTCGTTGGGAACACTGGTAATCAATTCCATTCCCAAGGCACCGGTCTGAATCGCACTGAAAAACAAGCCATATAAAAAGGTAGCAATCAGACCGTTGTTGGCCACAATGGCAATCATCACACCATCCCATGCATAATTGGCACCCAACCCGCGGATGAAGCGGTGCGGGCCGCCCATTACCACCAGCCCGCCGGCCAGCCCTGCCAGCGCTCCGGTCATCAGCATGACTGCCATGAAGTTGCGGTTGATGTTACAACCGCCCAGGCGGGCAAACAGGGCGTTTTGTCCGGTAATGCGCCATTCGTAGCCGGCTTTCCAGCGGTTGAACACAAACCATGCTACAATGACAGCCGCAAACATGAATAAAATCATGGTGTTGAACTCTCCCCATTTTGGCAGCCAGCCATTGGGGTTAATCTGGGGGGTCATCGGCGAGAAGGCCGCAGGGTCTTTGAAGGGTTCGGTGATCGCCCAGGCGGTGAAGAAGTCGGCAATCATGTTGAGCATGAGGGTAACAATAAATTCACTCATATCGAAGAAGCGGCGCAGCAAGGCTGCCAGACCGGCCCATAACATCCCCCCCAGCATGGCTAACAGGGCCAGGACGGGAATCATCAAGGCGGGAGGCAAGTCCAGGTAAAGTCCTCCAATTGTGGCAAACAGGGCGCCCATCACCAGTTGACCGGGTTGCCCCAAATTGACCACACCGGAGGCAAAGGCAATGGCTGCTGAAAGGCCGGGCAGCACCAGCGGTACGGCGTTACGCAGGGTGGTGGCGAATGGGTAATAACCGAACAGGGAATACCGGAATAATGCTTCGTAAGTGGCCAGCGGGTCATAACCCTGAATCAGGAGCAGAACCGCCCCCAACAGGAGAGCCACAAAAATACCAATCAGAGCGTTGAGCATCTTCTGTCTCATGGGTTCTGCGGCTGCCCCTCCAGCATTAAGGATCCAACTTCCTGGGGGTTCGTCTGTTCAACCGACAGGTTGCCGACCAACTGCCCGCGGTAGAGTACCAGAATCCGGTCGGAGAGCAGGAAAATTTCCTCCAAATCTGCCGATATCATCAATACAGCCCGGCCTTCGGCGCGTATGCGGAGGATCTGGTCATGGATGTATTCCATTGAGCCAACGTCCAGCCCGCGGGTCGGCTGATCGAGCAGAACAAGATCACTTTGGAGGAGAAGTTCGCGCCCCACGATGACTTTTTGCTGATTGCCGCCGGAAAGTGTGCGGAAAGGCGCGTGCGGCGAAGGCGCAACCACCGAAAAGTTTTCAATCAGATCCCACGTGAACTGTCTTGCATAATTTGTGTTGAGCAGCAAGCCTTTCCACCCCGAAAAACGCCGGTTCAGGCGGTGATGGGTCATGATTGCATCTTCCCAGACCGGCGCCGACAGACTGGCGCCCATTTTACCGCGATCCTGCGGGACGAAGGAGATGTATTTGCGCCTTTCCAGAATATCAAAATGGGTGATGTCCACGTCCCGTATCAGGATACGACCGCTGGTTGGTTTTTGAATGCCCATGAGCGTATTAACCAGTTCGTATTGTCCATTACCTTCCACGCCAGCCACACCGACAATTTCGCCCGCACGCACTTCAAAGTTGAGGTTTTTCAGGCGCACTCGCCCGTGATCTTCCTGGAGAGAGAGGTTTTCGACGCGCAGGATGGGTTCGCCGGGCGGCTGCGGTTTACGCCGTGTGGTGAAAATCACATCCCGGCCAACCATCATGCGTGCCAGTTCCTGACGATTCGTCGTGGACGCCGGCACGGTGCCGACCTTTTTACCCTTTCGCATGACGGTAATACGGTCACTCAGTTCCAGCACTTCGTCAAGCCGATGGGAGATGAACAGGATGGTGTGACCGCCATCCCGCAGACGGTTCAATTCCGCGAATAATTGCGGAATCTCTTGCGGGGTCAATACGGCGGTTGGCTCGTCCAAAATCAGCACTTCCACGTTGCGATAAAGCAGGGTGAGGATTTCTACTTTTTGGCGGGCGGCTACCGAGATGTTTTCCACCTTTGCATCCGGGTCGAGGTTGAATTGGAATTCGTCAATTTTTTGTTGGACACGTTGGCGGGCGCGCTGGCGGTCAATTTTTCCCAGCCAATTGACCGGTTCAACCCCCAGGACGATGTTTTCCCAAACGGTGTACTCCGGAATCAGGACAATTTCCTGATGCACCATGCCAATGCCGGCGGCAATCGCTTCACCCGGTTCTCGAAAGTGGACTGGTTTGCCTTTGTAGATAATCTCGCCAGAGTTAGCGGGGGTCAGGCCGTACAGCACCTTCATCAGGGTGCTTTTACCGGCCCCGTTTTCGCCGACGATCGAATGAATCTCACCACGTTGGAAGTCCACCGTAACATCATCCAGCGCCAGAACACTGGGCGGATAAACTTTGACGATGTGACGAATTTCGATCAAGGTAGCATTGTGGATCATGCTGAGGAAAGACCTTTTTGAGAAGGATGGGTGAAGTCATGCTTCACCCATCCTTAAAGATTTTCCTTGAAAGGACTTCCGGCACTTTACTGCCAGACATCCTGGTTGTTGTACAGTTCAATTTTCAGGCTGCCATCAACGATTTGCTGGCGGAGCGCCAGGACTTGATCTATGATGGATTGAGGCAGCACCTGAATTTGGGCTTCGAGGGCAATGTCCACACCGCCCTGAGCAATCCCGTATTTCAACACCTGACCCGGCTGGTAAGTTCCATCGTTGATGGCTTTATACACATCCTCAATGGCTTTGCCCACGTTCTTGATGTCACTGGCAATGACATAACCGGGTTCAAGATCGTTCTGGTTGGTATCCACGCCGATGGCGTATAACTGGCGTTCACGGGCGGCTTGCAGCACACCAATGCCGGCTGCGGCTGCAACCTGAAAGACCACATCGGCTTTCTGATCATACAATTGCAGGGCTGCCTGCTTGCCGCGGGCGGAGTCATCCCAGGCACCGCCCAGGGATTTCTTCAGCACCTGAATTTCGGGGTCAATTGATTTTGCACCGTTTTCGTAGGCAAACACAAAGGCGCTGACCACCGGGTCAACATCACCGCCGACGACGCCGATGATTTTATCGGGGTTGATGTTGGGGATGCTGGTGTCGAGGGTGGCTAAACCGGCGACAACCCCGGCGAGGTAGGCACTCTCTTCCTCGATGAAATCCACCGAAGTGATGGTCTTCTTGCTGTTTTCAACGACCGTATCAATGTTGACAAAGATTTTATTCGGGTATTGGTCGGCAAACTCTTTGAGTTGATCTTCGAAGCCGTAGGAAATCACAAAGATTACATCGGCAAAATCTACGGCGGCTCGCAGCGAGGGCTCGTATTTGCCGGCGTCAAAATTGCATTCGATGGTGCGGGTTTCAACGCCGTACTGACTGGCGATGTTGTCAATCCCGGCCTTACCCGAGTCGTAGAAGGCATTATCGCCAAGCGCACCGTTAATCAGGTACACAACCCGTTTGGGCTGTTCTTGGGTGGTGGCAGCTGGGGCGCAGGCGGCCAGGCTGAAAATTAAAGTAACAATCAACAGAACAAACAGGGTTTTCTTCATCTTCTTATTCTCCTTTTGAGTGGATGAAATGCGGCGAATTTGCTGCTGAAGTTGAAACGCGCAAAAATGACGTGAGAATTATACTCCCGTCTTGAGGATTGCGAGACAAGTTTGGGCAAATGTGTACAACAAGGGAAATACATTCCAGCCGCTGGTCAAACCAGCGGCTGGATTTTTTCTTAATCGGTGTATTTGGATTGATCCAACAATTCGCGCAGTTTTTCCTCTTCGCTTTTCGCACTCGCCGGGCGTGTGGATTTCTCGGCCTGTAATTCGGCGGCTTCGGCAGCCCGGAGTACTTCCAGCGACTGGCGGCGCATAAAGCTGAATTGACCGCAATTTTCGCAGCGATCCCACCGACCCACTCCCAGATTGAGGCTCCACAAGTGAAGGGGGGTTGGACGCTGGCATTTGGGGCAAATGGCGCCGCCCAGAACACCGTAATTGCGTGCTTCGCCGGGGGCATAGCGCCCGGCTGGCTTACTGCGCAAGGCAAGCATTTGCACGCCGCCGCCCACCAGTGTCAGCAGCAGAACCACCCCCAGAAGCGGAACGATGATTTTGACAATGGCTTCTCTTTCGGCCTGGCTGCTGGCAAATTCAAAGCGGCGTGGTGTCAATTCTACGGTTGATCCATCCTTCAAAGTCAAGCGGGCGCTCAACTCATGAATACCTTCGGGATAACTACTTGTATTGAAGCGGTAACGGAAAGGGGCTGCGGTGATGGTGGTCATTTCTTCACCGTCAATCAAGAACGTGACGGCAGCAATGGCATCCTGATCACCCGAAATTTTCAGGGTAAAGTCGCCGCGAATCTGGCTGCCGGCGCTGAAGCCGAAATTGCGGTCAACCAAAAGCCGGTAACCTTCCTGTGCCAGAACGGGGGAGGTCAGGAACATGCTGAAGAGGACGATACTGGCAAGTAGGGATAAAAATCGAAAGATTGAGAGAGAATGGTTCGTTTTCATGGTTCACTTCCAACGGGTGAGAATGGTCTCGCGCTGAAACAGGCGCGCGCCGAGGTAGACAAGGAAAGCATCCGCAAGGATGAGGGCGGTGATGACAATGAGCATTAATTGCTGGTTGATGACCAGCAAACCCGCCACCTGCCCAAAGAGCAGTGCCAGCACCGGAACGATCAAAATGGCCGCCAGTTGTTCGGCAACACGGGGATCGTTGACCCGTGAGGAAACCATGATGGCAAAATTGACGGCGGCGATGGCCATCAACGGGCCGACAACCAGCACGCCTAACAGCCATGTTGGTCCAAGCACGTAGGCGCGCACCTGCTGGCTGGCACCGGTCAATGGAATCAGGATTTGGAAAATGAAAAAGCACAACCAGGTGGCACCCACCGCAGGAATGGCAGCTGCGAGAGCCTTGCCGATGAGCAACTCTTCGGTGGAAATGGGGGTAGCCAGCAGCGGCTCCAGGCTGCGGGTGGTTTTTTCACCGACGATACTGTAAGCGGCGATGGTGATGGGGATGATCAGCGGCAACATCATGTACAGAATCAAGAATTGGTTAATCACATACACCTGCATACAGGAGGCTGAGTCCATCTGCCCGCAAACCGAGAGAAACATTTCGGGCAGGTCGGCGGTATCGCCACCCGGTATGGTGCTGCCGGTGGTCACAAACAGCATAATCAGCGGCAGAGCGGTGAACAGTAATGGCATCAACACAATGGTAAACAGTACCATTTTGTTCTTGAACACTTCTGCCCATTCTTTATCAACGATGGTGCGAATATGGCGGAACGATAACATGGCAATTACTCCTCTGCCTGCAGGGTTTGCAGGTAAATATCTTCCAGTGAATGGCGAATTTCACCGACGAATTGCAGGTCGGCGCCGCATTCGACCAGTGTGCGAATCAGGATGGGGTTGTAGTGTTCGGGTTCATCCAGCCGTACTACCAATCGGTTATCCACCGGGGTTACTTCTTTGACGAAATCGAAACGGCGGAGAGTTTCAACCCACTCCGGGTTCAGCGAACGAAAGTGAAATACCACTCTCCGCCCGAATAAACGCTGGCGCAGGTTGGCGGGGGTGTCCACAGCGATCAGCCGTGATTTGAAGATGCCGATGCGGTCACACAACCGGTCAGCCTCGTCCAGGTTGTGGGTGCAAAGGAAAATGGTGCGCCCTTCACTTTTCAGTTCTTCGATAAAATCGCGCACCAGTTTGGCGGCTTCCGGGTCGAGACCACTGGTGGGTTCATCCAGAAAGAGGACGCGCGGCTCGTGCAGCAGGGCGCGGGCAATCGCCAGCTTCTGGCGCATTCCCTTGCTAAAACTGCCGACTTCGTCCATGCGCCGGTTCCACAGACCTAACATGCGCAGATATTTTTCCACCTGTCCCTGAACATCTGCCACATCGTATAAATTGGCGTAGATGGTCAGGTTCTTTTCGGCGCTCAGGCGTTCGTACATGCCGGGTGTTTCGGTGAGAATGCCAATATTTCGCCGGATGTGGGTGTCGTCCCGCCCAATTTGGTAATCGTTGATGAAAGCCTTTCCACTGGTCGGGCGGATGAGTGCAGCTAACATGCGCACGGTGGTGGTTTTACCCGCACCATTGGGGCCCAGGAAGCCAAAGACTTCACCTTCTTTCACTTCCAGAGTCAGGTTTTGTACGGCGTGAATGGGCGGCTGATTTTTGCGCAGTGCAAAGGTTTTGGTTAAGTTTTCTGTACGAATCATGCTTTTCTCTCTGCGGGGTGGATGATTGCGGTGTGTAACCACCTTGATTATTGTATCATTGTATCGGAAAAATAATGAATGGGAAGGGGTTTAAGACCAAAATCAGCCTGTACCAGGGGGGGAATGGAGGACTGGTCAGGTGGCGAGGGAAAGGTGTTTTTGTGGGTTGGTTGTTTTTAACCGCCGATTTCGCTCATGGTGCGATTGGTGGCAAAATCGCCCTCGGCGAGGCCGTGACCCCACGGTTTTTGCCAGATGCCATCAAGGATGATCTGGCGCAGGTCTTCCAGGGTAGCACCCTGGCGCAGCGGGGTGAGCAGGTCTACTTCTTTTTCGCGCAGCAGGCACAGACGCAGCTTGCCATCGGCGGTCAGGCGGGCGCGGGTACAGGCGGCGCAGAAAGGCATGGAAACGGAGGCGATGAAGCCGATTTCACCCATCGCATCGCTCAGCCGAAAGATACGCGCTTCGCCATCCAATTGACCGTTGTTCACCGGTTGCAATGGCCCCAATTCGGCTTCAATTCGGCTGATCATCTCCCCAGTGGTGACCACCTGTTGACGCTGCAATTCGGTTGCACCGCCAAACGGCATCATTTCGATGAAGCGAATCTGCCATGGGAGGGTGCAGGAGAGGCGTGCCATTGGGACAATATCTTCTTCATTGAAACCGCGGACGATAACCGCATTGAGTTTAATCGGTTGCAATCCGGCCCGCTCAGCAGCCATAATCCCATTCCAAACCCTCTCAAACGATCCCCATCGAGTAATGGCCTTGAAACGGAGGGGGTTGAGGGTATCCAGGCTGATGTTGACCCGCTGGAGACCAGCTTCTTTGAGCGGCTGAGCCAGTTTTTCCAGCAGGATACCGTTGGTGGTCATGGAAAGCGAGCGCACACCCGGTGTGGAGGCGATCTCGCGCACCAGATCAACGATGTTGGCGCGAACAGTTGGCTCACCGCCAGTCAGACGGATTTTATCAAAACCCAGCGAAGCAAACAGGCGTGTAAGCAGGATGACTTCGTCATCCTGCATCAGTTCTGCATTAGGGCGGAAGGTCATGTCCTCCGGCATACAATACACGCAGCGCAGGTTGCAGTGATCGGTCAGGCTGATGCGGAGATAGTGGATGTTGCGTCCGAAACGGTCGAGGGCCATAGGGGTAATCTGGATGGGATACCAATAATTTGGACTAATTATATCTTGTTTTTGATAAAAATGTCAAATTATTATCCCAATTTTTATCCAAATACGGTCAAATTTGAGGAAGTTTGTTTTTCGGACGGGTGATACCTGACACTACCTTTCGACCTCAAAGCGAATAATAATGAATTTGCAGCCATCATCGCCGCTCTCTGAATATTCCTGAATTCCAAAAAAGGAGGAACAGCAATGCCCGTAAAGGGACGAATTCTCGTCAATGAGGCTTATTGTAAGGGATGCGAACTGTGCGTGGATGCCTGCCCGCAGCAGGTTATTGCCCTCGACCCGGTGCGGATAACGGCGAAAGGTTATCACCCGGCTACGCTGGTGCAGGAAGGCTGCACCGGCTGCGGTATCTGCGCGATTGTCTGCCCGGAAGCGGCAATCACCGTTTACCGCGAAGCGGCCAAAGCCCGTCAAGCGGCAGCTGTGTAGGAGGCCAAGATGGCAAGAGAGCTATGGAAGGGTAACAACGCCATTGCCGAAGCGGCGGTGCGGGCAGGTTTGCAGGCCTATTTTGGCTATCCCATCACCCCTCAAACTGAATTGCTGGAGTATCTTTCGGCACGTATGCCGGAATTGGGACGAGCGTTCGTTCAGGCCGAAAGTGAGCTGGGGGCAATCAACATGGTCTACGGCGCAGCCTGTACCGGTGCGCGGGTGATGACTTCTTCCTCCAGTCCGGGCATCAGCCTGATGATGGAGGGAATTTCGTATATCGCCGGCACGGAAGTGCCCTTTGTGCTGGTGGATGTAATGCGCGGCGGACCGGGTCTGGGGAACATTGCCCCTGCGCAGGCCGATTACAACCAGATTGTGCATGGCGGCGGTCATGGTGATTACAATGCCATCGTACTTGCTCCAGCTTCCATCCAGGAGTCGGTTGATCTGACCTATGAGGCTTTTGATCTTGCAGAAAAATACCGCGCTATCACAGTCATTTTGATTGATGGCAGTATCGGTCAGATGATGGAACCAGCGGAAATGCCGCCCATGCGTCCGCTCAAAACCGAATATCCTGATTGGGCGGTGCGCGGCATTGTTGAACACCCCGGCGAACGGCGGGTGTTGTCTTCCATTTACCTGGATCCACCGGATGAGGAAGCTGCCAATCTGCGCATGCTGCGCCGCTGGCAGCAGGTAGAAGCCAACGAGGTGCGTTACAAGGGTTATTACCTGGATGATGCCCGTTTTGTGGTAGTCGGGTTTGGCTCGGCTGGGCGGGTAGCACTCTCGGCGGTGCGTGCGGCGCGGGCGGAAGGTATTCCGGTCGGTCTGCTGCGCCCAATCACCCTTAAACCCTTCCCGGATAAGGCATTGGACGAATTAGCCCAACGAGTGGAGGGTATTCTGGTGGTTGAAATGAACTCCGGTCAGATGCTGGAAGACGTTCGGCGTGTAGTGGGCGGTCGGGTACCGGTGGAGTTTTACGGACGATTGGGCGGTATCATTCCCATGCCGGATGAGGTGCTGGAAGAAATTCGCCGCCTGACTCGTGAGCCGCTGCCTCTCGATGGTCACCCCCGCGATCGCTGGCTGGCGCGTATGCCCCACCACAATTAGGAAAGGAGCGAAAAACCATGGTGATGCTCGATGAAGTTGTCGTTTATGAGCGCCCGCAGTCGCTGGAAGATTGCGCCACGCACTACTGCCCGGGATGTACCCACGGCGTAGCCCATCGCCTGATTGCCGAGGTGATTGATGAGATGGGCATCCGTGAGCGGATGATCGGTGTCGCTTCCGTTGGCTGCTCGGTATTTGCCTACAACTACTTTGACTTCGATTTTGTGCAGGCTCCTCACGGGCGTGCCCCGGCCATGGCGACCGGTATCAAGCGCGTCCTGCCCGACCGGATTGTGATGACCTATCAGGGTGACGGCGACATGGCTTCGATTGGCATGGGCGAAATCGTCCACGCGGCCGCTCGCGGTGAAAACATAACGGTGTTTTTCATTAATAACGCCAACTACGGGATGACCGGAGGACAGATGGCGCCAACTACCCTGCCAGGGCAGCAGACCACCTCCAGCCCCAAAGGCCGTGATGTGGAAACCCAGGGTTACCCGGTACGCGCTTCTGAATTGCTGGCCACGCTGGAAGGTGCCAGTTATGTGGTGCGGCGCAGCCTGCATGATCCCAAGAACATCCGCATGGCAAAGAAAGCCATTCGCACTGCTTTTGAGGTGCAGGTACGCGGGTTGGGCTTTTCGATGATCGAGCTGCTTTCCATCTGCCCGACCAACTGGGGCATGACGCCGGTACAATCGCTGCGCTGGCTGGAAGAACACATGATCCCCTATTATCCAATCGGGGATTACAAAGTCCACCCCATCGTAGCCGAATTGAAGATTTAGGAGGGGCAACTCATGCAAACTGAGATCATCATTGCTGGATTTGGAGGGCAGGGGATTTTATTTGCAGGTCAATTGCTGGCTTATGCCGCCATGGACAACGGTCTGGAAACGACCTGGATACCCTCCTACGGGCCGGAAATGCGCGGCGGAACGGCCAACTGCACGGTAATCATTGCCGATGAAGAAATCGGTTCGCCGGTGGTACGCAATCCGCAAGTAGCGATTGTGATGAACCGTCCTTCGCTGGATAAATACGAACCGCTGGTCAAGCCGGGCGGGTTACTGGTGGTCAATTCCTCGATCATTGATCGCACCCCCGAGCGAAAGGATATTCAGGTTGTTCTTGTACCAGCCAATGATATTGCCGAGCAGCTTGGCGATCGGCGGATGGCCAACATGGTCATGCTGGGAGCGTTTCTGGCTAATTTACCGGTTTTGGATTTGGGGGCGATTGAAAAAGCCCTGCAGGAACATCTGCCGGAACGCCATCATAAACTGCTACCGAAGAACTACCAGGCACTGCGCGAAGGCGCGCGCCACCTGGCGGAAAAAGTGTAGAAAAAATCTGCCCTTCCCTTTATGGGGAGGGCAGATTTTTTATTCTACGGTACAAACCCGATGAAAATGCCCTCGGTAAGTCGGGTGAGGCGAGTGCCATCGCGCTGAACGCGCCATATTTCACCAGCGTATTCAAAGCGCGAAAAAGTCTGGATGACAAGGGTATTTTCGTCAATCCAGCCCATGACATGCGGAGCATTGGCCGGGTCATTAAACAACACCTGTGGGGCCAGGCTGCCGTCTACCGGCGCAAGCAACACCTGGCCGGCTTCGTCTTCCGGGTTGTTCCGCCCGCAGGCATAGGCCAGCCACTCATCCGACGGTGAAAATTCCCCATCCCCGCAGGTAGTCAAACCCGCCGTCGGCGGCAATAACACCTCAACACTGCTTCCCAGCCGGCGCACACGAATACCATTGCCGCTGATAGCCGCCATACTCAAGTCATTCGAGACCGAACTCAGGCTCAATCCCAACCATTCATCATCGCTTACCAATACAGTGATCGAACCATCGCTTGGATCATACAATCGCATGCCATTCCAATCACCGTAGAGGATATAACCGCCGATACCGGTCGGTTGGGTGGCGTAGAGCAGTCTGCCATCCGGCAGCCAGCGGTGAGGGTGCAAAATCAACCAGCGTTCGCGATTTTCTTCCGCGCTGATCTCGTCAATTTTTCGGGCATTGCTGCCATCCAGGTTGGCAATCCAGATTTCGGAAGAAGGAGTGCTTTCGTCCCAAAACTGATAAGACCAGGCAACCTGGGTTCCATCCGGGCTGATGCGGGCGCTGATTGGATGTTCGGAGCGGATAAAATCGAGAGTGCGCCGGCCAGTAGCGGTGATGACGGTAACGGTGCCATCCTCAAAGCGTGAGTAGGCCAGCCCGTCACGGAATACCGAGGTGTTGTAAGCACCAACTCCCTCAATTCCGGAGAGGTCGGCCTCAAAACCCAGTGGATTCCCGTTGAAATCCAACCCGGTAAAGCGTCCATCCCGCAGCACGATGAAACCGCGGTACAACCCGGCCGGCGTTGGTGTGAAAATTGGCGTAGTCTCTGTGGGGGTGGGAAGAGGGGTATCAGTGAATGAAGGGCTGTGTGGAACGGTAGTTGGGACCTCTGCCTCGCTGGTGAGTTGGGCGTAGACGGTTGCAAAGGCATCCGGTGTTGGCTCGCTGCCCGCAGGCACACCCGGCTGACAGGCTGAGAGGATGATCATGGCCATTAACCCCCAATACACGATGAGACGAACAGGCACAACATTTATTTTCATCCGAAACCTCCTCAAAACAATCTCTGCGAGTGGACTGAGTAAACTTGATTATAAATCAGCAAGGAGTAGTGCAGCGAGCGGAGACGGCGCGAAAACTTGCAATTCAAAACAATTTATGATATGATTTTTTCACCACAGCCGAAAATCTCTCCAAGGGAGTGATTTTCTTTCATTTAAGCCTCGTCAGAGGGCGTGTGGGGGAAGCCCGTAATTCACCAACAGCACTGAAAAAGGATTGAAAACATGCCAACCTCATTCCTGACCAGAGAGGGTTTTGAGAAGCTACAGGAGGAATTAGAATATCTGCGAACGCAACGCCGGCAAGAAATTGCCCAGCGCCTGCACGAAGCCATGGAAGGCGGCGAATTGATTGAAAATGCGGAATATGAAGCCGCTAAAAACGAACAGGCTTTCGTGGAAGGCCGTATCAAAGAGCTGGAAATTCTGCTGGCAACAGCCCGCATCGTGGATGAAATTCCGGCAGCGGATAGTGTGCAGGTTGGCTGTCGGGTGACCATTCAGGAAGAGGGCAGCGATACGCAGGAAACTTACAGCATCGTTGGGGCTGCGGAAGCCGATCCGAGCGAGGGTAAAATCTCCAACGAATCCCCGCTGGGTAAGGCGCTGCTCAATCATAAGCCGGGCGAAAAGGTGCAGGTAGATGCCCCGGCGGGCTCGTTTTGGGTGACCATCATCAAGGTGGAATGACCCGGGGGTCGGTA
>FWPU01008559.1_pt1 | contig 17311 bp, 14 predicted proteins | sample 2228361 | NCBI WGS metagenome assembly FWPU01 (sample SAMEA103939777, study PRJEB20133) | metagenome
GAAGGATACACCCTTTTGTCTTTCCTTCAAACCCTCCTTCTAGAATTTACACAAGATTTATTACACTACCCTCAGTGACTACCACTTGATTTTCATTCCAATGCCCTTTACAATACCTTTTGGGATAAAATGTTTTTATAAGAGCCTAAAAAATAAGGGTTTATGATATATCTAGCCTTTCTCTGGCATTTTCACCAACCTTTTTATAAAGACCTCGGCAGCGGGGAATACCTGTTACCCTGGGTGAGGCTCCACGCTATTAAGGACTACATGGGCATGGGGCTCATACTGAAGGAATTCCCTGAGATTCATCAGAGCTTTAATTTTGTCCCCTGTCTGCTCGTTCAACTAGAGGAGTATGCGCAGGGGAAGGCCAGGGACAAGTTCCAGAAGCTTACCGAGCTGGATCCAGGTGAATTACTGGAGAAGGACGCCCATTTCCTCTTAGACAACTTCTTCTCAACTAACTGGGAGCGCATGGTTGAGCCACATCCACGCTACAGGGAACTCCTGAGAAAACGGGCCTTCGGCAAGAAAACTGTAGACCGTGCAGCAAAAGACTTCGACCACAGAGACCTGAGAGACCTCCAGGTTTGGGCTAACCTTACTTGGTTCCATCCCCTGGTAGTCCAGGGAGATAAAGACCTTCAGTCCCTCTTCCATAAGGGCCACGGCTTTACAGAAGAAGAAAAGAGAATAGTCCTGGCCAAACAAATAGAGGTCATAGGGCAGGTAATAAAATTATACAGAGAACTGGAGACCTCGGGACAGGTAGAGACCACTACCAGCCCCTTCTACCATGCCATCCTTCCCCTCCTCTGCGATCCCCGTACTGCCCACCAGGCCTTGCCCCAGCTCCACCTGCCCAGGCGGAGGATGGAGGCCCAGGAGGATGCCATTACGCAGGTGCAAAAGGCAGTGCAAACCCACGAGCGGTTCTTCGGTCATAAACCAAAGGGCTTCTGGCCTTCGGAGGGGGCCGTTAGCCCACATCTCGTACCTATAGTCCATAGGGCAGGCTTACAGTGGATAGCCTCAGATGAAGACATCCTGGCCAGGACACTTCACACCACCTTTCATCGTGATAGTCACGGACGGATAAATCAGCCCCAGATCCTGTACAAACCCTACCGGCTGGAATATCAGGGTAGTACCGCCCAGATAATCTTCCGCGACCACCGCCTCTCAGACCTAATTGGGTTTGACTATCAGAGGTATACTTCTCATGCAGCAGCAGAAGATTTTCTTAAGAAGATTTTGCCCCTTAGAGGCGTCTCAAGCGAGCGGCCCCTCCTCGTCAGCGTAATCCTGGACGGCGAGAACGCCTGGGAGTTTTATCCCAACAGTGGCCTGGATTTTCTGAGGGAACTTTACAGAGGAATACTTCGGGCTAAAGAAATAAAGACGACCAGGGTGAGTGACTACCTTGAAAAGTATCCTCCCCGTGATACCTTACACGATCTTTTCGCCGGTTCGTGGATAAATCACAACCTGGCTACATGGGTTGGCCATGCAGAAAAGAACAGGGCCTGGGAGTACGTGGCCGATACAAGGGACTTTTTGAAAAAACAACTAGACATCCGTGGTGCCAGTGCCATTGGAGAAAATTACCTGAACCTGGCATGGGAGGGGATATACATCAGCGAGGGGAGTGACTGGTACTGGTGGTATGGGGACGACCACTCCTCTGCCTATGATGAGGTGTTTGACAGGCTCTTTCGCAGCCACTTGAAGAACGTATATAAGTTCTGTGCGGTAGAAAGCCCGAGGATCCTCGACCTCCCCATAACTCAGCTCGGCAGGAAGAGACCCTACACTACCCCCAAAGGTTTCCTGAGGGTCAGGCTAGATGGGAACGTCTCAAGCTTCTTTGAGTGGGTGGCGGCGGGTCGTTACCTGGTCTCCAGGGATACCCCTGTTATGCATAAGGCCTCTGGGGGTGTCATCAGGGAGGTGTATTTTGGTTTTGACGCGGAGAATTTCTTTCTAAGACTAGACTTTGAAGAAGGGGCATTACAGCGGTTTTCAGTAAATGACCGATTGATTGTGGTTTTCCTCCATCCGGCCGAGGTTAGCCTCCGGGTAGCCGGACCATTCCAACCCATAAAGGGCCTGGAGGTCCTCAGGAAAGAGAAACCCCTCAGAGTAGTAGCTGAAGCCGTAGCTGTCAATGAAGTGCTGGAGCTTAAATGTCCTTTCCTTGAGCTTGGACTTTCCCCTGGAGAAAATGCCGAGTTTTTGGTAGAGATAGAAAGGGAGGGTCACGTAATGGAAAGGCTGCCAGACCACTTTCCCTTTGCCTTCACTACCCCCTCCAAGGACTTTGAGAGGATATTCTGGCTGGTGTGACACAGCAGACAGCAAATAGTAGACAGGGAAAATCAGCTATCTCTACATGCTGCCTATTGACTAGTATTGTATACTAGCTAACTAAGGAGACTCCATGCCCGAACTAAGAAAAGAACCTGTATCCGGACGATGGGTAATCATTGCCACAGAGAGGGCCCTTAGACCCTCCGATTTTATAACTGCCCCCCCTACGATAAAGGGTAATTTCTGTCCCTTTTGTGAGGGAAACGAGGACAAGACCCCGCCGGAGATAATGGCCTACCGTGAGCGGGGAAGCAGCCCCAACTCAAGGGGGTGGAGAGTGAGGGTAGTACCAAACAAATTCCCTGCTCTTAAGATAGAGGGTGAACTCAGCAAGCGTGGAGACGGTATCTATGACCTCATGAATGGTGTAGGTGCCCACGAGGTGATAATAGAATGTCCTCAGCATGTCATCTCCCTCACAGACCTGGAGCCCCGCTATATCCAGGAGGTAATCTGGACCTACAGGGATAGGCTGGTGGACCTGAAGAAGGATAAAAGGATGATATACGGCATGCTCTTTAAGAACGTTGGGGCCGCCGCAGGGGCCAGTCTTGAGCATACCCACACACAGCTTATTGTTACACCTATCGTCCCCCTGGTGGTGGCCCATGAGATGGAGGGCTCCCTTACCTTCTACAGGTACAGGGGGAGATGTCTATTCTGCGACATGATGAGACAAGAAATCTCCACCGGCTCACGGATTGTCATGGACGGAACCTACTTCTCCGTCTTTACTCCGTATGCCTCCAGGTTCCCATTTGAACTATGGATACTGCCCAAGAACCATTCTTCCCACTTTGAAAACATCCAGAAGTTTGAGGTGGAAGAACTGGCCGAAACCTTATGGACCTCCCTGGCCAAACTGGAAGGCTCTCTGGAGCAACCCCCTTACAACTTCATCATCCATACCAGCCCTTTTGACCAGCCTGAACTGGATTACTATCATTGGCACATAGAGATAATCCCTAGACTCACCAGGGTGGCCGGCTTTGAGTGGGGCACTGGATTCTACATTAATCCCGTACCGCCAGAAAATGCGGCCGAATATCTTAGACAGGTAAAGCCAACCAAACATGTCCTTGAGCGAAGTGAAGGAAAGGAGTACCAAAGATGAACATCATTTATGTCTCTCCTGAGATTGAGCCCTTTGCTAGAACTGGTGGATTGGGGGACGTCCTGGGTGCGCTGCCCAAGAGTGTGGCGAAGCTAGGACACAAGGTCTACCTCTTTATGCCACTTTACAAACAGGTTAATCGCAAGGAATTTTCCCTCTCCCCCACCAAGATTACAGTAGCAGTATCCATGCCTAACAAGTCCTCCCTCGGGTTTGTTTATTCCTCCTACATGCCGGGCACACGCATCCCTGTGTACTTTATTGAAAACGTAGAGTACTTTGAAAGGCCCGAGCCTTATAAAGACCCTGCCACGGGGCAGGACTATAAGGATAATTGCGAGAGGTTCGCCTTCTTTTCCAGGGCTGTAGTGGAAGCCATCAGGGCCCTTATAGTTCGTGGCACTATCGCACAGCCTCCGGACATCGTCCATTCCAATGACTGGCAATCTGCCCTGGTATCAACCTATCTTAAGACCATCTACCGGGGAGACACCCTCTTCCGCAACACCCTGACAACCTTCACCGTCCATAACCTCGCCTATCAAGGAATGTTCCCCAAAGAGGACATGCCTTTGACCGGGCTGGACTGGAGTTATTTTAACTGGAAGCAGTTGGAATACTACGGAAGGCTGAACATCCTTAAGGCAGGACTAGTCTTCTCCGACCTGATTACCACGGTAAGCAGACGTTATGCACAGGAGATTCAGACTCCAGAGTTTGGCCGTGGACTGGAGGGGGTACTGATGGAGCGCTCTAAAGACCTCTTCGGGATAGTAAACGGCGTAGACTACAATGTCTGGAACCCAGAAAAGGACAAGCTCATCCCCTCCCGATACAGCCAGAAGAACCCGAAGGGCAAGAAGGCTTGCAAGAAACACCTCCAGAGGAAGTGCGGCCTAAAGGAGGGCGAGGACATACCGGTGATAGGCTGGATAGGGCGATTGACCGAGCAGAAAGGCGTGGACCTGCTACTGAAAGGGTGGGAGGAGTTAATGAAACTGGACGTGGAGTTCGTCCTCCTGGGAAAAGGGGACCAACCCTACGAAGAGGCCCTGAAAGCCAAGGCCTCAGAGTATCCGGGAAAGGCGTCAGTAAATATTGGCTTTGATAACGGCCTTTCACACGAGATAGAGGCCGGGGCGGACATGTTCCTCATGCCCTCTAAATTTGAGCCCTGCGGTCTAAATCAACTCTACAGCCTCAAGTACGGTACGGTTCCCATAGTAAGGCTAACCGGAGGGTTGGTAGATACTGTGGATGAGCAGGTGGGGTTTACCTTTAATTCCAACATGGCCTCAGAAATGATTGACACTATCAAAAGGGCACTAAAGACCTACAGAAGCTCCAGCACCGCCTGGACCGAACTCATGAGACGGGGCATGCTCCAGGACTGGTCCTGGGATAAAAGTGCCAGGGAATACGTAGACCTTTATCAGCAAGGTCTTAGCATGAAAAAGGCGGCTTAAGTCATACCGGCGCTCCAGATGAGTCATGTAAACCTTATCCTTGCACTTCACAACCACCAGCCCGTAGGCAACTTCCATTGGGTCTTTGAAGAGGTGTGTTCCAAGGCCTATGAACCATTTTTAAAGGTAATGGAACGGTATCCAGACATAAACCTGGTGCTCCATTATTCGGGTGGGCTACTGGAGTGGATAAGAGACCACAGGCCCAGGGTCTTTGAGAAAATACACTCCATGGTTCGGAAGGGACAGGTAGAACTCCTGGGAGGTGGATTCTACGAACCAATCCTGGTAATGCTCCCAAAGCGAGACAGGCTTGGCCAGATTAGCTCCTATACACAGTGGCTTAATACCTATCTGGATGCAGAGGTCAAGGGAATCTGGCTGGCAGAGAGGGTGTGGGAACAACCCCTGGTGAGCTCCCTCAGGGAGGCAGGGGTAGAATACACCGTGGTGGACGACTCCCACTTTAAGCATGCAGGGTTAGAGGAGGGAGACCTGGACGGTTACTTCCTTACCGAGGACGAGGGGGAGATACTAAGAATCTTTCCTGGGAGTGAACGGCTCAGGTACTGCATCCCGTTTGAGCACCCGGAGAAGACCGTGGAATACCTCCGCCAGTTTATCGAGAGGGAAGATGCCCTCCTGGTTTACGCCGATGATGGAGAGAAGTTTGGTAGCTGGCCAAAGACCTATAAACATGTTTATGAAGATGGCTGGCTGGAGCAGTTCCTGGACACACTGCGAAGAAATCGGGACTGGATAAGGACCATCACCTTCAGGGAGGCGGTAGAAAAATTACCCCCGAGGGGAAGGGTCTATCTTCCAGATGCCTCCTACAGGGAGATGATGGAGTGGGCCCTGCCTCCCAGGGGTCTTATAGAGTACGAAGAAGTCTCAAGGGCCATAACCAATCAACCCTGGTGCCACCTTGCCAGGCGGTTCCTCAAGGGTGGTTCGTGGAGAAACTTCAGGGTTAAGTATCCCGAGGCCCACCAGATGTACGTCAGGATGCTTGAGGTCAGCCAGAAGGTAGGGGAAATGGAACGCCGGGTCGCAGTATCACAGGCGGCAAAGGAACTTTACCAGGCCCAGTGTAACGATTCCTACTGGCACGGCATCTTTGGTGGGCTTTATCTCCCCCATCTACGCTCCGCGGTGTACCAACACCTCCTGGAGGCTGAGGTCATGTGTAACTCCAGCATGGCCCGCAGAGGTGTACATGTGGAGGTGAGTGACTTTGACTTGGACACCAGAGAGGAGCTCAAACTTACTAACCCGCTCCTCAACGCCTACTTCAAACCAGACAGGGGTGGACACCTCTATGAACTTGACTACAAACCTAAAAAACTAAACCTGCTTAATACCCTCAGCCGGAGGGAGGAGGCCTATCACAAAAAAATCCTACAGGTCCAACCCGGAATCATTGCCGAGGGTGTAAAAAGCATACACGACATTATTCCCAGGGTTGAGGAGGAACTCAAGAAAAGGCTCCACTACGATAGCTACCTCAAGGAAGGGCTGATAGACCATGTCCTTCCGCCCCAGGTCACCCTGGAGGACTGCCTCCAGGGAAGGCTTTTCCAACTGGGGGATTCCTTTCTCGCCAGCGGTGCCACTGCAACGGCCCCTTACGAGTGCCAGCTGGAGGAAAGGCCCAATAAAATTGGCCTGAAACTTCAGCACCGAAGCACTGTTAGAGGAGAAACAAATCCATTGCTAATAAAAAAACAGGTGGACTTAGATGAGCAAATTGCCGTACTTGATGTAACTTACAACATCGTGAATACCTCCCACAGGGAAATTATATGTAGCTTTGGCGTAGAATTTAACTTTTCTATGTCAGCGGGGGAGGCAGAAGGAAGGTACTATTTGCTTGAGGATGAAGCATCAAAAAACAGGGTAGGACATCTCGCCCTGGAAGGCAGTTTCTCCCAAAAGAAAAAGGTCTCTCTGATAGACGAGGGTATAGGCCTCGTGGTATCCCTGGAGTGGGACAGGACTGCTGATATATGGCTAATGCCACTCATGACTGTATCTCAGAGCGAGTCGGGCTTTGAGAAGGTGTACCAAGGTTCTACCGTCCTGCCACTATGGCGACTCCACATGAAACCAGGCGACCAATGGGACGTAAGGATAAACAATACTATAGGGGAGATTAAATCCTTGTAAACTCAGGAAAAATGTAGATTTACATAAGAAGTAAATACTTGAAGGAATTACCGAAGTAAAATATACTTACTTATAGAGTCAATGGAGTAAGGTCTGGCCATGAGATTAGTAGAATCATATCCTGCACGGCAAGAAGTAATCAGCAACATACAGAAGATAATCTCTTCCAGTCTTAATCTAAAAGACATCTATACCTCTATTGTAAATGAATTACGGAAGGTAATGGACTTTGATAGGGTAAGCATCTCAGTCCCTACAGATGAAGGTAAGCAGGCCATTACCTTCGTGGCTTCAGGCATCCACACAGGCCGTATCCTTGAGGAGGGTCAGCCCTATCCCTTAAAAGGGAGTATCCTGGAGCGAATCTTGCTTACGGGGGAGCCCATCGTTGTAGAAGACACCAAGGAAGGGACCCACAGTACAAATGGCCTCTTTTATAAGGTGGGGATAAGGTCTCGTCTGGGTTATCCCCTAAAGGTAAGGGGAAGGGTTATTGGTAGCATCAATTTCAGTAGCAAAGAGCCATATCATTTTTCCCCGGCCCAGTTCCCTCTGCTGGAGGAAATATGTCCCCAGTTGGCAATGGTGACGGAAAATACCCTCCTCTTTGAAAAGGTCAAGCTCTCCGAAGAAAAATACAAAGACCTCTATGACAACGCACCTGATGTACTGTACCTTCAACCAGGAAGGCGTTATCCTGGACTGCAATGAGACCACTGCCAGGATGCTGGACTACCCCAAGAAGGCAATAATTGGACGTTCTATATATGAGTTCGTATCAAAGAAGGACCAAAGATTCCTAGATAAGGCCATCCGTGAAGCCCCACCGCAGACCACGACAGAAGGGTTAGAATTGCAGCTAGTAAGAAAGGGTGGCAGTTCTTTATATGTCAGCCTCAGGGCTACACCCAGGTATGATGAGGCGGGGGGGCTGATGGCCTTCAGGGCGGTTCTAAGGGATGTCACCCTAGAAAAACTTGCCGAGGAGCAGATTCGTCAGGAGAAAGAGAAACTGGACTACGTGGTGGACGTGCTCGGCATAGGCCTCTGCCTCATGGACAGGAACATGAACATCCTCTGGGCCAATGCTAACCTCCCAAGGGTGTGGGGCCTGACCAGGCTGCCTGAAGGGGCAAAGTGCCCGGACATCTTTCAATGCTCTGAGTCCTACTGTCCGGTAGCCAAGGCCTTTCAGGCTGAAGGTCGCTATAAAGACATAAAAGTGCTGACAAAGGACGGCATAAGAAGATACATTGAGAACACCGCCATCCCCCTCAGAGACGAAAAGGGTGAGATAAGCCGCGTACTCATACTCTCTAGAGACATCACACAAAGGGAAAAAAGGCTCAGGCAACTCTCACTCCTCAGAGAACTGGGGCAGGTCCTCCAGCAGACGCTCGACATAGAAAAGCTCCTCAACCTTATACTCACCTGTATCACTGCAGGGCAGGCCCTTGCCTTCAATCGGGCCTTCCTGTTCCTGGTGGATGCGGAAAAGGGAGCAATCTACGGCAAGGCTGCCGTAGGCCCCTCTAGCGGGGAAGAGGCCGCCAGGATATGGCAAGACGTCTCCCAGAGATACCCAACCCTGGAGGAACTCTTAAAGGAGGTGATGGAAGGGGAACCATTAGATTCCCCGCTCAACGTAAAGACTCGACTCCTTGCCTATCCTCTCAACAGGGAGGAAGAAATAGTGGTGAGGTGTGCCAGGGAGATGCGCTCTCAGGTAGTGAAAGAGGCCTCTACCGACCCCAGGGTTACAAGGGAGTTTAAGGAGTTCCTCGGCTCCAAGGAATTTGTTTGTGTCCCACTCGTAGTAAAAGGGAGGGTTATCGGAGTAGTAGTGGCAGATAATTTGTACACCAGGGAGCCTATCACTGAAGACCACATTCAACTGCTGAATGTCTTTGCGGGGCAGGCAGCCCTGGCAATAGAAAATGCCGACACGTGCGAGTCCTTGGAAGAAAAAATAGAGCAGCTCAGGGAGACGCAGGAGAGGTTGGTACGCTCGGAGCGCCTTGTGGCCATGGGCGAGATATCCACCTACATTGCCCATGAGATAAGAAATCCTCTGGTCACTATCGGAGGTTTTGCCCGTAGCATAGAGAAGGCCATGCCAAAAGAGGAGGAGATGGCCACAGCCGCAAAAATAATAGTAGAAGAGGTCAGCAGGCTGGAAAAGATCTTGGGCAACATTAAGGACTTCAGTAAACCACAGGAACCCAGGAAGGTACGCGTACATTTGGCTACCCTGCTGGAGGACACTTGCAGTCTGACAGAGGGGTACCTGAGAGGGAAGGGGATCAACCTGGTAAGGAACTTTACCCCAGGACTCCCTCCTATCTTCCTGGACCCTGCTCAGATAAAGCAAGTCTTCCTGAACCTTATAAAAAACGCTGTGGAATCTATGGAAGGAGGTGGTACTTTAACTATCCAGACTTTTGAGGAGGAACACTACATAAGGACAGACGTCTCGGACACGGGGCAGGGTATAGCCCCGGAGGTAATGAAAAAGATATTCACCCCGTTCTTTACCACCAAGACCTCAGGAACCGGGGTGGGATTGGTAGTAAGCCAAAAGATTATAGATGACCATGATGGGAAGCTCAGGGTCTCCAGCATCCAGGGGAAGGGTAGCACTTTCTCAGTACTCCTCCCCATTACGGAGAATCCCTAAACAATATACTGATGTCGAGGGAGGACAGACCATGTGGAACATACTCGTAGTTGAAGACGACAAAAATCAGTCTCTCTTGTACAAAAGAGAACTGACTGAGGAAGGTTACAACGTTTTTATTGCGAGAGACGGCAGAGAAGCAGTAACCATGGCAAAGCTTAATCCGCCTGACCTTGTTGTCCTGGACATAAACATGCCCGGAATGGATGGCATAGAGGCAATGGGAAAGATCTTGGGTGAAAACAATAAGATCCCCATCGTTATCAATACTGCCTATTCCAGCTTCAAGGATAACTTCATGACGTGGTCTGCCGACGCCTATATAGTAAAATCCGCAGACCTCTCGGAATTGAAGAGCACAATAAAAGAAATCCTGGTAAAAAAGGAAGGGGCAAGTAAGTAGGGAGTATTTACTGTCTTTCTTTAAACTGAATATTTTGTACGCGCATGATAGCAACGAGTAACGAACTATTAAAGGGAATACTTGTAATGATTCTTGCAGGAGGGGAGGGTCAGCGTCTCTATCCCCTTACCAAAGACAGGGCCAAGCCGGCCGTCCCCTTTGGGGGTATTTATAGGATCATTGACTTTAGCCTGAGCAACTGCCTGAACTCGGGCCTCCATAAGGTAGTAATCCTTACCCAATACAAGTCACTTTCTCTGGACCGCCACATCCGCCTGGGCTGGTGGAATCTATTCAACAGCTTGCTGAATGAATATGTGGAAGTAATACCCCCACAGATGAGGGTATCGGAACAGTGGTACAGGGGCACCGCAGACGCAATTTACCACAACATTTACACCCTGGAGAGGGAGCACCCAGAAAAGGTGCTCATACTCGGGGGTGACCACGTATACAAGATGGACTACCGAAAAATGTTGCACTACCACATGGAAAAACAGGCAGACCTCACCGTGGGTGCAGTGGAGGTGCCTATAGAGGAGGCACACCGTTTCGGAGTCCTGCAGGTGGACGAGCAAAACCGTATCCTGGGCTTTCAGGAAAAACCTAAGACGCCCAGGCCAATGCCCTCCGATCCCGGCAAGGTCCTGGCATCCATGGGCATCTATCTATTCAATACAGAAATTCTTGTAAGGAGGGTGGTGGAGGACGCCAAGAGACATACTTCCCATGACTTTGGGAAGGATGTAATCCCCGCCATGGTGGGCCGCGACAGGGTCTTTGCCTATCCCTTTGAGGACGAAAATAAAAAACCTTTAAAATACTGGAGGGACATAGGTACCCTGGACGCCTACTGGGAGGCAAACATGGACCTCGTGGCAGTTGACCCAATCTTTAACCTCTACGACAGGGATTGGCCTATCCGCACCTTCCACGAACAATTTCCCCCCGCCAAGACCGTACTTTCAAACGGTGAAATGACAGGTGTGGCACTCAACAGCCTCCTTTCCCCCGGCTGTATCATCAGCGGGGCAAAGGTAATACATTCTGTCCTCTCCCCCGACGTGCGGATTGAGATTGGTTCCGAGGTGATTGACTCCGTAGTAATGGATAGTGTCAGAATAGGCAAGAACGTAAAGATAAAGAGGGCTATTATTGATAAAGGCGTTGTAGTTCCAGATGACACCCTCATTGGCTATAACCTTGAGGAAGACCGTAAACACTTTACCGTCACAGATAAAGGCATCGTAGTAGTACCCAAGGAAATGCCCATTATCTAAGGACAACACAACAGGCGACAGGAGCAATGGAAATTCAGGAAAAGGCCCCTAGTGCCTTCGAGACTACCCCACCACAACCCTACATAGACCGTGGGCCACAGCTACCGGAACACTATGGAGATGATAAGCTGGTGGCCATGGTGAGAGACCCGTTTTGGGTCTTCCTCTATTGGGAATTGGAAGGCCCCCTGGGCCGGCAGGCCCCGTCTTCCTACTTTGGACAAAAGGAAAATTGGGCCTTAAAGATATTCTGCCTTTCAGAGAACATCTCTTCCTTTGTCTCCGTCCAGCACTGGGCCAGAAACTGGTACCTCCAGGTGTATCCAGCCAAAAGATACCGCTTTGAGTTAGGTTATTTTGAGTCCGGTGGTAATTTCGTTCCAGTAGTCTCTTCAAAGGAAGTAGAGACGCCAAGGTCTGGCCCTTCAGAAGATCTCAGCCGTACATGGGCCCATTTCTTCAAAGACTTTTTAAGGGGTAGGTTACTGAAGAGGAGAAGAAAGGCCCCTTCAAAGCCAAAGCGGTTGGAGGTGCCTGTACCAGGGCTTACGCCAGAGATACCATCCCCACCCGCAAGCCCTGAATTGCTTAGAAAAGAGTACATCTTTAGACCCTGAGGAGGACCGATGTAATCAGGATACCTTGCCTTAGTCCTCAACGCCCATCTTCCTTTCGTACGTCATCCAGAATATGAGGAGTTCCTGGAGGAAGACTGGTTCTACGAGGCGGTCGTAGAGACCTATATCCCCCTAATCAGAGTATTTAATAACCTTGCTGAAGAAGACATAGACTTCAGGATTACCATCGCTCTCAGTCCTCCCCTTTGCGAAATGCTTGCCGACGGCCTTCTTCAGGACCGCTGCCTTCGCTACATCCACAAACGACTTGAACTCATGGAGAAAGAGGCGCACCGTACCAGGAACACCCCTTTCTACGAAACGGCCCTCCTCTACCGGGAGAGGTTCAGACAGATCAGGCATCTCTTTGAAGACGTTTACAAGAAGAATCTCATAAATGCCTTTCGGTGGCTCCAGGATACCGGGAAACTGGAAATCATGACATGTGCGGCCACCCACGGTTTTTTGCCCCTTATGTCCACGGACCGGGCAAGAGCTGCCCAGATTCAGGTAGGATGCCAGAACTATGAGAAACACTTTGGCAGGCCCCCAAGGGGCATCTGGCTTCCAGAGTGCGCCTATGTACCGGGCCTGGAAATTCCCCTGGCAAGGGCCGGAATCCAGTACTTTATCCAGGACACCCATGGTATTCTCCATGCATCCCCGCGGCCTGTTTACGGCGTCTTCGCACCAATTGTAACCCCCAGCGGTGTTGCGGCCTTCGGCAGGGATGTGGAATCCTCCACGCAGGTCTGGAGCGCCAAGGAAGCATACCCGGGAGACTGGAATTACAGGGAATTCTACCGTGACCTGGGCTACGACGCAGATTACGACTACATACGCCCCTACCTCCATCCCGACGGTATAAAAAGAAACCTGGGCATCAAGTATCACAAGATTACTGGGCCGGTCCCCCTGGGTGAAAAGCAGCCCTACGACCCGCACAGGGCCAGGGAAAAGACCGCCGAACACGCCGGCAACTTCATGTTTAACCGTCAACATCAGGCGAAATTTTTGAAAGACCACCTGGGCAGAAGGCCCATTATTCTTGCCCCGTACGACGCCGAACTATTCGGCCACTGGTGGTTTGAGGGTCCAGAGTTCCTTGATTTTCTGTTCCGTAAGATAGCCTTTGACCAAAAGGACATCCGTACTGTCACACCCGGCCAATATCTGGAAGAAAATCCAGTCTTGCAGGTCTCTGTCCCCTCCGCCTCTACCTGGGGCGACAAGGGCTACAACGAGGTATGGCTAAACGGCTCAAATGACTGGATATACCGCCACCTCCACAAGGCTGAAGAGAAGATGCTACAGCTAGTCAGGGAGAATCAAGAGGCGGAAGGCATCACGGAAAGGATGCTTAACCAGGCGGCCAGGGAACTCCTCCTGGCCCAATCAAGCGATTGGGCCTTCATCATGACCACGGGCACCATGACCCCCTATGCCGAGAAGCGCACAAGAGAACACGTCAGCAGGTTCCACCACCTTTACCAGCAGATTAAGACAGGAGACGTTGATTACCCCTGGCTGGAGGAAATTGAGTCCAGAGATAACGTCTTCCAGGAAATAGACTTCCGTGTTTATGCAATGGAGGAGTAATTATATAGTATTACTGGCCATTTTCGGCCTGGCGGGGATACCCTCTTGCTGGGGATGGGAGGAATCCCAGGAGGAAGTACAAAGGACCGTCAGTACCCTGGAAGAAGAGGAAAAGGCCCCTAGGGGAAAACAAGGGACAGAAGGCCACGAGGAGCTAAGGGACGTCATGGCCAGTGCCGCAAGACATATGAAAAGGCTGGAAGTGGCCTTAGGTGGCAGCACCACAGGTTATAGAGAAGTGAACTGGGCAACCACCAGAGACTCGGCAAAGATACTGGAGGACTTAATAGGCCGGCGGTGTGTAAACTCTTACATAAAGGTACACAAGGACGTCCCCCAGGACTTTGTTCAGACAAGCCAAAGATTCAATGATGCAGTCCTTAGACTACTGGTGGCTGGACGGCACCAGGACGTTCCACTGGCCCAGAGCCAGTTCCAACTTATGCAAGAAGGTTGCGAAAAATGTCACCAAAAATACAGAAAGGAGCAATCCGCCTCAGACGGATAGACATAGGCTAAACATGAAAGCAAAACCCCATCTCTTGCTCTTAGTAGTGTTAGTCTTTACTGCCTTGCTAGCAGGTTGCGAGCGGGAAAAACCAGAGGTAGCTATGAAGGAAGAGGAAGAGGAATTTTTGAAGGAGGAGTTACCTCCACTGGAAGAGTGGGCCAGAAAGGAGTGGGAAGAGGGGAAGGAAGAGATAAGTCTGGAAACTAAGGTAGGCCTGGAACAGGCTATGGCAGCTACTTCTCTGAACATGAGGAGGTTGGACAGGGCTGTGGACAAGAAGGACTGGGAGGCTATCAGCACCTCCTCCAGAAAAATAGAAGAGCTTATAGCGGGTCGCTGCGTGAATCTCTACTATCAAAAGAATCCAGCAGGTGTACCTACAGACTTTATCGTTATAGGGGACCAGTTCCGCAGGTCCATCAGACAGCTAATCCTGGCAGGAGACAGTAAGGACATCAAGGTGGTAAAACAGCGTTACGACGAGGTCTCGCGCACCTGCTACTCCTGTCACGAAAAATTCAAGAAGAAAAAGGAGGGTAGTAGCGAGTAAGGAGTAGGTAGTAAGCAAAAATCTGTCCATCTCGACTTTACCATGCAGAGAGTTCCCCCACAATCTCTTCAACCAGGTCTTTAATAGTTATTATGCCCACTGCCCTTCCGTCTTTGCCGTCGGTAACGATCCCCATCCTTTGTTTGCTAAACCTGAGCCTGAGTAAGGCATCATCCACTGGCAGGTTGGCGTCCAGGTAGATAGCAGGCTTCACAAAAGGTTTTACCTCTCTTCTGTCCTCTCTGAGGAAGTCCCGCAGGGTAAGGATACCCACCACCTTTGACCTATCCCGCTCGTAGATGGGTATGCGGGAGAACTTTTTGGCCCTGGCGATATCTTTAAGGGTTTCCGGGCCGACAGTATCAGGGGCCATAGTAACCTCTTCAAGCGGAATCATCACCCTGCTCACAGGGATCTGTCCCATGGCCATTATGTTTCTGGCCATGATGTTCTGGTACATTGAGAGGGCTCCCACCTCGGTTCCCTCCTCTAGTAGGAAACTCAGGCGCTGGGGGCTGAAGAAGGGACTCTGGCGGGCTTCTGCCTTAATAAGGTATTCAGGTAGGCGACTGGCCCATCCCAGCAGGATTACCAGTGGATAAAAGAGCCTTGAGGAAAGTTCCATCAGGGGTACTACCTTATAAAAGTAGTTATCCGCGTGTCTCTGGAAGATGCTCTTGGGAACTATCTCACAGAATATCATCAGGAAGGGGGCCAGTATCAGCGTGGCCATCAACTCTGCCTCTCCCAGGGATACCTTTTGCATGAGGATTGAGGTAAAAATAACGGCAGCCAGATAATTTGCGGTGTTGTTTGCAACAAGTATGGTGCAGATAAGTTTTTGCGGCTTGGCCAAGTATTTTGCTATTAGCTTTGCAGTCCACCAGCCCTTTATCTCCCTGTAATGGAGCCTGATGCGATTGAGACAATAAAAACCTGTCTCACTGCCAGAATAAAGGAAAGAAAAACAAAGTGCTATAACTAATAAATAATATTCAATCATGATCTATAGGGGCAACCGGACGTTCGCTCCTATTCCTCTCTGAATTCTATGAGAAGCCTGGTTATACGCCGTCTCTTGATTTCATCTACAGTGAAGACAATGTTCTGGTAACTGACGCTCTCCTCCTTCAGGGGGATGCGACCCAGGAGGGAGACCACAAAACCTCCTATGGTATCGGCCTCACTGGGTTCCAGCTCTATCCCAAAGGTCTCAGACCAGTCCCTGAGGCTCAGGCTCCCGTGAACCGCGTAGCGGTTGTCTCCGATCTTTTTTATGGGTTCTTCCGGGCGTTCCGTCTCGTCCCGTATGTCTCCCACCACTTCCTCCAGTATGTCCTCAAGGGTTATAAGCCCTGCCGTTCCCCCGTACTCATCCACCACAATGGCCATCTGCTGGTGTTCCCTACGGAATTCCCTGAGGAGGCTTTCTACATTCTTTGACTCTGGGACGAAAAGGATGGGCTTCACCAATTCCCTTAGTCTTACACCTGGATTGAGAAAAACGTCTTTGGCGTACACCACCCCGAGTATATTGTCACTGGTACCCTCAAAAACGGGTATCTTCTTATAAATACTTTGTCGTACCAGAGTGATGAACTCCTCCGCTGGCCGCGAGATATCAAACAGTACCATGTCCACTCTTGGTACCATCACGTCCCTTACTCTCAGTCTACCGAAGTCCAGTACGGCATGAATCATGCTCCTGGCCTTGGGCTCCACCGCCCCGTACTTTTCACTCAAAGATAGCATGACCTTCAGTTCCTCCATGGTCACATAAGGCTCATGCCTTGGCCGCCAGCCCAGGAGCCAGCCTATGCCGTCCACGACCCATTCTATCGGCACCCTGAAGGGCAAGAGAGTCTTATCTATTACATAAACAGGATAGGCTACGTACCGGGCAAAGTGTTCGGGTACCTTAACTGCTATGCCCTTGGGGATTACCTCCCCGAAAATAATTACTACAAGAAGACTGGCGAGTCCGCTCACGGTGGTCCAGAAGGCACGATGCGCGTGGTGTTGAAGAATCCATTGGGATAAACCGTAGGAGAGGCTGAAAAAGGCCACATTTACCACGTTATTACCGAAGAGTAAGGTAATGAGCAGCCTCTTGGGAAAGCTAGCTAACCCCGCTATAATCTTGCCTGTACGGGTACCCTCTGCACCTATCCTCCTAACGTCCTCCCTGGAAAGTGAAAACAAGGCGGTCTCCGAGCCGGAGAATAAGGCCGACAAACAGAGCAAAAAACCCATAAGAATGAATAACCAGAACCAATCCATTGTCATAATCTAGGCAAGTGTTCGAGATGCATACTATTAGTTGGGGCGAGATTTTTCTCACCGAGGATTTCTTAGCTTTCGGCGATCAACTACACCAGCCCCGCGGGCTGAAGGTAGATGCCCTAAGGCCAATATTAGTGGTCGGGGTCCATCGTTAGAAGCATTATATCAGCGAATCCAAACGCTTGTCAATGAGTCCACGCTGAGGTAGTGTCAAGAAAATTGTGTAAAATTAAAAAGTTTAAAAGGGTGTGCCTTCCACTTTTTATTTA
>FWPU01008561.1_pt1 | contig 17307 bp, 12 predicted proteins | sample 2228361 | NCBI WGS metagenome assembly FWPU01 (sample SAMEA103939777, study PRJEB20133) | metagenome
TTATATATAAATTTAAAAATTTATTTACTGTAAAAATGTTAGTACAATAATTTTTTCATATGGAGAAATTAAAAAAATTCTTAAAGGCTCTATTTATATTTTTATTCTTCAATAGCCTTTACGCAGAAAACAGGATAGCACTTTCAAGCTCAATCCTGGAATTAAATATAGGCAATCAAATTTATATACTTCCCGATGAAAAAAAAGAATACGATATTCAAAACATTATAACTAAAAAATCAGATTTTCAGAAATCTACAAGAGAAAGACCTAATTTTGGATATACAGATACATCTTACTGGATATATATTCCTCTCAGCAATACAGAAAATCATATAAATAAATTTTTGTTAAACTATTCTTATCCATTGATGGACTATATCGATTACTATCTGGTAAGAGAAGGAAAAATCATTCAGGAAGTGCATACTGGCGATATGACTCCTTTTTCTAATAGAATAATAGAACATCGAAATTTTTTATTCCCTATAGAATTAGAAGCCTACGAAAATATCGATATCTTTATGAAATTCAAAACATCCGGAAGTATTGAAATTCCTCTTTATATTATTTCCTATAAAAGATTTATTGAAGGAGATGAAATTATGGCATTGTTTGATGATTCTGTCAAAATGAAAGAAAGCCTGAAAGAAGTAAATCAAAAAATCAGTAGACTGGGAATTGAAAAAATTGATATAGGAATTGGTTTAAATTATGGGAAATTGGTATTAGGGACAGTAGGTTCTCAATTACGACTGGATACTACAGTAGTGGGAGATACAGTCAATACAGCCTCTCGCATACAGCAACTAACAAGAAAATTTGATGTTCCTATTTTATTAACAGAAGAAGTTATCAAAAATATAAAAAACAAAGATAAATTTTATCTTCGTCGATTACAGAGTATAAAAGTAAAAGGAAAAGATGAACCAGTAAAGTTATACGAATGTTTTAATACGGATGAAGACAGGCTTAAAGAAAAAAAATTATTACTTTTGCCGAGATATGAAGAAGCTGTCCAGCTTTATACAGAAAAGAAATATCTGGAGGCTTATTCCTTATTTAGAGAGTTGTATCAGGAAAATCCAGAAGATAAAGTTTTACAAATATGGATGGAATATTTAGAAACATATGTTCCCTCCTGATTATGTTTTTAGTTTTGCCCATATTAAATAAAAAGGAATTCCAGATAAAACAGAAAGAATGGCTATGGAACATTCTACTGGCCTGCCTATAAAACTTACCATCATCATTATGATCGAAGAAGTAACATAAATTAGGGGGATAATTGGAAAGAAGGGTGTCTGGTAAGGGCTTTTTAGATAAGGCTTTTTGATTCGTAAATAGATTAATCCTATTACTGATAAAACAGGAAATATAGATAAAGCAAAACCCATATACGTTAGAATTTGTTCGTACGTTCCCGTCCATATGTAAAAAATTGCAAGGATTGCCTGAATTAAAAAAGAAACAATGGGAGTATGAAATTTGGGATGTAAAATAGATGCAGATTTAAAGAAAAGATTATCTCTTGCCATTGCATAGTATACTCTCGGTCCAATCATAATTGTTGCGGAAATTGATGAAAGCAACAATATGAAAAAACCCAGATTAAAATAAAAAGCAATTTGCTCACCAAATAAATGAAAAGAACTAATGGCTGCTATTGCTTCCTGTCCCTCAAGTTCAGAATAAGGAGTTGACCAGTAATACAAAATATTTAGTAATATATATAAAATCATCACAATGAAGGTTCCGCCAATTAAAGATAGAGGTAAATTTCTTTCAGGATTTTTAATTTCTTCTGCAAGATACGAAGCTCCATTCCATCCACTATAGGCAAACATTACAAATAATAATCCTAATCCTGTCCCTTTCCATTGAATTGTTTCATAACTCAAATTTTGTTTAAAATTAAAATTAGAATTAAGGATTGTATAAAAGCCTACAATCAAAAAAATTAAAATAAGTCCAATTTTTAAAATTGTAAGAAAATTTTGAATTCTGCTACTTTTTTTTGCTTCAGAGATATGTATGAAGGTAAAAAAAACGATAAGAATTGATGCAAGTGTTTTTTTACCATAAAATGAAGAAAAAAATCCATCCACATTGATAAGTTTCAATGCTTTATCTAAATAATCGGCAGATAGAAGTGCAGATGATGCTGCGGGAGCTGCGAAGGCTACAATAAAGGAGACCCAGCCAGTTAAAAATGAGGGAACTGGACCGAATATATGTTTTAAATAAACATATTCTCCACCTGCGCGTGGCATCAGGGTAGCCAGTTCTGCATAGCTTAAAGCTCCCGCAAGAGCAATGATTCCCCCTAAAAACCATAGGAATAACACCATCAAAGAATTCTGGACCGCAGATTGAATAATACCTGTATTGCCAAAAATTCCAGAACCAATCATACTTGCCATTACTACAAAAATAGCTGTCCAGACTCCTAATTGTCGCTTTAATGTTTTTGATTTTTCTATATCTTGATTTTCTAGATCCATTTTAAACCTCAGTACTGATCAAAAGTTTTTGTAAATTTATTTCTGACAATATTATATTGACCTGTAATTTGGTTTTTTAATTTTGCCTATATGATTGTATTTAGAAATGTTTTAGTTTTCTTAATTCTAATTGTTTCTCCCTATTCATTTATCAATTCTGAAGAATATCCAGTCTCTATATTGAATTTTTATGCAAAAATGTTTGCGGGAATACTGAACCCTACGGAAACCGTCGAGGAAATTTCGCCAGATTTACAGGGCATTCTTAAAACTAAGAGTTATCAAAATCATTACGAAGAAATGCAAAAAAATTGGAATGATGTAGAAAAAAATCGATTTTTAGCAATTCAACAATGGGTTCAAAGCGAAATATCAGATACCTGTAATGGTAACACTGTATTTTATCCTTTTAGTGGACCTGATATTTTAACTGTCTTACAGTTTTATACTTGTGGAAAACAATTTATTTTATTTGGTCTTGAACCTCCGGGACAGCTTCGATGGATGGATAAAGAAAATGAAAAAGACTTAAATCGATATTTATATTATATACGATCAAGTCTCCATAGTGTTATTAAATATTCATTTTTCAGAACTAATGATATGAAGATTGATTTTTTTAGTAAACTGGATGGAATTACACCTGTTCTTTTAGCGTTTTTATCGTATTCAAAAAATGATATTGTTAAAATATCAAAAATATATTTAGCCTCTGATGGAAATTTTACAGAAAAAGAAATACAAGGTATAAAGGGGGTTCAAATATTCTATAAAGAAAATAATAAAGATATTATAAAAGAGGTGATTTATTTCCAGATTGATATATCCGATGCAAATTTATCGAAACATAAATTTTTTTTAGACTGGCTGAAGAAAAAAGGTCATTTCAATACTTTTATTAAATCTGCATCATATTTAATGCATAGAGATACTTTTTCAATCATTCGAAATGTGATTTTAAATCAATCAGAGGTAGTAATACAGGATGATTCCGGAATACCTTTGCGATTCTTTGATTCAAAAAATTGGAATTTATCCTTTTATGGAAGTTATATTGAGCCCATTTCTTTATTTAAATCCAGATATCAACCCAACCTGCGAAAGATTTATGCAGAAGGAAAAGTAAAGCCTCTACCCTTTGGTTATGGTTATCAATATCAACCTTCCCAATCTAATTTAATGGTAGCAAGAAAAATCAATAAAGTTAATAATTGAGAACCTATATAATGAATTTGTTAGAATTAAATTTATGATTTAGCTTTTTTGTATATATACAAAAATTCGTTCAGGATCATAGCAGTAGCGCCCCAGATAATTTTATTTTGAATTGTAAATGTGGGCACATATAAAGGGATCATCATATTTTGATGTTTGATAGTGATAAGTTGTTTTTTTTTGTTATTTTCGTTTAAAAATTCTTCTAATGGGAGCAGTAGTATTTCTTTTACTTCTCCGGGATGGGGTTTTAATTCCGGATAATATTCCAGAAAGCCAACATAAGGATGGACAAGAAAGTTACTAACAGGAATATACAAAGGAGTAAGTTCTCCTAAAATATGTAAACCATTTAACGGAAGACTGATTTCTTCATTAGCTTCACGTTTAGCAGTATGCATGAGGCTTTCATCTTTTATTTCGTCATATTTACCACCGGGCAGGCTGATTTGTTTTGAATGGGGACCTTCCTTTTCTGCTCTTTCGATAAAAGGAATATAAAATAATTTTGATGAAAAATGAATTAAGCATAAAAGAACTGCTGCTTTTTTATAATTTGTATGATCTGGAAAAAAATTATTTCCAATACGGCTGCTCATTTCTTTCCAGGCAATTTGATGGGGTAGGGCTTCATTTTTTAAATGATACTCAATTTTCTGAATTAACGGATTCATAATCTTTATATAAAAAATTATCATAGAAATAAATTTCACCAATAGAAATTTTTCGAGAATCAGAAGGATATACCTCATCAATAATTATTTTTGCCCACCTTTGATTCATATTTTTCGGAAAAACAAAAGAATCTTCGATCTTAAAAGGTGGTAATTGAAAAATCTGCCATCCACTTTTTTTTTGAATCTTCAATTCTATCTGTTGAATTTTTTCAGGTTGATCTGGAAATCGAAAATCATTATTGATGTGATAAAGTTTTTGCTCATAAAAAACAAGACGAATTTTTTTTGGTATAGCATTTTTTAAATCTTCCTCATTAAAATATATACGAAAATCGATTATAGGATTTTTTTCTGGTGGAAAAGTATTTAATCGATGGCTAGGAGAAACTTCTCTTACAATTGCAATTTCTCCGGGTAAAATTTTTAGTTCTTCTGGTTGCTCAGAAAAAGAATAATACTGATTATGAATTACGAATTCACTACAGGAAGTTTGAAGATTTTTATCAAAACACTTATATAAATCTAATTCTGGAAATAAAAAAGAAAATGAAGAATAAAAAACTGGTTTGCGAAAATTATTAATATGTTTCATCTTCTGATATAAACGAAAAGGGAACAAACTAAAAAGAAATAAAAAAAATCCAGAGAAAAAGAAATGAATATATTTCATAATTCCATTTTCTTGAATATGATCGATTTTTGTATCAAAAATTAATTGATTTACATAGAAATTTCAAAAAATTTTTTGATTTTAATGAATTCTTTCTCTTTTTTAGAGAAGTTGTTATTTTATTGTGGTGTAACTGGAGTACTAGCAATCCCTCTTTCACTTTCTATCAGTCAATCCTTATTGTATATTTCCAGTTTTTCATTAATCTTGTTATTGGTTTTGTATAAAAAAATTCAGATTTATAACAAACCTCAATTTTTAAAAAGTGTATTCCCCATAGTTTTACTTTTTATTATTTTTTTAATAAGTCTGATTTATCATAAAGATTTTAAAAATATTTATAAAACAGAAATTAAAGATTTATTTTTAATTTTTCCTTTTTTTTGGAGTTATTATTATTTTAGTAATACAATCTATAAAGAAAAATTACAAAAAGTATTATTTACTTTATTTATTATCTATCTTATTATTGGAATTGTAGCTCTTTTTATTCCTTTCCGATTAAGTAATTTATTGTATCATTTCAGATATGGATTTTTTTTTACTGGGGAAAAAAGATTTCAACATTTATCTTTTTCTCTGGATTTTCTGCCTTTTCACTGGAATTTAGAAGGCATTTCTTATCCACCGGGTATTTATATGCCAGTAGGTTTTTCTGGAACCCATTTGTCCTTTGGAGGACAGATAGCTATCATCAGTATATTTTTTTTGTATATTTTTTTATTCTCATTTTATGATTTCTTTATTACGAGAAATTCCAGTAAAAAAAACTCTTTCATAATCCGTCTATTTCTTTTATTGATATCTTTAACAATTCTTTTTTTTGGTCAGGCACGTTCGGCAATTCTTGGTTTTAGTGTAGCTGCTTTTTTTTTAATCTTATCTTATTTCCTGGTTCTGGATAAAAAAATTAATAAGTTCAAATTGATTTTTAAGGGGATGATTTTTTTAATTTTAATTTTTGCAGTTCTTTTAATCATCATTTTTCAAAATGAAAACTTACAACATATATTTTTTTATTTGATAGGTCTTGAAAAAAAACATACAGATTATCAGAGAATGGTTGTATGGTATTTATCTTTTGAATTGTTTTTAAAGAATTTTTTATTGGGCGTTGGACCAGGCAATTTTGAACATCAGGCTTTTCTTGAAATTCTTCAGGTTTTAAAAACTAAACCACAGTTATGGTATGAAATGTATCAAACGGAAATAATGCATGCCCATAATGATTTTTTACATCTACTGGCTATTTCCGGAATTTTGGGAGGGATTTTTTTATTATTATTTTTCTATTTGCAATTAAAAAATTTGTTTATTTTTTATCAAAAATATTCTTTGCAGATTTTTGAGAGGAATGCCGATTTAACTCTGATTTTTTTAATTTTACCTCTTTTTTTATTGTTTGCAGGGATTTTTCAATGTTATTTTTTGGAAGATAGAACAATGATGCTTTTCTGGTTTTTATATGGATCAGCATTATCAAAAATTTAATTAAAGAGGTCTATATGTTTAATAAATTATTGCAATTAATATTTGGAACCAAACATGAAAGAGATATAAAAAAAATACTACCTATTATTCAAAAAATCAATGAAATTGAATATGAAATTAAACAACTTCATCGTGAAGATTTTCTAAAAAAAACGGATGAATTTAAAGAATTAGTTCAGAAAAGTGACCGACCGCAAGAAATTTTAAACGAAATACTACCTTATGCTTTTGCGATGGTTCGAGAGGCAGCATGGAGAACTATTGGACAGAGACACTATGATGTTCAATTAATTGGTGGTATTGTGTTACATCAGGGGAAAATTGCGGAGATGAAAACAGGCGAAGGAAAGACCTTAACTTCTACTCTTGCCATCTATCTGAACGCTCTGGCAGGGAAAGGTGTTCATGTAGTGACTGTGAATGATTACCTTGCGAAAAGAGATGCTAACTGGATGAAGCCTATCTATGAGTATCTGGGAGTTTCAGTAGGTTTTATACAAAATCAAATGGATTATATAGAAAGACAGGAAGCGTACAAAAAAGACATCACTTATGGGACTAATAATGAATTTGGTTTTGATTATTTGAGGGATAATATGGTTACTGATTTCTCTCATAAAGTGCAAAGGGGACATTATTATGCAATTGTAGATGAAGTAGATTCTATTTTAATTGATGAAGCAAGAACACCGTTAATTATTTCCGGTCCTGCTGAAAACAATATAGCTTTGTATCAAATTGTGGATCGTGCTGTAAGAAATTTAATTCAGCAGGAAAAGAAAGCTCCTCCTCCACCGCCAAGAAAGTTAGAACCAGGGCAGGTAGAGGAGCCCCATATCATTCGTGGTTTCTATTATGATGTTGATGAAAAATCAAGAAATGTAATTTTAACAGAAGAAGGGGTAAAAAAAATCGAAGAGATCCTGAAAATTTATAATTTGTTCTCACCAGAAAATGTAAATCTCGTAGCAGCCATCAATCAATCTTTAAAAGCCCATCTAACTTTTAAAATTGATGTAGATTATGTGATTAAAGATGGAGAGGTGATCATTGTAGATGAACATACAGGAAGACTTATGGTGGGGAGAAGATACTCAGATGGACTTCATCAAGCTATTGAAGCAAAAGAAGGAGTGTCCATTAAGCAAGAAACACAGACCCTTGCCACCATAACTTTTCAGAATTATTTTAGAATGTATGAAAAGCTTGCGGGTATGACGGGAACAGCAGATACAGAAGCAGAAGAATTTAAAAAAATTTATAATTTAGATGTTGTTGTTATCCCAACGAATAAAAAGGTAATTCGTATTGATTATCCCGATAAAGTTTATAAAACCGAAAAAGAAAAATTTGATGCGATTATACGAGAAATTATAGAGAAGTATGAGAAAGGGCAACCAGTTCTTGTGGGAACAATTTCCATTGAAAAATCAGAATATTTATCAAGTCTTCTGAAAAAATACAAAATTTCTCATGCTGTGTTAAATGCAAAATATCATGATAAAGAAGCAGAGATTATAGCCAATGCTGGAAAAATTGGGGCAGTAACTATTGCAACGAATATGGCAGGTAGGGGAACGGATATCATTCTAGGGGGGTATCCTCAATATCTAAAAGAGATGGAAAAGTGGGAAGAAAAAGATGCTTCAATTAGAGAATTTAAAGAATTAATTTTAAAAAAAGAATTTGAAAAGGCTCAGGAAATCCTAGAAAAAATTCCTTACACAGAGGATAGAAAATTTGCAAAAGAAATTTTAGATAAAGCCAATCTCTGGTTGGAAAATCATAAAAAAGTAATTGAATTTGGTGGATTACATATCATCGGAACGGAAAGACATGAAGCAAGAAGAATTGATAATCAGTTAAGGGGAAGATCTGGACGACAGGGAGATCCGGGATCAAGTAGATTTTATTTAAGTCTGGAAGATCATCTTTTGAGGTTATTTGGGGGAGATGGATGGCGAAACCTTATGAGCAGAATGTGGGTGGATGAAGGACAGGAACTGGAGTCTCGATTAGTGGATAAAGCAATAGCAAGAGCACAGAAAAAGGTAGAAAATCACAATTTTGATATTCGCAAGCATTTGCTGGAATATGATGATGTTTTGAATCGTCAAAGGGAAATAATTTATAAAGAAAGAGATAAAATTTTAAAAGAACAATCAATCCAGGGTATGATTTATGAATTTCTTGAGGAAGTAATAGAGAATAAAGTTCTTGAGTATTGTGATGGAAAAAATCCTGAACACTGGGATCTTACCTCTCTTGAAGAATGGTTAAAGCATAGTTTAAATCTTGTTTTAGATTTAAAAAAAGGAGAATGGGAGAAAGCTGATGATCCTCAGCTGGAAATATTTAAATATATTCTGGATAAAGCAAAAAAACATTATGAACAAAAAATTCAAATGATAGGAGAAGAGGAATTTAGTTTCCTTGAAAAAAGAATTACTCTTGATATTATCGATAATAAATGGAAAGAACATTTACATCATTTGGATCAATTAAGAGAAGGAATCTGGACAAGCAGTTATTCAGAGAGAAATCCCCTTGTTGAATATAAATTAAAGGGTTTTGATTTATTTGATCAAATGATGAACAGTATTAAAAATATGATCATTGAATTCCTTTTTCTTGTTCAGGTAGAAGGAGTAATTCAGAGAGAACAAAAGCAAACTGCTTATAAAATAACAGAGCAAAAACATGAATCCATTAATGCATTTGAAACTTCTTCAAGTAAGAAGCAAAACTATGAAAGCTCCGCTATCAGTGTTTCCAGTGGTGGAGCCTCAAAAAGAAGGTTTCTCAGAAAATCAAGGAAAAGAAGATGAATCTGGAAGAATACATTCTACAAAAAAAAGAAAAGAAATCTTCGGCTTTATATATGCCCTATTTAACTCTGGGAGATCCCGATTTTCAGACTTCGTATGAAATATCAGAAGCAATTCTAGAAGCAGGATCTGATTTACTGGAGTTAGGGATTCCTTTTTCGGATCCAACAGCTGACGGACCTGTAATACAAAAAGCGATGGTAAGAGCTATGTCATCCAGAGATTTTTCTCTTGAAAACATTTTTAGAACCACTGCAAAAATTCACCAAATTCATCCTCAAAAACCTCTTGTTTATTTAACTTATTTTAATATTGTATATCAATACAATCATCAAAAAAATTCATTTATAGGTGAATATTTTATAAAAAAAGCTCTTGATTGTGGAATTTCAGGTCTGGTAATTCCTGATTTACCTTTTGATTCGCCAGAACAAAATGAGATTAGAGATAACTTAGAGAAATCAAATATAGATATGGCTATGATACCTATGATTTCTCCCAATACAACTGTAAAAAGAATGAAAAAAAGTTTAAGACAGGGAAAAGGTTTTGTATATTATATTACAAGTTTAGGAGTAACAGGAATAAGAGATCAATTACCAGAGGATATGATGTCAAAGATTTCTGAAATTCGCTCTTATTGTAATTTACCCATTTTTGCAGGATTTGGTATTAGTAAGTTTGAACAAGCTTCTGTACTCAAAAATACAGTGGATGGTATTATAGTAGGTAGTTTAAATCATAAAATTATCGAAGAAGATATTACATCAGCGAAGGAAAAAATCTTTGAAATTACTAAAAAATTTATTGAAAATTTAAAATTTATTTAAAAATTATAAAAAATTCAACATCCGGATATAATATATGAAGAACTTTGTAAGATTAGTATTAGCTTTGTTAATTGTTTTTGTGGTTATCATACCTGCAATTTTTGGATTTTTATTTTTCACAAAAAGTGAATATTTAAATGATTTTATAAATTTTTTTAATGAGATCTATTTGCCCCTATCATTTTTTCTTTTGATTATATGGATTTATTTTTACATTAAATCTAAAAAGCTTAAGGAAAAGCAAGTTTTGATCACTGACTATTTATATATTTTTGTTTTTTTTGTCTCGAGCTTGTTTTTTATTTATCTTTATAGCTCAGCAGAGAAAGACTTTATGATGAATAAATTAGTGACTTTCTCATCTATTGAATTTTTTTTTCCCAGTGTAGGTAGTTTTCTAATCTGGCTTACGTTAGCTATCATTATTATAAGCAGTTATTCTATATATCTTTTTTTTGAAAAAATCAATTACCATAAAGATTATATAGGTAGTCTACTGATCAGTATTTTGATAGCCTTTTTATTTGGAATTCTTTATTTAAAACTACCTTTTTTTATTTATTTAGAAGAAATTTTTCATTCTTTGAAATTTAGCTGGTTAAGAAATCCAGGTAATGATATTCATTTAGGTTCGGGACTTCGATATTGTCAGCCACCATATGATGCGTCTGGGAAAAAAATAGATGCTTTTGCGCCAAATCCGCCTGGAATTCGCGATGATATCGAGATTATAGGTATAACTAATCAGACTATAGAAAGATTGGCAGGGAACTGGCCAATAGATTGGATTCATTATGGAAAATTATCTCTCAATATGTCTCGAGCAGAAAATAATATTTTGCTTTTTGATATTAGCTTCCTGGATGATAAAGGTATTTACGGTGGTGGGAATTGTGGAATTCTTTTTGAATGTAAACCATTAAATGAGAAAGTCAAATTAAAATCACAGGTAGATATACTTGCAGAGTCCCTGAAAGAAAATCCCAATAAAAAACTAGCTGACTATCCCATTGAAACTACAGATGAAGCCCGTTCCAGTATTGCAAATCTCAACCAAAGGTTGGAAATTTTAAATCAAAAGGAAAGGCTTGTTAATGTAAAAAATGGTTCCCGAGCTTTTATCTGGGGAGTTTTACCAATACCGCCAGTAGAAAAAGTTGCTAATCAGCTTGATGGTTTTGGTTTTGCAAACATTATAAAGTTAGAATCCGGTATGAATCGTCAGGTACCTCTTGTAGCAAGAATTGTTAACAAAGAAAGAGCAAGTCAGCCAGATTATGATCCTGATAAAGATGATTATTTTTATCCTAATATTGATTTAGTAACTGCTGTTCACTATTATGGAGTAGATTTAAAAAAAGATGTTGAAGTAGATTTCTTAAAGGGATATGTCAAAATTTCAAATATTCCTGAAAGAAAAATAAGAAAACTTGATCTTTCTACTTTTGAAGAAAAAGAATATGATATAATGAGTAAGCCAAACCCTGAAAGAACAATTTTTATTCCTATTGATAATGTGGGAAGGATGAATATAAATTTTCGTGGAGGAAGATACTGTTTTAGAGCAAAAGAATTACTGGATACTCTGGAGCTTACTCCAGAAGAGTCTGCTGCTGTTTTTAACAATAAAATTGTTTTAGTAGCTATGTATTATGCAACAGGAGTAGGTACTGCAAAAGATATTCATTTATCACCTTATGGTGATATGGCGGGAATTGAACATCACGCTTATGCAATTAATACAATTTTAAACCAGGATTTTTTAATAGAATTAAAGCCAAGCCATAATTTTTTGATTATATTGATTATAAGCTTAATTATAGGTCTTTATCAACCTTTAGTAAAAACTGCTTATAATTATATCCTCTTTATAGCTTTATTTGGTCTTTATACCATTATTAGTTTTTTTATCAGTTTTGATCAATTGAATATTCTTCATATTTATCCAACGGTTATAATTTTACAGTTTGCACAACTGGCAGCTTTTATTGGATTTAGAATCCTTACAGAAGAGGAAAATGTTAAATTTATTAGAAACACATTTTCTAAATTTGTTTCACAAGATATCGTAGAAGAATTATTGAACAATCCAGAATCTATTACTCTTGGAGGGTCAAGAAAAGAAGTAACCGTATTTTTCTCTGATGTAAGAGGTTTTACAACGATTTCTGAGAAACTTTCTCCGGAAGAGCTGGTACAATTATTGAACGAATACTTATCTGAAATGACTGAATTGATTATAGATTATCGCGGAACAATAGATAAATATATGGGTGATGCGATAATGGCTTTCTGGGGGGCCCCTGTAAAAAATGATGATCATGCTTATTATGCGTGTGTAGCAGCTTTAGCTCAGGCAAGGAAATTAAGCGAACTACAACTGAGATGGAAAGAAAGAAATATTCCAGTACTTAATATTGGAATTGGAATTAATACAGGACCGGCAGTAATTGGAAATATGGGGTCAAGCAGGCGTATGGACTACACTTTAATGGGTGATACCGTAAACTTAGGCTCTCGACTGGAAGGAATTACTAAAACTTATGGAGTAAAAATTTGCATATCTGAGTTTACCTATGAAAAAGTAAAAGATAGGGTGTATGCAAGAGAACTAGATCTGGTGCGCGTTAAAGGTAAACTGGAGCCTGTTAGAATCTATGAACTTATGGGGCTTGTAAACGAAGAAGATTTTGAAAAACTCAAATTATCCTTTAAAAAGGAATGATAAGGAATGTTTATGAAAAATGATAAATATCAGTACTTAAGTAAAATTGATTATCCTGAAGATTTGAGAAAACTAAACATTGAGGATTTAAAACAATTATCAGAGGAATTAAGAAGTTATATTATTGATACAGTTACAGAGATTGGAGGTCATTTTGCATCAAATCTTGGTGTGGTGGAATTAACTATAGCATTACATTACGTATTTAATACTCCTAGAGATAAATTAATCTGGGATGTAGGACATCAAACCTATCCTCATAAAGTGTTGACGGGAAGAAAACATAAACTTAAAACGATCCGAAAATTAAATGGAATATCTGGCTTTCCTAAAAGAGAAGAATCTGAATATGATCTATATAATAATGGGCATGCTGGAACTTCCATCTCTCAGTTGTTGGGAGAAGCAATAGCACGAGATTTAAAGAAAGAAGATTATTATTGTATTGCTGTAATTGGAGATGCTTCTATAGGTTGTGGAATGGCTTTTGAAGCTATGAATCATGTAGGGCATTTGCAAACCGATTGTCTGGTAATTTTAAATGATAATGATATGTCTATATCTAGAAGTGTAGGAGCAATCAATAAATATTTGAGTCAAATTGTTTTATCCAGGTTTTATAATAAGTCTCGCAACATGTGGTATCAGTTTTTATACTGGCTGCCAATATTGGGACCTTCCTTAAAACTTTTCTCTTTGAAATTTGAAAAAGCAATAAAAGATTTTTTTATGCCAGGAAGTTTTTTTGAAGATTTGGGTTTTCGCTATGTGGGTCCAATAGATGGACATGATATGGAAAAATTAATTGATGTATTAAATAAAATTAAAGAAATGAAGGGACCTATCCTTTTACATGTAATTACTCAAAAAGGTAAAGGATATCAACCAGCTGAGAAAAATCCTATAGAATATCATAGTATTTCGAAAATTCAAAAGTTAGAAAAACCAAAAGAAAAAAATACTATTTCTTTTAGTGATATTGTAGGAAATACCTTAATGGAAATCTTTGAGAGAAATTCCCGAGCAGTGGCTATAACCCCGGCAATGATTGAAGGTTCTGGATTAAGAAATTTATATAAAAAATTCCCGGAAAGAGTTATTGATGTAGGAATTGCTGAACAACATTCTCTAACTTTTGCTGGTGCATTAAGTTCTGCAGGAATGATTCCCTATATGTGTATTTATTCAACTTTTTTAAATAGAGGAATTGATCAGCTTATTCAGGATATAGCCTTGATGAATGTTCCAGTTCGACTTATAATTGATCGAGCAGGATGTGTAGGGCCTGATGGTGAAACACATCAGGGTCTATACGATCTGGGATATCTCTATGCAATTCCCAATATCAAATTATATGCACCAGCAACAGGTATTGAATTAAAAGAGATTCTACATTTCGTAGAAAATTTTAATGAATCTCCAATTGCTATTCGATTTCCTAAGGAAGAGGAACCCATAGATTCTTTAAATCAAAAAATTGATGTTTCTCGAATTGAACCTGAAATTATCAAAAGCCATTTTTTTGAACATTTTGAAGTAGGAATTTTCACAATTGGAATTACCAGAAAAATTGGTTTAGAACTACAAAGTGAGCTTAAAAAATACAATATATCATCTATACTATCGGCGATTCGATGGATAAAACCTGTGGATATAAAAACTCTCAATGAAATTTGCGAACAGGTGGATTATTTTATTTTTATTGAAGATTCCTATGAATATGCAAGCGCCAGTATAGCAATTTTAAATCAACTAGAGCCAAAAAATAAAGGTAAACATTTAAGAAATTTTGCTTTCCCCACTAAATCTATTGAACATGGAACAAGGAAAGATATCTTTGAAAAATATGGGATTTCAGTAGAAAATATAAGTCAGTATATCAGGGGTGTTCTTTCAAACAAAAAAAAAGAAGCGAAAATAATATAAAATGCATTTCGTTTTGAATTATGATGAATTTTGTGGATGAAATTAATCAATCCCTCCAGAATGAAAATTTCGAAAAAGTTGAGTATTTAATTTTTCATTTAATTGAAAATTCAAATCTGGAAAGTATAATAAAAACTTCTATAATGGATATTACTAATTTAATTCATTTAAAAAATGCCAAAAAAATAATATACAAAATGATTTTAATCAATAAAAAATTCATCCCATTTCGCTTATTATTGATTGATTTATATATAATCGAAAATCAGTATACAAAAGCCATTAAATGGAGCTATAAAACATTAAAAATCGCACATCCTCGTTATAGATATTTGATATTCTCTCGTTTAGCTTTTATCTTTTCGATTATTAATCGTCCTGAAAGAGCCAGATTTTTTTTATATTTATGTAATCAAATTGAATCTTACCAGAAGATTGATGAAAATTCATAGTGTTTTCGAAAATATAGATAAATGGACTTATTTCTTACCTCAGTATAAATTCAGAAAAGGTCAGATTGAATATTCAGAGGCAATATTAAAGGCATTCCATTCTGAAACTCATCTTATAGCGGAGGCTGGCACAGGTACAGGAAAGACCATGGGCTATTTAATTGCCAGTTTATTATTTCTCAAAGAGAACGAATATAATGATCAGGATGATTTAAATCGTATTATTATTTCAACTGAAACAAAAGCCTTGCAAAATCAAATTCTATTTAAGGATCTACCCCTGGCACAGAAAATATTAAATACTGATTTTCAGGTAAGTATTGCACTGGGATCCAATAATTATTTATGCAAACGAAGGTTTTTTGAATTTCTTAAAAAAGAAAGTAAATTAAATTTAAAAGATTTAATTCAATGGGAAAAGGAAACTGAAAATGGAATATTATTAAATTATCATTCAGAAATTCCGGATATTGTTCTAAATGAAATTTCGAGAATTCCTTCTTTATGTTTAGCAAAAGAATGTCCTAACTTTAATGTTTCTTATTATTTTTTAGAAAAAGAAAAATGGAAAAAATCTCATATTTTAATTGTTAATCATCATTTATTGAGTCTGAATATTTTAAGTGATTATACTATTCTGCCTAAATTTCAATATGCGATTCTTGATGAAGCACATTTTTTTCCATCCATTTTTAGAGATTCAAGTATACGATATCTTTCTATCAAAGAAATTGAAGATTTTATAAAAAATTATAAGTTTGAAGATATTTTCAAAAATGTTTTACATACATTTCGAAATTCTATTCAAAATTTTACACAACAAAAAAAAAGTACTGATTCTAAGTATAATCTTGAAACTTCTTTTGAAATTCCGGGTTTATTTGAACTTATAAATACATTAAATCAAGCAAAAGAGAAATTACAAAAAGAATTGAGTCAGATGAGCGATTTATTTCAAAATATAGAAGGATTACAGGATAAAGAAAAAAAGTTAAAATTACAAAATGGAATCGAATTTATAGATCAATCAATTGAAATATTAGACATAATCTATGAAGGACCTGTTTATAATCGTGTTCATTATATAGAAAAAATTGGAGGGAATTTCAGGCTTTGTATTTCATATGTGGATGTAAGTGATATTTTATTCAATTCTTTTTTTAAATTAACTAAATCTGTAATTTTTACATCTGCTACTTTGTCAATTGGTCAAAATTTTGATTATTTTATCGAAAAAACAGGGCTAAAACCCTTTAAAGAAACCGTTCAGACCTTAATTGTAGAATCTCCATTTAATTATGAGGAACAATCTATTTACTATATTCCATTTAATTTACCTGATCCTCAAAAAAAAGAATTTTTAGACGAAATTACAGGCGAAATCATAAATTTGATTGAATTGGTTCAGGGGAATACACTGGTAATCTTTACATCACGACAGAATTTGATTTATGTTTATGAAAAAATTTATAAGAATGAAGAATGGATGGGAAGATTTAAAAAGCATAAAATTCAAATTTTTTCTCAGGAAATTTATGGAGCACAGCTTTCTCTGGAAAAATACTTTCAAAACGATAATTCAGTTTTATTTGGTCTTGATTCATTTCGTCAGGGTATAGATATACCTGGCGATAAGTTACGATGTGTGATTCTGGTAAAATTACCTTTTTCTGTTCCTTCTGACCCCGTTTATATTACTCAGACATTGATGGAAAAAGAAAAAGGAAGAGAACCTTTTTTATCAGTACATGTGCCAGAGATGATTATTAAACTTAAACAGGGTATTGGAAGATTAATACGAACAGAAAGCGATAGGGGAATTGTTGCAATATTGGATCCGAGAATTTATACAAAGAATTATGGAAAGATGATCCTATCCTCACTATCAAAAGCAAAAATCGTAAATAATTTTGATTCTTTACTTAAAAATTATGGAAATTTTAATGCGAAATATGTATGAATTTTATTAAAATTTTTATTTTTATTTTT
>FWPU01008562.1_pt1 | contig 17300 bp, 18 predicted proteins | sample 2228361 | NCBI WGS metagenome assembly FWPU01 (sample SAMEA103939777, study PRJEB20133) | metagenome
TAAGGGAGTATCTTGCCTTTTGGATGGTGGGGGCAGTAGTATATTTTTGTAATTAAAACCCCTTTTTTTGACAATGTTTTTTTAAGCCATTGATTCAAAGTTTCAAGGTCTTGTTTTTTGTAATAGCCTTTAGCAATTCCTGATTGATTAGAAACCACAAAGAGTTTAAAACCCTTTGCCTTTAATTTGCGCAAGCCTTCAATACTGCCGGGGATAAACCTAAACTCCTGCCAGGTTTTTACATAACCACCATCCCCCGGATAGGCGTTAATTACTCCGTCGCGGTCTAAAAAAATTACCTTCATAATTTAAGTAATAGTTTATCCTAACACCTTTTACTCTTTCTTCAAGAAAATTTTATTATTATCCTTGCATTTTTCTCTTCCTGCGTTATTATAATTTCTTATGCTCAACAAACTCCGCGCACAAAATAAAAAAATAATCCTCTGGGCGCTTACTCTAATTATTGTGCCTTCCTTTATCCTTTGGGGAGGATTAAGCTTCTTAAGAGAAAAGGAGGAAGGGGTCTTCGTGCGCATAGCCAACCGTAAGCTTACCCTTGCTGAATTTCGTTATTATCTCTTAATGACTCAAGTCTTAGGTTTAAGCGGGATTGAGCCAATTTATCTTCCCTCCAGTATTGAAACCAAGGATAAAAGAAATATAATCTCTAATCTAATTTTAGATAAAAGCCTCGAGAACCTGGCTCTTCTCTGGAAAGCAGAAAAAGAAAGAATTAAGGTAGATGACCGGGAGGTAGCAGAGACCATAAAGAAGAGATTATTTAAAGATAGTGAATTTAAACCGCAAACCTATTTACGTTTTTTAAATAGCCTGCAGAGAGAACTCCGTACATATATAGAACCGCATACGTATGAAGAATATGTGCGCAACTTCTTAAAGATAGAAAAGCTTTTAAAAAAAATGATAAAGGTAGAACTGAAAGAGGAAGAAATAAAAGAGTTTTACCTGCGCCAGACCCAAAAGGCAAAGATTGCTTATATATTTGTCCCCTATGAACGCTTCAAAAACGAACTGAAGGTTACCGAAAAAGAGATAAACGATTTCTATCAAAAAAAGAATTCGCTTTTTAAAGAGGAAAGGAAGGTAAAAGTACGTTACATAATTATAGATGATGAAAAAATGAGCATGGAGGTTCTCCAGAAAGAAATAAAGAACCTTAAAAACTTAGAGGAGATAGCCAAAAAATTCAATGGAGAGATAAAAGAGACGGATTTCTTAAGCTTAAATGACCCGATTGCTGGAATGGGTTGGCAAGAGGGTATAAACAGAGTTGCCTTTTCTTTAAAGAATAAAGAGATAAGTCCGCCTATAAGAATAGATAGGGGTCTTATATTTTTAGAGAAAAAAGAGGAAAGGGAAGCACATATTCCGCCTTTAGATGCAATAAGAGAGAAGGTAGAGGAAACACTTAAGGAAGAAAGGGCAAAAACAACTGCACAGGAATTTGCTCAAAAACTTTCAGAAAAGATTCAACAGGAAAACATCACTGATTTAAAGGTTTTGGCAGAAAGAGAATCCTTAGAATTTAAAATTACAGAGTATTTTAAATATGGAGATTATATCGAAGGTTTAGGGATGGAAGAGGAGGTCAACCGCGTAGTTTTTTCTTTAGAGGTAGGAAAAATTCATCCCCACCCATTTATCCTACTTAAGGGCGCCTATATTATCCAGTTAAAAGAGCTTAGCCCTTTTGAGGAAAAAGACTACCAGGAAAATAAAGAAAAATATGCTCAATTACTTAAAGAATATAAAGAAAATTTAGAAAAATCTAAATTAATCCAAAGGATAACTGAAGAGGCAAATCTAAAGGTTTATGTTTATTAATCCTCAACGCTGATAGCATTCACCGGACACTGCGAGGCAACTTCATGTAAATCACAATCCTTACACTGATGCGCCTTAACCTTAGCTACCCCGTTATCGCTCATCTCAAAACAATCTGGACAGCTACTTACACATAAACCACAACCTACACAGGCAGTTTCATCGATAGTAATTCTGGGCATTACCCTCCTCCTTTTTAAAGAATTTCATTTACTAAGCAAACCGTACCGCTCTATATTCTTATTGGCTATTTCCTGTAGTTCCGTTAGGGCTTGCGGATTGCTCAAAAGATGTTTAAATCTATTTTGCATCTGGATGTATTCGGTTACAGGTTTAGGGCTACTTATTTTAAAAGCTCCAGTTAACTTACCATTTTCATACTCCACTAAAGGATAAAGTCCGCATAAAACTGCGGCTTTGGCTATCTCTAAAGTAAGGCCAGGCGCATGCCCCCAACCTAAAGGGCAGGGCACATAAATATGTAAATATTTTGGCCCACGGATACCTAAAGCCTTCTTTATCTTGCGTTGCAGGTCCGGAATAAATCCCACCGATGCGCTTGCCGAATAGACTATCCCATGGGCAGCGCAGATCTCTACCATGGGTTTTTTTAGACGCCAGTTTCCCTGCCATAGTTTCCCTGCAGGGCTGGTGGTGGTCTGGGCTTTTAAAGGGGTCAGGCCACTGCGTTGAATACCCGTATTCATATAAGCCTCGTTATCATAACAGACAAATAATATATCGTGCGCTCGCTCTAACATCCCGCTTAAAGCCTGAAAACCAATATCCGCAGTGCCTCCATCCCCTGCCTGGGCAATTACCCGAATATCCTCTAACCTTCCTAAATATTTTAAGGCCGCCTCTATCCCGGAGGCTACTGCCGCAGCATTCTCAAATAAAGAATGTATCCAGGGGACACCCCAGCTCGATTCCGGAGCCTTGCTGGAAAAGACCTCTAAACAACCGGTAGCATTAGCAAGAATAGTATTCTTTCCCGCGGTATCTATTACTATTCGTGCAGCCATTGCCTGGCCGCAACCTGGACAAGCGGTATGTCCAGAAACAAAAAAATGTTCAGTCAAATGAAGAGGTGTCTCAAGCGACATAAAAGTCTTCCTTTATCAAAGATAAATCCAGGTCTAAAAATTCACAGCGGGTTTGCCCTTTTTTAGCAAGGATAAGCATCTTACTTAAAGTCTCTAAGGTTATATCCCTTCCGCCCAAACCCGCCACAAAACCATTTATCCCTGGTCTTTTTTGAGAAAAAAGCGATTTTATCTCTGTATAAAGAGGTCCCTCGTTCCCCAAGGAAATAGCCTTATCTAAAACTATTACCCCCTTTTTATCTTCTAAATATTTAAAAATTTCCTCCCGGGGGAAAGGCCGATAGGTAATTATCCTCAATAAGCCTATTTTTTTACCCTTCTGGCGTTGGCTATCTACAAAATCCTTTATTGTGCCACAAACTGAACCCATGGCAACAATTACCGTTTGCGCATCCTCTAAGGCGTAGGGCTCAGTCAATCTTATGCCCTCTCTGCCAAAAATCTCCTTAAACTCTCTACCTATTTCAGGAATGAACTCAATTAATCCCTCTAAAGTTTTATGTAAGGCGTAACGCGTCTCTAAATAAACCGTGGGGTCTCCTAAAAGCCCAAAGCTTAAAGGGTTATCCGGATCCAGTTTGTACGGTGGTTGATAGGGAGGCAAAAACCTATCTATCAATTCTTGTTCGTTAACCTCTATCGCTTCCATCCCGTGGGTTAAGATGTAACCATCCATATTTACCATCACCGGCAGCATTACCTTTGAGTTTTCTCCTATTTTATAAGCCTGAATCACAAAATCAAAAACCTCCTGATTGTTTTCCGCATAAAATTGTACCCAACCAGAATCCCTTTGTGAAATAGAATCCTGCAGGTCATTCCAGATATTTATGGGCGCAGAAACAGCCCGGTTAGCACAAACCAGCACCACCGGCAAACGCAACCCGGCAATGTTGTATAAAACCTCGCTCATTAAAAGTAAACCCTGGGAGCTGGTGGCGGTAAAAACCCTTACCCCCGTGGCTACTGCTCCCAAAACCACACTCGCGGCGGAATGCTCGCTTTCCACATTTAAAAATTGAGCGTCCAATTCACCATCCGCTACAAAATCTGCCAGGCGTTCTACAATATGCGTTTGTGGGGTAATCGGGTATGCCGAGATAACTCCCGGTCTACACAGCTTTACCGCTTCGGCTACTGCGTGCGCGCCCTCTAAAAACTTCTTCATTACCTATCTTTCCTCCACCATCTCTATATCTTTCTTCGGACAGATATAAGCGCAAAGCCCGCAACCTTTACAATAAAGATAATTCGTAGAATAGGTGTTTTTTTCTTTACCCTCAATGCATGCTTCCGGACATATTAACTTACATAAACCACAAGCAATACAATTGGTTCTTAAAAAATTAGGTTTTTTCCCTGAACGCCAAGAACCAGTCTTATTCTTTGCAGATGAGCCCGGCTTTGCCATTAAAGGACCAAACATATTAATCTACTACCTCGTATCCTTTTTTAATCGCTAAAATATTCTTCTCTAAAACATCGGGTTTTTCTTTAAATCTCTCTTTTATCGCTTCAATGATAGAATCTAACTTTATCTGGTTTGTGGCTTTAGCAAAGGCACCCAAAAGAACGGTATTACTAAAGGGTCTCCCAATTATCTCTAAGGCTATTCCTTCCGCAGCAAGACCCACCACCTTTATATCTTTGGGGGCAGAGATTACCATCCCCTCCCTTACAGAAACTATGGCTATGCCTTGCCTTTTCATTCCGGCAAAGCAATCTTCGCTCTTTAAAAGCGTAGGGTCAATCACAATGATGTAATCCGGGTTATAAATCTTTGAACGTAAACGGATAGGCTTATTATCGAAACGCAAAAAGGCATTCATCGGCGCACCCATTCTGGCTGCGCCAAAATGAGGAAAGGCATAGGAATAGATACCTTCATAGAAAAAGGCTTCACCTAAAATAGCCGCCGTAGTAATCGCTCCTTGACCGGCTCTCGCAAAAATCTTTACCTCTTTCATAAGAAGCTAATTTATATCATAATAATAAAAAAAGGCAAGAAAAAATTTTTAAGATTTACGACAATTCCCTAAAAGTAAATTCTCCTGCCTACAAAGAGCATCTACGAGCTCCTTCTCCTCAATAAGGCGAAGCTCCTTCATTACTTCGCCTAAGGGTATACCCTTACGCCAATGTATCCTCAAAGCCTCTTCCAACTGCTCTAAAGAAAAAAGGTTCTTTTCCAGTAAAACCTGACCTATGGGTTTATAGGAAGAAGATAACTCCTGCCTATGCAGAAAAGGTCCCAAATCCTTAAAGGCAGAGCTACGCCTGTCGACCATATATTTACTACCGGGGAGAGATTTTAAATACTTCTTTATCTCAGCCAACCTCTCGTTTATTTGAAGCATGCTCTGGATAGAGGAGGTTCTATTTACATTTACCACCGCTACCGAAACGCTCATTAAAGGGAACCTTTTTAAATTGCGCGCCCGATCCCTAACTAAAATAAACCGGCGCTGCCTATCCTCTGAAGAATAATGGAAAGGGATAATCCTATCAAAAGCAAAAATAAAGTTTTGGCAAATTGTTTCGTATTTATCCGGACTACTGACAAAAGAAAAATCATCTCCACCGATATGAGCTAAAAAATCATCATTATTACCAAACTGGCGAATAGTTCGATAGAGTAAATAAGCAACCTGCAAGATCACTCCGTCTCCTTTACGATACCCATATCGATCATTAAAATATTTAAAATAATCAATATCCAGATAAGCAAAAGAAAAATCCCTTTTCTCTTTTAAATAGCTTTTCACCACCTCTTCCAAAAGATTTGCTCCCGGCAAACCTGTCAAGGGGTTCGTCCAGAAGCTTAACTGCAACCGTCGGATAGCCATCTCAATACGCACCCTTAAATCTAAAGGGTCCGGTGGCTTAATCAAATAATCGTCGACACCGTATTTTAAATTTAAGAGATGGCTCCTTAGGTGCCTCTTATTAATCAAGATAATAATAGGGATATTAGCGCTGATAAAATCCTTACGTAAAAGACTGCAAATTTTTAAATCGTCTGACTGGGCAGAATGCACATCCAGGATAATTATCTCTGGTAAAATCTTTTTCACAAGTTCGATATCCTCTAAAGCCTTCTCCCAGAAAAAAACCTCATAACCCCAACCCTCGAGGCAAAAACGCAGGATTTCTCCCAACTTGGTATCCGAGGAAATCATTAAAACCTTTATCGGCCTTTCCATAGCCTCAAATGCTTTTTAATCTCATAAAGAAAAATAGTGCAGGCACCAACTACATTTAAAGAAAGCCCTTCCTGCGCCATAGGGATATAGAGCTTTTCATCTAAATATTTTTCTATACCGTAACGAATGCCCTTGGCCTCTGAACCCAAAACCAACCCTAAGGGAAAAGAAAAAGAAAAATCATCTATTCTTTTTGCTTGCGGCAAAACCACTGCCCCGACTATCCAGAAACCTTCCCTTTTAGCCTCTAAAATAGCGTTCACTAAGTTAGAAACTAAGGCTATGGGGACGTAGTTTTCTCCCCCTTGAGCAATATGGAGAACGGTTTCCGTAATCGGACAGGACTTATATTTGGGAATAACTATACCCACACCACCAAAGCAAGCGGAAACCCTGATGATCGCTCCTAAATTTTGCGGGTCAAAGATGCGGTCTAAAAATAAAAGTGTCATCCCTCTTCCCTTTAATAATTCCTCAAGGGAAGAATGCTTAAAATCTTCCACTTCAGCGACAATGCCTTGAAGATTTTTATCAGAGCCTATTCTTTTTATCACGCTTAAATTTAAATTAAAAACCCTAATCCTATGGCTGACCAGCAAGCCCTCTATGGAGGGATGCGAAAAATCTTTTTTTAGAAATACCCTTTTGATAGTTTGTGGATTCCGTTGGAGGCGTGCGTAAACAGAATTTTTTCCGTAAAGAAACATTCTCTTAAAAATTAATCTAAAAGGTTATCTAAAAGGAAGCTTATTACCCTGCGCTTATTTAAGGTAAAAAAGTGTAAATGCCTAAAGCCCTCCCTTAAAAGTTCCTTGCACTGTTTAATGCTAAAGTCTAGACCAACCTTTTCCATATCTGGGGGTTTACCCAGATACTTGCTCATTTTGCTTTCTATCTCTTTAGGAATACTCACCCTACAGCTTTTACAAAACTCTTTTATCTTCAAGATATCCGTCAAGGGCAGAATCCCCGGTAGAACGGGAATATCTATCCTCGCTTTTCTAGTCCGCTCTAAAAATCTATAAAAATAACTATTCTTAAAAAACATCTGCGTAACTGCAAAATCTGCGCCTGCGTCTATCTTTTCTTTTAAATAATCTAAATGGCTCTTCCAGGAAATATCCTCGCGGTGCCCTTCCGGATAGACCGCCACCCCAATACAGAAATCTCCAAATTTTTTTATAAACCTCACCAGATCTAACGCATTAAAAAAATCCTGCCTTTTAAAGGTAAGCTTCCCTTGACCTGACGGTAGATCGCCACGCAGAGCCATAATGTTTTCTACCCCTTTGCCTCGGTAAGCGTTAAGGAGATTTCTTATAAAAGAGGTAGTTGCGCCGATACAAGTAAGATGGGGCATAACTACCAAATCCCTTTCTTCTAAAAGCATAAAGGTAACCTCTTTGGTACGCCTACGGCTGGAACCAGCTGCGCCATAAGTCATTGAGACATAGAGGGGGCTATACTTCTTTAGGGTCCTCACCGTCTCGATGAGGGATTGCTTAGCCACTAAAGTTTTAGGAGGAAAAAATTCAAAGGCTACCCCCTCTTTGCGCCTTTTTAAGACCTCTATAATTTTCATAGGATGGGAACGATATAAAAATTAGTTTATAGTTTAAAAAAATGAATTTCTAATTTCAGAAGAGAAGCTTCCGGGCAATTTTTGAATCATATTTAATCTATTATATCTCTTTTCTTTAATCTTTACAATTCCTAACTGCCAGGAAAATTGATTTAGCGGGAAATCCGGAGGATTTTGTATTTTAATATTCCGGCGGGAATTTGAATTTGGACTATCTCGTTTTCCCTGTGACCCAAAAGGGCTTTCCCCACAGGTGAACTTACGGAGATTAATCCTTCCTGAGGGTTTGCCTCTTCCGCTCCTACCAGGGTATATTCTAATTCCTCGTTAGTATCTAAATCCAAAAGCCTTACCCTACAACCTAAATAAACCGCCTCTGTAGAAATTTTAGTCTCATCGATAATCTCTACCCTACTTAACTTCTCCTCTAATTCCTGTATCCTTTTTTCGTTTAAAGCCAGGGCTTCTTTGGCTGCATCGTATTCGGCATTTTCCCGTAAATCTCCCAGTTGACGGGCATGCTCTAAGGCTTTAGAGATTTCTTTTCTCTTTACGTTCTTTAAATACTCAAGCTCCTCTACCAGCTTGGCATAACCTTCTCTGGTAAGATAAATCCTTTCCATCTTAATACCTTTTCTATTTAAAGGCTCTTTTTATCCTCTCCGTAAAACTCTCTTTTGCATCTACCTCCTCGCCGGAAAGCCGGGCAAACTCCTCAATCAATCTGCGTTGTTCACTGCTTAAATGCGTAGGTATCTCTACATTTACCTGCACCAGTTCGTCTCCATAAGTTTTGGTATGTAAATCTATAATTCCTTTTCCGCGTAAACGAAAAACCTTTCCGCTTTGAGTTCCTGCGGGTATCTTCATCTTTACCTTACCATCAAGGGTAGGCACCTCCACCTCTCCCCCCAATATAGCTTTAGCCACACCGATATTTACCTGGGTAAGGATATTGTTATCGTGCCGCTCGAAGATAGGATGCGGAGCGCATTCTATGAGCACGTATAAATCACCTCTAGCGGCAGTTCCTGCCTCTCCCTCACCACGGATCCTTAACTGCGAACCGGTATCTACACCAGCAGGTACTTTTACCTTAATCTTTCTGGAAACCTTTATCCTTCCTTCGCCGCGACAGTCTGAACAGGGATGAGTAATTACACTCCCCTCGCCCCCGCAACGTGAGCAGGTCTGACTTAACTGGAAAAATCCACTGGACATAATCAGCCGACCCTTACCACCACATTGAGGACAGGTAGTCTTTTTACTTCCGGGTTTGGCACCCGTTCCAGAGCAAACCGAACAAATCTCGTAACGGGGGAGGGTAATAACCTTTTCCGTTCCCTTTGCTGCTTCCTCTAAGCTAACATTTACTGTAATCTCTAAATCCCTACCCTTGCGCTTGGCAGTTGCGCGCGACCTGCGTCCTGCCCCAAAAAGGTCAAAGCCCAAATCCCCAAATATCTCCTCAAAGATACTTTCTCCAAAACCAAAATCTCCTAAATCCTTAAAGACACTATTAAAATCTGCGCCCTTAAAAATATCCTCATAGGCATATCTTTGGTCTATACCCGCATGCCCATACTGGTCATAAAGGGCTCTTTTTTGCGGATCGGAAAGCACCGCATAAGCCTCGGAGATCTCTTTAAATTTTTCCTCCGCTTCTTTTTTTTGTTCCGGAGGAACCCTATCGGGATGATAGCGCAAGGCTAACTCCCGATAGGCTTTTTTTATTTCCTCGAGACTGGCGTTCCTTTTCACACCCAGTATCTCATAATAGTCACGTTTAGTGCCCATCACCATAAAGAAAAGCGAATTAAACTAAGCGTTAAAGCTCTCAATTAAAATTACTTTCTCTCGTCTTCTTCCTTGAACTCTGCATCAATCACATCCTCTTTTTTTTCTTTTTTTTCTTTGGCGTCTTGATCCCCCCTAGAAGTACCGGCTTCTCCTCCTGCCTGCTGCTTCCCTGCGCTTTGTTTGTAAATCTCCTCTGCAAGTTTATGGGAAGCCCGACTAAGCTCATCCATAAACCTCTTAATCCTCTCAGAATTTTTATCTTTAACGGCAGTCTTTAAATCATTTAACTTTGCCTCAATATCTGCTCGCTCTGCCTGACTAACCTTATCTCCATAATCACGCAGAGCCTTTTCTGTAGTATAAATTAAAGTATCCGCCTGGTTAATAACTTCTACCAGTTCCTTCTTTTTTGCATCTTCAGCAGCAAACCGTTCCGCATCTTTTATCATCCTATCAATCTCTTCTTTAGAAAGCTTCTTCGGAGCAGTAATTCTGATAGATTGCTCTTTACCTGTTCCTACGTCCTTAGCGGAAACATGGACTATGCCGTTAACGTCAATATCAAAGGTCACCTCAATCTTAGGGACACCCCTTGGCGCCGGTGGAATACCTACTAAATCAAAACTACCCAATTCTATATTATCATCAGCCATAGGCCTTTCGCCCTGTAGAACTCTAATAGTTACAGCAGTCTGATTGTCCGCAGCGGTACTAAAGGGTCGCGTCTTAGAAGTAGGGATGGTAGTGTTGCGTTCAATAATTTTAGTAAACACTCCGCCTAGGGTTTCTATACCCAGGGAAAGAGGGGTAACGTCTAAAAGCACTACGTCTTTTACCTCCCCTTTGATAATCGCTGCCTGTATCGCTGCCCCCATGGCCACACATTCCATCGGGTCTATACCCCGTTCTATTTTCTTGCCCACAAAATCTTCTACAAAGCGTTGAATGCAGGGCATCCGCGTAGGCCCACCCACCATGATAATACGGTCAACCTCTGAGGGTTGAAGCTTTGCATCACTAAGAGCCTGTTCCATAGGATGACGACAACGTCCCACAATTGGCATTACCAGTTCCTCTAATTTTGCCCGGGTAATATTTAAGGATAAGTGTTTAGGACCGGAAGCATCCGCGGTGATAAAAGGTAAATTAATATCTGTGGTTAAGACGGAGGAGAGCTCTATCTTTGCCTTTTCGGCTGCCTCTCTTATCCTCTGCATAGCCATTTTGTCGTTGCGTAAGTCAATCCCTGTTTCCCTGCGGAATTGTTCCAGAATATACTCAATTAGAGCGTTATCCATATCGGTTCCGCCCAATTGGGTATCTCCGCTGGTTGCTTTAACCTGAAACACCCCCTGCGCCATCTCCATAATAGTCACATCTAAGGTGCCACCACCTAAATCAAAAACCATAATCTTCTGTTCTTTCTGCGACTTCTGCAAACCATAGGCCAAGCAGGCAGCGGTGGGCTCATTGATAATGCGCAGAACCTTTAAACCCGCAATCTCTCCCGCATCTTTAGTAGCGGTTCTCTGGTTATCGTCAAAATAAGCTGGACAAGTAATCACCGCCTCCTCTACCTTTTCTCCCAGGTAGCTTTCCGAATCCTGTTTTATCTTTTGCAAAATAAAAGCAGAGATTTGCTGAGGGGTATACTCTTTACCAAAAACCCTAAATTTATAATCTGTTCCCATCTTGCGTTTTGCCGCAAAGATGGTTCCTTCCGGGTTAATCGCTGCTTGACGCCGTGCCGGTTCCCCCACCAGGCGTTGCCCATCTTTGGTAAATGCCACGTAGGAGGGGAAAGCCTTGCCTGAAGAAACCCCCGCCCCTTCTGCAGAAGGAATAATTATGGGCCTATCCCCTTCCATTACCGCTGCTGCAGAATTAGAGGTTCCTAAATCAATTCCAATTACGCGCGCCATCTTTACCTCCTTATTATAAAAATAAATTCCTTATTTTATTAAGTTTGATTGCCTGAATCCTGTTCCTTTTTTTCTTTTTTCTTTGAGGCCTTTACCTTAGCGGTTCTAATTACCTTATCATTCAAAAGGTAACCCTTCTGCAATTCTTCTACCACCGTATGTTCAGGGATAGTATCGTCTTCTACCTGAAGCAAAACCTCATGGTAATGAGGATCGAATATTTTCCCCTCTGCCTCAATAGGTTTTAAGCCATATTTTTTTAACAACTCATAAAGATGGGCCAAAACCATCTCTATGCCTTTTAAGAAAATAGCCAAATCCTTATGCTCATTTTGCGCCAGGCTTAAAGTGCGCTCTAAATCATCTAAGATATTTAAAAGCTCTTTAATCAAACTCTCATTGGCAAATTTAATTGCCTCGGCTGTCTGGCGTTCCAACCTCTTACGGGTATTTTCAAAATCTGCGCAGGCGCGTAAATATTTATCCCACAGTTCGTTATATTCCCTTTCTTTTTGTTTTAAAAGCGCCTCGCAAGAAACCTCTTTCTCTGCCTCTTTTTTTTCCTCTTGAAGGGCTGGCTGACTATTTTTTCCTTTGGAATTATCCTTTAATTGCTCTTTACTCATAGAATTCCTCCAGGATATTCTTCAACTTATTTTTGCTTACCTCTAAACAGGCAATTGCCTTGACGTAGTTCATGCGCATTGGCCCCAACAAGGCTAAAGCGAAAGAGATATTTTTTTTACGCGCACCAGAAACCACCAGGGAACAATCCGCTATCTCTTTAAAACCAATCTCCTGCCCAATAAGCACCTTTATTTCTTCATCAAGGTAATTAAAAAGTAAACTCTGAACCTCTTCGATCTTAACCTCTAAAGCGTAAAATAAACTTTTTATCTTCCGGATATCCTCAAACTCGGGTTGCTCCAAAATAAAACGCGCCCCCCTAAAGAAGAAATGCTCATCCTCGCCATAAAGAGCCGCCAAAGAGGCATAACCGCTCAGTTGCGCCAGTTTATCCAAAGCGTAATTTATTAACCCCTCTATATCGGAAATATCCTGAATGTAAAAGTCTACGTCTATGGAAAAGTTTTTCACTATCTCTTGTATATTCAGGTGTTCTACGTAATATTTAAAAGCGATAGGTGTAGGAACACGGCCGGAGGAGGCGTGCAAATGCAAAAGATAACCCCTCTCTTCTAAAGCCTCCATAATGTTGCGCACCGTTGCGGAAGAATAAGGTAAATTGAATCTCTCGCAGAGGTATCCAGAGCTTATTGGTTTAGATTGTTCTATATAGCTTCTAATTATTAAATCTAAAATTTCTTCTTCCCTTTCCCGACGATCTACACTCTTTACCATAATCAACCCCTCTTTCTATTTTAAAAACAAACTATCATAACACAACTTATATTGAGCGTCAAGGCTTAAACAAATTCTTTCAAGACTGGTAAGCAGCAGGTTTTAAGGAGATATTTTATTAAAAGCCTTGATTATTGACTATTCGCGGTTAGCTCTTCTTTTCTTCGTAAATTTAAATAAAAGGAAACTGCTAAGAGTTAATACCAAAAGGCTAAATAATTAAACCCTCCTTTTTAAACTCTCCCTTTTGGATAAATGCCTCTCCAAACGATACTTTATCTTTTCTAATTGTTTTATCAATGCACTTACAGATTTATCTAAAGCGCCAGAAATATTTTCATCATAGCTTTCTGCTTTAATTAGTCTAGAGGGCAGGAACATATTCAGCCTGCATAGGTATTGCTGGTGATGGGGGTTCTTCTCAAAATGCACTAAAAGATGCGTAGGTTTACCCCCAAACATCTTTACGTGCCTTGCGATTTTGTTTAACTTTTTTTGTAAAATTTCTTCTAGGATCGGGCTTTTCTCTAAATATTTGTAAGAAATATCTATCTTCATGCATTCTCCTTTCTTCTAAAAACAATTTCCTTTCCCTTAAGACCTACAGAGATTATGCTACCCTCTTTAAATTCTGACTGAATTAACTTATGACTCAACGGATCGGTAATTAATCTCTGTATGGTGCGCTTTAGTGGTCTTGCGCCGTATTCAGGGCTATAACCTTTCTCAGCAATAAAGCCTTTGACCTCCCCCTCTAATTCTATCTTAACCTTTTTGTCTTGTAAACGTAAATTTAATATATTTATCTGCAGATCAACAATCCTCTCTATATCCCCCAGACTCAAACGCTCAAAGATAATTACCTCATCCACACGATTGAGAAACTCTGGACGAAAATGCTCTTTTAATTTATTTCTTACTAACCCTTCGAGGGCTTTATTGGTATACGTAGGGTCATTAAAATATTCACTACCAATGTTCGAGGTCATAATAATTACGGTATTTTTAAAGTTTACGGTTCTACCTCGCGCATCGGTAAGATGCCCCTCATCTAAAACCTGTAAAAGTAGATTAAAAACCTCGGGATGCGCCTTCTCAATCTCATCAAAAAGAACTAAGGCATAGGGTCGACGTCTTACTGCCTCGGTAAGTTGACCTCCTTCTTCATACCCCACATAACCAGGGGGAGCACCAATAAGCCTAGAGACAGAAAACTTCTCCATATACTCGCTCATATCGATGCGAATAATACTATGTTCACTATTAAAAAGGAACTCTGCTAAAGCCTTTGCGGTTTCGGTCTTACCAACGCCGGTAGGGCCTAAAAACAAAAATGAACCCAAGGGTCTGTTGGGATCAGCCAAACCTGCGCGCGCCCGGCGAATACAATCGGAGATAGCCCGGATAGCCTCATCTTGGCCCACAACGCGCTTCTTTAACTCCTCCTCCATCCGCAGAAGCTTTTTAGTTTCTTCCTCCATAAGATTATGGACGGGAATTTTTGTCCAGCGGCTCACCACCTCAGCGATATCCTCTTCATCCACCTCTTCTTTGAGCATCTTTTTATTCTTCTGCAGTTGGGAAAGTTCATTATTTAAAGAATCGAGCTGACGCATCAGGTCGGGGATCCTTCCGTAACGGATCTCCGCAACCTTATCCAACCGCGCCTCCTTTTGCTCTTCTAAAGCCTTAAGCTTTAAAGATTCAATTTCTTCTTTTATCTTGCGTATTTTTATAATAAAATCCTTCTCCTTCTGCCAGTGCTCTTTCTTAAGACCAAGCTCTTTATTTAAATCCTCAATCTCTTTTTCTAGTTTCTTTAACTTCTCCTGACCGGCTGGTTCTTTTTCTTTAATTAGGGCTTGTTTTTGAATCTCCAGCTCCAGCATTCTTCTTTCTATTATATCTATCTCCTCGGGTTTAGAATCTATCTCAATGCGGAGACGGCTGGCGGCCTCATCAATCAAATCAATAGCCTTATCGGGCAAAAACCTATCACTGATGTACCGCGCAGAAAGGACGCCTGCAGCAATTAAAGCGGAATCCTTTATCCTTACTCCGTGGTGCACTGCGTATTTTTCTTTTATTCCCCTTAAAATAGCAATAGTCTGCTCTACAGTAGGTTCACCTACCAAAATAGGTTGAAACCTTCTTTCTAAAGCTGCGTCTTTCTCTATGTATTTTCTATACTCATCTAAAGTAGTAGCGCCAATACACCGCAGGCTTCCTTTAGCCAAAGCAGGTTTTAACATATTGGCCGCGTCAATAGCACCCTCAGCAGCACCAGCACCTACTAAGGTATGCAGTTCATCTATAAAAAGGATAATCTCCCCATTTCTAGACTCTATCTCTTTTAATAAAGCCTTCAGGCGCTCTTCAAATTCACCCCTGAATTTTGTTCCTGCCACCAAAGCTCCTAGGTCCAAAGCAATAATTCTTTTTTCTTTTAGCCCTTCCGGAACATCACCTAAGGCAATGCGTTGGGCTAACCCTTCAGCAATTGCAGTCTTTCCTACGCCAGGTTCACCAATAAGTACAGGGTTATTCTTTGTGCGTCGGGAAAGAACCTGTATTATTCTTCTAATCTCTTCATCCCTTCCGATCACGGGATCAATCTTACCTTTTTTAGCCAAGCCTACCAGATCTCGACCAAACCTCTCCAGGGGTTGATAGCTCGCTTCCGCGCTCAAACTATCTGCCTTCTGGGGACCGCGTATCTCTTTAATTATCCTCAGTAAATCATCCCCGTATATACCTTGTCTGGCAATATACCTTTCGAAAAGGCTATTTCTCTCTTTAGCTATTGCTAAGATAAGGTGTTCAGAGCTTATATATTCATCCTTAAGCTCTTCCAAAAATTTTTGTGCTAAATTTATTGCCTCTATAAACCGAGAAGAAAGATAAGGCTTTCCAACATTTTCGTAAATCTTGGGCTGTTCTAAAAGATAATCCTTTAATTTGAGCTCTAAATCCTGAGGATCAATTGCCAGGCGATTTAATATCGTATTAAAAATACCCTCTCTATCCTTCAAGAAAGCCAGAAGAAGATGTTCTGGTAAAAGCACCTGCTGATTTAAGTCTTTCGCTAAAGAAATCGCTTGCATAAATGCTTCCTGTGCTTTTAAAGTAAATTTTTCTAAATTCATTTTGCACCTCTTATCTCTTTGTTAATTTTAAAAAAAATATCCCTGCTAGAAAGCCTCCAATATGCGCCCAAAAGGCAATGCCCGCAGCTATCCCTAAATTTAAAAGCCCCAAAACAAATTGATAAACAAACCACAACCCCAAAAAGATAAAAGCAGGCAACTCCACAATCTGCCAGAAAAACAAAGCTGGTACAATTGCCAACACCCGTGCATAAGGAAAAAGTTTAAAATACGCACCCAAAAGCCCTGCAATTGCTCCACTGGCACCTATTGCAGGAACTTTACTATTAAAGTTAAAAAGGCTATGGGTAATTAAAGCCACTATCCCACTAAAAAAATAAAGAAAGATAAAATTAATATGGCCTAATCTATCCTCCACATTATCTGCAAAAATCCACATAAATAAAAGGTTTCCTAAAAGATGATAGATACTCCCGTGCAAAAACATACTACTAAGAAAAGAAAAAATATCTCTCATCTCTAAAGAGGACCAAAATTGACGAGGTAAAAATCCATACTGATAAATAAATTTTTGCAAAGTTAATCTATCCATACCCATTTGATAAAAAAAGATTAAAATATTTATCACCATTAAAAAAATAGCGACAAAAGGTAATCTCCTATGTGGAATATTGTCCTTTAAGGGAATCATAACATTTTAGATTAAGCTTAATTATAGCACTTTTTACTTTTTGCCGAAAGTGCTAAAAATAACCTAATTCTTTATTTTATCTCCACCTTAATCTGTTTTGGCTTTGCGGATTCGGTCTTGGGAAGTAAAATCTCTAAAACCCCATCTTTGTAGCTGGCCTTTACCTTGTTTGTATCTACATAGCTAGGAAGCCTTAAGCTACGTGCAAAAGTCCCATAGAAGCGCTCAATGCGATGATAATTCTTGTTTTTAACCTCCTCTTCTTTTTTTCTTTCTCCCTTGACAGTAAGGGTATCTGCGCTAATAGAAATATCTATATCCTGCTGTTTTACCCCGGGTAAATCCATCTTAATTACCACGCTATCCTTATCCTCACTGATATCTAAAGAGGGTAACCACGTGGCCTCTTGAGATATCTTTGCCGGTAAAGCCTCAAAAGAAGTATTAAATATATCGGAAATCTCTTTGTGCAAATCGAAAAGCTCTTTAAAAGGATCCCAATCCCTTCCCCTCCATCTAACCAGTGCCATAAGCATCACCTCCCTTGTGGTTTAGTTTTTAGCACTTTCGGCATATAAGTGCTAAATTTAAGACAAAAATTTTATTCTTCTCTTCTCATTTCCAGAATCACCTTCACCCCTTTAATGTTTACCCCCCGGTCTTCCATAAGATATTTTAT
>FWPU01008565.1_pt1 | contig 17297 bp, 12 predicted proteins | sample 2228361 | NCBI WGS metagenome assembly FWPU01 (sample SAMEA103939777, study PRJEB20133) | metagenome
GGAAGCGGACCAGCTCGGAGAGCCGGTAGCCCGTGTAGCCGCCCATCAGGACCAGGACGCCCATCACGACGAAGACCAGCTCGGGGAAGCTGAACATCAGGTGCTCGGCCGTCTCGCTGGTGAACATCGGGTAGACGAGGACCGCCATGGCGGTCGACGAGCCCGCCTTCCACAGCGCCTGGGCGATGCCTTCCTCCGCCATGGTGATCGAGAAGCGCTCGATCAGCATGGTCAAGATCACGATCGGGAAGAGAACGCCGGCGTAGAGCTCGCGCTGCTCGAAGCCGTGGCCGACGAGCGCGAGCCCCGCCACGGCGAGCACCACGACGCAGAGGAGGAGCGCGAGCCGCGGCACGACGAGGAGCCGCAGGCGCTCGAGCAGCACGCGGGTCAGGATGCCCACCGCGAGGATGATCACCACCAGCAGCAGCCCGCGCGCGAGGCCCGTGCCGCGCAGCGCGAGCGCGATCAGCACGGGCATGAACGTGCCGTAGCTCGGCATGCCGACCACGTTGCGCAGCAGCGCGACGGCGAGCGCGCCGAGCGGCAGCAGCAGGAGGAGGCGCAGCGCCGCCTGCTCGGGGACCGTGAGCTGGTAGAGCGAGAAGCGGGCGAGCGCCGGGCTCGGCGGCATCATGAGCGAGGCGAGCTCCTCGGGCGAGAGCTGCTCCTCGCGCGCCGACAGCGTGTACCCGGACGCGACGACGCCGGTTCCCTCGACGAGGTCGCGGTCGTTCGTGCGCAGCGTGAGCAGGTTCTCGGGCAGCTTGCCGAAGAAGCCGGCGGTGGTCGACATCGGCACCCAGCGCCCGTTGAGCCACGCCTCGGTCCAGATGCGCGGCTTCGGCTGGCCCGACCCGAGCTGCAGGCCCTGCGCGAGCCGCGCCGGGATGCGCTCCGCGCGGAGCAGCGTGACCAGCAGGCGCTCCTTGCCGCGCGGGCTTCCCTCGCGCTGCGCGAGCGTGAGCAGCGCGTCCTCGCTCGCCGTCCGCACGGTCGCGATCTCGTGCGTGACCGCGGAGTAGAGGGCCCGCGCCCGCGCGTCGCGGCCCTCGCCCTCCGGCAGCTCGAGCTGGGCGGCGAACTCGCGGATCTCCTTCGCGCCGACCGGCAGCTCGGGGGTGGCGCGGAGCGCGACCTCGCGCTCCTCCTTCGGCAGCTCGCCGGGTCCCTCGCCGGGCCTCGGCGGTCCGACCGGCTCGAGCGCCGCGGCCGCGTTCTCGGGAAAGAGCTCGACCCGGAACTCGTAGAGGATCCGGCGGACGCCGGAGATGCGGCCGCTCCAGATCCCGGTGCGGCCGTCCGCGCCCGAGCGGATCGAGAAGCGGAGCCCGTCGGACGCCGTGCGCTCGGCGAACACGCGCTGGCCGGGGCCGGAGGAGGGCAGGGCGGCGCGCACGCTGCCCTCGGCGCCGTCGCCGCGCGCCGTGATGCGCAGCTCGACCTGCCAGAGGCCGCTCGGCTGGGACGGGCGGAGCGGCAGCTCGAGAACGAAGGCCTTCCACGCGAACACGGATGCCCCGAAGGCGATCAGGACGAGGCCGGCGACGGCGACGCGACGATTCATGGAGACGTGCTCCGGGCCCGACGGGCGGTCGCCCCGTCAGGTGGAGCGAAGCTTGTTCCGCGCGTTGAAGGCAGCCACCTTGTAGCATTCGGCGAGGGTGGGGTAGTTGAACACGCTCTCGATGAAGTAGTCGATCGTCCCCTCGAGCCCCATGACCGCCTGGCCGATGTGGACCAGCTCGGTCGCCCCCGTGCCGATGATGTGCACCCCGAGGATCGCCTCGGTCTGCTGGTGGACGAGGAGCTTGAGCATGCCGGTCTCGTCGCCGAGGAGCTGGCCACGGGCCGTCTCGCGGTAGTAGGCCACGCCGCTCTCGTAGGGAATCGCTTTTTCGGTGAGCGTCTCCTCGGTCGCGCCGACCATCGAGATCTCGGGGATCGCGTAGATGCCGTACGGCAGGAGCTCCTCCACCTGGACGGTCGGCACCCCGAACATGTGGCAGGCCGCAAGCCGGCCCTGCTCCATCGAGGTCGAGGCGAGGGCCGGGAAGCCGATCACGTCGCCACAGGCATAGATGTTCGGGACCCCGGTGCGCATGGTCTTGTCGACCGGGATCCGGCCGCGCGCGTCGGCGGTGAGGCCCGCCGCCTCGAGCTCGAGCGCCTCGGTCGCGCCCTGGCGGCCGCCCGAGTAGAGCAGGCAGTCGGCGTGCAGCTTCTTGCCGCTCGCGAGCGTTGCTTCGACGCAGTCGTCCTTCGTGCGCCCCTCCCCAGAGGCCGGGACGCGCCGGATGTCGACCACCTTCTCGCCGAGGCGCAGCGTCATGCCCGCCTGCCGAAGGTGGTACTGGAGCGCCTCGACGATCTCGCAATCCGCGAACTCGAGGAGCCGCTGCCGGCTCTCGACGAGCGTCACGTGCACCCCGAGCGCGGAGAGCATCGACGCGTACTCGGTGCCGATCACCCCGCCGCCGACCACGATCATGGAGTTGGGCAGGTGGCGAAGCCGCAGCAGCTCGTCGGTCGTGACGATCTTCTCGCCGTCGAACGGCACGCCCGGCGGGCGGGCCGGCGTCGTGCCCGGCGCGAGCAGGACGTAGTCCGCCGCGATCACCTCGGTCGTGTGGCTGCCGGTGACGAGGATCGTGTGCGGGTCGACGAACGAGGCCGTTCCGTGGACGAGCTCGATGCCGTTGTCCGAGAGGTGGCGGCGCACCGTCTCGATCTCGGCGCGGATCACGTGCTGGCAGTACTCGACGAGCAGCGCGAGCTCCTTGGTCCGGTCGAGCGTCGCGCCGACCGTGTCGGCGTGCTTGCGCGAGCCGAGCACGTTGAGCACCGCCTCGCGGAGCGCCTTGGAGGGGATCGTTCCAGTGTTGATCGCGACGCCGCCGACCGTCTCCCTCTGCTCGACGACGCACACCGACTTGCCGAGCTTCGCGGCCTGGATCGCGGCCTTCTGCCCGGCAGGGCCGCTGCCCACCGCGCACAGGTCGAAGTGCCGGGGCTCCACGCGCTCGCCCTCCGTCTCCTCCGAGCTCAGCGCGACACGGACACCTGGACGGTCTCGCCCGGTCCCACCGTCGTCTCTGCCCAGAGGATCCGCTGCTGCGCGAAGCCCAGGGAGTCGCGCCAGGCGACCGGGCAGGTCACGTAGTAGCTCCCCGCCGGCACGTCGGCGAACTGGAAGCGGCCCTCGTCGTCCGCCTGGGCGAGCCACCACACCGCGTCGGGGGCGTCCTTCCAGTTCTTGACGGCGCCCGCCTTGACCACGTCGTTCATGAAGCGCGTCGACTCGGTGGTCACCGGCGTGAGGCGCACCTGGCACGCCGAGCCGTAGAGGACCTGGCCCGAGTCGAGCGTGAGCGAGACCTGCCCGGTGATCCGCGCGGTGCCGGTACCCCGGTACGGGGCGTACTCGCGCTGGTTGATCGTCTCCTGCTTGCGGCTCGAGCAGGCGACGAGCGCCGGCAGGACCAGGACCACGGCGAGCACCGCCCACGCCCCTCGCCGACGGCTATGCTTCGTTCGGACCATCAGTCGCCTCCTCCCATCCCCGGGTTTGACAGCTCGGGCCAGACCGTCTTTCCGTGACCCGATCGACGATGAAGGTCGCCGCGGGATGTCTCGTGCGGGCACGGTTCGACGGAGCGTGGCGCTATCTGATCGTCCATCCGAGCGGGAACTACAACCGCCGCGCTCCGTACTCGATCCCCAAAGGGCTCGTCGAGGAGGGCGAGACGCCGGAGGAGACGGCGCTGCGCGAGACGCGGGAGGAGACGGGGCTCGCCTGCCGGATCATCGCCCCGCTCGGCGAGATCGTCTACCGGAAGAGCCGCAAGCGGGTGCTCGGCTTTCTCGCCGAGCCGCTCGAGCCGCCGCCCGGGCCCGTGCTCGAGCCCGCCGACTGGGAGATCGACCGGGCCGAGTTCTGGCCGCTCGAGGAGGCGCGCGCCCGCCTGCACCCCGATCAAGCGCCTTTCCTCGATCGTGCGGCGGCGCTCGCGTGACGGTGCACGGCGCCGCCACTACACTCGCCGCGATGGACTTCCCCCTGGCGCGCTTCCGACGCTGGTATCGCGACGCCGAGCGCAGCGGCGTCGCGCAGCCCGACGCCATGGCGCTTGCGACCGCGACGCCCGACGGCGTCCCCTCGCTGCGCATGGTCCTGCTCAAGCAGGTCGACGCGCGCGGCTTCGTCTTCTTCACCGACGCGCGGAGCCGCAAGGGCAGGGAGCTGCGCGCCAACCCGCGCGCCGCGGCGACCTTCTTCTGGAGCCCGCTCGGGCGCCAGGTGCGGATCGAGGGACGGGTTCAAGAGCTCGGTGACGCCCAGGCGGACGCCTACTGGCGGACGCGGCCGCGCGGCAGCCAGCTCTCGGGCGCGACCTCGTACCAGAGCCGCGAGCTCGAGCGGCGCTCGCTGCTCACCGCGCGGCGCAAGGAGCTGGAGCGCCGCTACGCGAACCAGCCCGTGCCGCGCCCCAAGGAGTGGCGCGGCTTCCGCATCGTGCCGGACGCGATGGAGTTCTGGACCCACCGCGACGACCGCCTGCACCACCGCGAGCTCTACCGCCGGACGTCGCGCGGCTGGCGGGCGACGCTCCTCGAGCCGTGAGCCGTCGTGCGGGCGTCGTCGGACGGCGCCTCAGCCGACGGTCCTTCCGACCCAGCGGCTCAGGGTCTGGAACGACGGCATGTACGGAAGAGCCTTCTTCACGGCCGCGCCGAGCGCCGTCTGCTTCTGCGTCTTGGCGGGCGAGGTCTTTTGCTTGCTCACCTTCGCGGTGCCCTTGGCGGTCGCGGCGGCGCCGCGCGGCTTGGGTGCGAGAGCGCCCGTCGTCTTCGCAGCTCGCGTGCGCGGCGCGACGGGCTTCGCCGGCTTGCGTGCGACGCCGCGCGCCTTCGCGGCGGCGGCCTTCTTGCTGGTCACAGACTTCGTCTTGCTCGCTCCGCGTGGAGCCATAGGTTTCTCTCCGTACGGGCGCGGGGTGAATCGTTCGCGCGCCCGCAAGCGAGCGATACCATGCACGGCGTGACGGGGAAACGGCGATGCGCTCGGCGCATGCTCGCAATCGCGCTTCTGGCGCTCGCGTTGCCGCTCGGGCTCGCGAGCATCGCGCTCGCGCGCGAGGTCGAGCTGCCGATCGTCGTCGACGACCGCTTCCTCACGCAGCAGCTCGCCGCGAGCGCCTACACCGATCCGGGCGGCACGGCGCGCGTGTTCGACGACGGCACGGGGTGCAACTCCCTCGTGCTGTTCGACCCGCGCGTGACCACCAAGGGAGATCGCCTGCTCGTGCGCACCTCCGGCGAGGGCCGGGTGGGAGTCGCCGCTGGCGAGCAGTGCCTCCTGCCCGTCACCTGGCGCGGCACGATCGAGCTGCTCGAGGAGCCGACCGTCGATCCCCGCGCGCCGATCGTGCGCTTCGTCGTCGTCGACTCGGCGATCCTCGACGAGAGGGGCGAGAAGACGCTCGCGAGCAGCACGATCTGGAACTGGGTGAAGACCTACGTCCACCCGCGCCTCGAGACGCGGCTCGACCTGCAGCGTCCGATCGCGGAGCTGCGCGCGGTGCTCCCGGCCTTCGGCGTCGCGGAGGCCGGCAGCCCGCTCGACCGGGCGCTCGCGTCGCTCGCGCTCCACCGCGTGACCGTGCGCGAAAACGGCGTCGAGGTGCGCGTTCGCCTCGACGTGCCCGAGCCCCCGCCCGTCGCGTCGCCCGTGCCGTCGGGGTCGCCCGCCCCCGAGCCGCCGCTCACCCCGGAGGAGCTCCTGCGCTGGCAGACGGCGCTCCAGCAGTGGGACGCGTTCCTCACCTTCGTGATCAAGATCACGGGCCAGGACACGAAGGTCGCCGAGCTGCGCCAGACGCTGCTCACGATCCTCCTCGAGGAGCGCTACGCGATGCTCGACGCGCTCGCCAACCCGGAGGTCGGCGCCCGCGAGCCCGATCCCGTGCGGCCGCTCTTCCTCCGCGCCTGGTCGCGCCTCGCGCCGGTCCTGCGTCAGGTGAGCGAGCGGCTGCCGGCCGACGAGGCGCTGCGCTACCTGTCGTTCATCTCGGCGGGCGACGCGCTCGCCGCGCTCGAGCAGCTCGGGCCCGACTACGGGATCGAGATCTCGGCCGAGGGGCTGCGGCGCTTCGCCCGCATCGTGTCGCCGACCACGATCGAGGACCCGCTCACCTACGGACTCGAGGTCGACCCGCAGCTCCGCGAGCTCTTCGGCTTCGGCCCGCCGCTCCCGCCGCCCGAGGAGAACCCCGAGGTCGAGCCGCTCTCCTGGTTCCCGTTCGGCGCGACCGTCGCCTGGGCGGCCGAGCCGCCCGACAAGGAGCTGCTGCGGCGCCTCAACTCGTGGGCGCCGACCCGCGCCGACGTGCACGAGTACATCCCGCTCGCCCGCCGGCTGCTCGAGCACGTCACCGAGCAGCTCCTCGCACGCGAGAAGATGTCGCCGAAGCAGCAGCGCGTGTTCCGCGCGCTCCTGCCGGCGACCGCGTGGAAGGAGAGCTGCTGGCGGCAGTTCATCCGGCGCAACGGCAAGCTCGTCCCGCTCACCTCGCCCGTCGGCTCGGTCGGCATCATGCAGGTCAACGTGAGCGTGTGGCGCGGCTTCTACGACCGCGAGGGCCTGCGCCGCGACATCGACTACAACGCGCGCGCCGGCGGCGAGATCCTCGCGCGCTACTTCGTCGACTACGCGCTCGCGCGCCGCGAGGACCAGAAGGGCGGCGGCGTCGACGCGCTCGCGCGGGCGGCCTACGCCGCGTACAACGGCGGTCCGGGGCAGCTCTCCCGCTACCGGCTGCCGAACCGCCCGAGGCGCGAGCGGCGCGTCGATCAGCAGTTCCTCGAGATGTACCAGCGGATGAAGGCCGGCGAGCACACGGCCGTCGCCGAGTGCTTCACCGACTGACGCCGCGTCCCCGGCCGGGCAGGAGAGGGTAGAGCACCGCGCCGACGGCGAGCACGATGCCCGCGCGCGCGTAGGCCGCCGCCGGGAACTGGAGCGCGAGCCCGCCGCACAGGACGATGCCGATCGCCGGCAGCCAGGCGGGCACCCGGAACACCTCCGGGTCGGGCACGGTCTCGCGCCGCTTGAGCCGCAGCAGCGCCGCGTGCAGCACCGTGAAGACGCAGAGCAGGAGCAGGCTCGTCGTCTGGGCCAGCACCTTGACGCCGCCCGAGACCGCCAGCGCGACGGTCAGCGCGAAGGCGACGAGCACCGCGACCCACGGTGTCGCGCGCACCGGGTGGACGCGGCCCAGCACCGCGGGGAGAAGGCCCTCGCGCGCCATGCCGTAGGTGAGGCGCGAGGCCATGATCAGGTTCAGGAGCCCGGTGTTGCAGATCGCGAGCAGCGCGACGATCGAGAAGGCACCGCCCGGCGGCTCGATCCCCGCGACGCGCAGCACCTCGAGCAGCGGCGCGTCCGAGGACGCGAGCCGGTCGGCCGGAACGGTGAGCAGCGCCGCCACCGTGACGCCGACGTAGACCAGGCACGACGCGCCGATCGCCGTCAGGATCGCGCGCGGCAGGACGCGGCGCACGTCGCGCACCTCCTCCGCGACGTTCGCCGTGTCCTCGAAGCCGATGTAGGCGTAGAAGGCGAGCGTCGCGCCGGCGAGCACCTCCCCGAGCGTCGCGTGCGGCGCGAGACGCTCGACCTGGGTCAGGTGGCTCGTGCCGCTCGCGTAGGTGAAGCCGACCACCAGGACGAGCAGCAGCCCGGACAGCTCGGCGAACGTCAAGAGTATGTTCACCCGCGACGACTCCTGGATGCCGCGCCACGAGAGGTAGGTCATCAGGCCGAGCAGCCCGACGCTGCCGAGGAGCGGCGGCACCTCGACGAACGGCGCCATGTAGCCGGAGAAGGCGAGCGACACCGTCGCGGCCGAGGTGAGGCCGCTCGCGAGGACGAACGTGCCGACCACGAAGGCGACGGCGGGATGGGGAAACGCCCGCCGGCAGTACGCCGCGGCGCCCGCCGCGACGGGATGGCGCGAGCTCAGCTCGGCGTAGGTGAAGCCGGTGACCAGCGCGAGGAGCGCCGCCACGCCGAACGACAGCCAGGCGGAGCTGCCGGCCACGTCGACCACCTTGCCGACCAGCGCGTAGATCCCCGCGCCGAGGATGTCGCCCAGCGCATAGAGGGTGATCGCGCCGCTCCCGAGCACCCGCTTCAAGCCGCCGCCTTCGTCCACCGCCACCGGTGGCGCGTTGACACGTTGTGCGCCCGGCGGCAAGCCCCGCGGCCCGGCGCGCCGGCGGCAAAGGGCCGGCCGAGCGTTTGACAACCGCCCGCCCCACCCAGAGAATCCGCCCGGCGGAGAGCCATCCATGCCGGCGGAGCACGACGACGACCGCACGATCATGTCCGCGGTGCCCGCCTGGCAGGCGGCCGAGGCGAGCCGCCTCCCCGTGCTGATCGTCCTGCGCGGCAGCCAGCTCGGGCGGCGCTACCTGCTGAACGAGACGCGCTTCGTCCTCGGCCGGCGCGAGGCCGTATCCACGCTCGTCATCCCGGGCGACCCGAAGATCAGCAGCCGGCACTGCGAGATCGCCTACGACGCGGCGCGCGACGCCTGGGTGGTGCGCGACGCGGGCTCGACCAACGGCACGTGGGTGAACGGCAAGCCGGTCGAGAGCGCCGACCTCGCGGACAACGACAAGCTCCTCCTCGGCGACACGATCCTCAAGTTCACCTTCCACGACGAGGTGGAGAGCGAGTTCCACCACGAAATGGACCGGCTGATGAACATCGACGAGCTCACGGGCCTCGTCGTCCTGCGGGTCTTCCGCGAGCGCTTCCACGCGCTCGTCGCGGAGTGCTCGCGCACCCGCCGGCCGCTCGCGCTCCTCATGATGGACCTCGACGGGCTCAAGAAGATCAACGACACGCACGGCCACCAGGCGGGCGCCTCGACCATCTCGGCGGTCGGGCACCTGCTCGGCGAGCTGGTCGGCAGCTCGGGGCTCGTCGCGCGCTTCGGCGGCGACGAGTTCATGGCCGCCTTCCCGGTCCACGACCGCCAGGGCGGGGTCGCGCAGGGCGAGCGCATCCGCGCGGCGCTCGCGGCGCAGAAGTTTGCCTTCGGCGAGGTGCTGCTCCGCCCGACGATCAGCATCGGGGTCGCGGCCCTGCCCGAGGACGCGACGACCCCGGAGCACCTGACCCGGGTCGCTGACGAGGCGCTCTACCGCGCGAAGGCGGCGGGACGTGACCGCGTCAGCGTCTGAGCGACCCTAAAGGCGCACCGGGGGAATGCCGCTGGGCAAGCTCGTAGCCCCGTGGTAGCGAATCTCGAGGCCGGAGGTCTCGCGCGCCCCCGCACTCCCGCGCGCGCGGCGGCCGGACGAGGCCCCCGGGCTCCGAAGGTTTCGTAGAGATGGGCGAAGAGGCGGACGGCGCACGGCCTGCGACGGGGGCGCTGAGGATCGTCGGCCCGGGCGGCAAGGCGAAGGGCGGCGCCGCGGCGGTGCTGCCCGCCCTGCTCAAGGGCGGACGCAAGCCGAAGCGCAGGAAGGCCGAGGTCGCCAAGGCGAAGGACAAGGCGGGCGCCGCGGACCTCATGGCGCCCGAGCTGTTCCTGAACCGCGAGCTCACCTGGCTCGAGTTCAACTGGCGCGTCCTGCACGAAGCGGAGGACAAGCGCGTGCCGCTCCTCGAGCGCGTCAAGTTCCTGGCCATCGTCAGCTCGAACCTCGACGAGTTCTTCATGAAGCGGATCGGCGGCCTGAAGCAGCAGGTCGCCGCGGGGGTGCGCGAGCCGACGGTCGACGGGCGGACGCCGCAGCAGCAGATCGAGGAATGCCGGCGCGTGGTCGAGGCGCTCGACCAGCGGCGGCAGGAGCTGTTCGTCGAGCTCGTCCACCGGCTGCGCAAGCACGACATCCGGCTCACCGACATCGAGCGGCTCGACGAGAAGGACCGCGCGCTGCTCCGCGAGTCCTACGTGAAGAACGTCTACCCGCTGGTCACGCCGCAGGCGATGGACCCGGCGCACCCGTTCCCCTTTGTCTCGAACCTGTCGCTCAACCTGCTCGTGACGGTGCGCTACGAGAAGGACCCGCAGCTCTCGCTCGCCCGGGTGAAGGTGCCGGTCGGGGCGGGCATCCCGCGCCTCGTGCGGGTCGGCGACAAGAACGTCTTCGTGCCGCTCGAAAACGTGATCGCGGACAACCTCGACCTCCTCTTCCCCGGGATGGAGGTGGTCTCGACCGAGCTCTTCCGTGTGACGCGCAACGCGAACACCGAGCGCGACGAGGAGGACGCGGACGACCTGGTCGAGCTCATCGAGAACGAGCTGCGCGACCGGAAGTTCGCGCCGATCGTCCGGCTCGAGGTCGGCAAGGGGATGTCCGCGCTGCACCGTGGAATGCTCGCCGCCGAGCTCGGGCTGCAGGAGGAGGGTGACGTCGTGGAGCGCTCCGGGCGGCTCGGGCTCGCCGACATGATGGAGCTCGCGACGCTCGACGTCCCGGCGCTGCGCGACCCGAAGCACCACCCGATCGACAACCCCGAGCTGACGCGCGGCCGCAACATCTTCCACGTGATCCGCGACGCGGGCTCGATCCTGCTGCAGCATCCGTACGAGTCGTTCACCTCGTCGGTCGAGCGCTTCCTCGCCGAGGCGAGCGAGGACCCGAAGGTCCGCGCGATCAAGATGACGCTCTACCGGACGTCGGCGGAGTCACAGGTCATCGAGCACCTGATCAACGCGGCGCAGAACGGCAAGCAGGTCGCCGTGGTCGTCGAGCTCAAGGCGCGCTTCGACGAGGGCGCGAACATCCAGTGGGCAAACCGCCTCGAGGAGGTGGGGATCCACGTCACGTACGGCGTGGTCGGGCTCAAGACCCACTGCAAGGTGATCCTGGTCGTCCGCCAGGACTACAACGGGCTGCGCCGCTACAGCCACATCGGGACCGGCAACTACCACGCCGGCACGGCGCGGATCTACGCCGACCTCGGCCTGCTCACCTGCAACGACGAGATCGGCCAGGACCTGACCGAGCTCTTCAACTACCTGACTACGGGCTACAAGCCGAAGCGCAACTACAAGAAGCTGCTGGTCGCCCCGACCGGCGTCAAGCAAGGGCTCCTCGACCGCATCGAGCGCGAGATCGCGCACCAGGCGGCGGGCGAGCAGGGGCTCATCCAGCTCAAGATGAACGCGCTCGAGGACGTCGACATCACGCGCGCGCTCTACCGCGCGTCGCAGGCCGGCGTGAAGGTCGACCTGATCGTGCGCGACACCTGCCGGCTCCGCCCGGGGCTGCCGGGGCTTTCGGAGAACGTCCGGGTGGTGAGCATCGTCGGCCGCTTCCTCGAGCACTCGCGGATCTTCTTCTTCCGCAACGGCGGGGCGCCCGAGTACTACATCGGCTCCGCCGATGCGATGAAGCGCAACCTCGAGAGCCGCGTCGAGGTGTTGGCGCCCGTCGAGGACCCGCGCCTGCAGAAGGAGCTGCGCGCGATCCTCGACCTCCACCTCGCCGACCAGCGCAACGCCTGGGAGATGAACCCCGACGGCACCTACCGCCAGCGGCGCAAGCCGGGCGCCGACGTGGGCTCGCAGGAGCTGCTCATCCAGCGCGCGGAGAAGCGCCAGCGCGAGGCGTCGCGTCTCAAGAAGCGCAGGCCGAAGGGCTTCGCGCGGCGGCTCGGCCCGGATGCCGAGCACGACGTGCTCTTCCAGCGCTGAGCCGCGGTCGCGCGCTCAACCCTCCTCGTAGGGCCGGCACGGCTGCGCGCGCAGCGACGGGCAGGGCGGCAGCGGCGTCGGCACCTCGACGTCGGGCACGACCGGCAGGACGATGCGCGAGGCCATCGCACCGCCGCGCGCGACGCTGTTCATGACCTCGCCGTCGGGCTTGAGCACGTCGAACTTCCACAGCACGCGGTCGGCGCCCGGGGAGGAGATCACGAGCCGGATCCGCGAGCCCGCACGGAACACGTGCGCGAACGGGAAGAGCTCGACGCGCGCCAGCACGAACTCGCCCGGGGGCAGCGGCGCCGCGTCCTCCTCGCGGTGCGTGTGCACGGGGCGGAGGTCGGTCGAGACGCTCTCGTCGATCTTCCGCCGGCTCGCGCGCAGCCAGCCGTTCTGCACGTAGGTCTCGATCCCGTCGGGGCGGATCTCGCTCAGCGTCACCTGCAGGTCGGTGTCGGGCGCGGTCGAGGCGAGCCACAGGTCGACGCTCCCCGAGCCCGCCATGACGACGTCGACGGGCAGCGGGTCGGTCGCGTACGCGAGCTGCGTGCCCTCCGCGCGCGGCAGCCACTGCCAGTCTGGGAGCGCGCGCCAGACCGCGTCGCTCGGTCCGGGGAGCGACGTCTGCTGCGAGGTCGACGGGTCGTAGAGCCACGAGTCGATGCCCGTCTCCGCCGACGGCTCGGGCGCGAGCCGTCCGCCCTCGTCGAGGTACCACGCGGTCGGCTCGACGGTCGGGATCGGCCAGGCCTCGAACGTCGCCTCGAAGGCCGGCACCGGCGCCCCCGGGATGTCGCCCGCGCCGTTGTCGAACAGGATGCGGACGGCCGGGTCGCTCTCGAAGCGCTCGACCGCTTCCTCGTAGGAACCGACGTCGGTGAAGCGATCGGGCTCGAGCTCGAGCTCGGCCTCGGTGCGCCACACCGAGTCGTTCACCACGTCGACGATGACCGGCGCGACCGGCGAGCGCCGCGGCACGCGGCGCGCGACGTACAGGTCGAGGAACTCCATCCAGCGCGAGAAGATCGACGGGATGAGCGGCTCCGTGTGCGCGCCGTTGGTCATCGTGAAGTGCACGCTCGGGGCGCCGGTGAAGCGGTCGAGCATGTTCGCGAAGTACGCGCCGGTCTGCTCGTCCTGCCATGCGCCGGCGAGGAAGACCGGCACCTGGATGCGGTGGACGAACAGCGCCGGGGTCACCGGGTCCGCGACCTCCGGGTAGTAGAAGTTGTTGTCCGCGATCATCTGGAGGATGTCGGGGCTCTGGCCGCGCAGGCGCTGGTTCGCGATGCACACCTCGTCGCCCGCCTCCATGCGCCGCCGCGCCCAGGGCTGCCCGCCGGGCTGCGCCTCGCGCCAGCGCTCCTCCGCCCACGAGGTGGCAAAGCCGTTGTTCAGGATGCCGCCCGGGTAGAGCACGCCGCGGCCGGTGTCGGAGATCACCGAGAGCGGGGCGATCGCCGCGAGGCTCGGCGGCACGAGCCGCGCGACGAAGAGCTGGCTGATGCCCGGGTACGAAAGCCCGACCATGCCGACGCGGTTGTGCAGCACCCAGGGCTGCGCGGCGACGATCTCGACCACGTCGTAGCCGTCGGTCGACTGGAGGGTCTCGAAGAACTGGAAGGCGCCGCCCGAGCAGCCGGTGCCGCGCATGTTGACCCCGACCACCGCGTAGCCGAGCGCCGCGGCGATCGCGCTGCTCGGCTGTGGGCTGTCCGGGTCGGCCGGGGAGTAGCCCGAGTACTCGATCACCGTCGGGTAGGGGCCATTCTCGACCGGGCCGGGCAGGATCACGTTCACCGCCAGCAGCGTGCCGTCGCGCGTCTCGACGTACTGATAGCCGGGACCGAGGACCTGCGAGGCGTAGAAGGACGGGTCGGGCGTCTCCTCGGGCCGCGTGACCCGGAACGGCGGGCTCGAGACGACCGCGGCGGTCCGGGCAAGAGCCGGGTTTCGCGCCGCGTCTGCGTCGTCGGCGGGCGCGGTGACGGTGTAGCCGTCCCCGGCCGGGACGTCGCGGAAGATCAGCGCTCCCTGCTCGTCGGCGACGCCCTGCTGCACGACGTTGCCTGCTGCGTCGACCAGCGAGAGGACGGTCCCCGGCTCGGCGTCGAGCACGTAGGCCTGCTCGACGCTGCCCCGCGCGGTGTAGCTCGCGGGCAGGGGGGGGGCTGGGGTCGGGACGGGACCCCCTCCACCCCCGCCGCTCGAGGCCGAGCTCGAGTCGCCGCACGCGGCAAGCAGCGTCGGGGCGAGGCCGAGCGCCGCGACGAGGAGCAGGGTCTGAAGGAGGTGTCGCTTCGGGCGGGCATCGTGCGTCATCGAGTTCGCTCCCATGGGTGGAAAAACGCGACACCGTAGGGCGTGGCCGGGAAGCTTGTCAACGCACCAAAAGCGCTGGCAGGCGGGCGGCGGAGGCTGATAAGGGTGCTTGAGCGAGCGCCCGATCCAGGTGCGGGCCTTGCGTCGCCAGGAGCTCCGCCCATGACGAACGACGGTCTGTTGGTCGCCGACAGCGACATGCACGTCTTCGAGCCGCCCGACCTCTGGCAGCGCTACATCGACCCCGCGTGGCGGCACGCGGCGCCCGTCGGCCTCATGGAGCTACGGCGCGACATGCGGGTCAAGGTGAAGTCGCACGTCCTGCTCCGCCTCGGCGCGGTGCGGCCGCTCGCCGCCGAGGCCAGCGCCTGGAAGCCGGAGCACGACGACGCCTACGCCGCCGCCGAGTGGCGGGGCTGGGATCCGACCTCGCAGCGCGAGGCGATGGATACCGAGGGCGTCGACCTCGCGGTGCTCTTCCCGACGCGCGGGCTCTTCGTTCTCGGGCTCGACGTCCCCGACGTGGTCGGGCCGGACGGGCTCGAGCCGCCGCTCGCCGCGGCCATCGCCCGCGCCTACAACGACTGGCTGTACGACTTCGTACGCGAGCTGCCCGGACGCGCGTACGGCGCGGCGATGGTCGCGCCGCACGACGTGCCGGCGGCGGTGGCGGAGACCCGGCGCGCGGTCGAGAAGCTCGGCTTCAAGGCGATCTTCCTGTCACCCGGCGCGGTCGGTCGCCGCCCGTGGCACCACCCCGCCTACGACCCGCTGTGGGCCGAGTGCGAGGCGCTCGGCATCCCGGTGGCCTTCCACGGCGGCGGGCAGAACCACCTGAAGCCCGACTTCTCGCTCGAGATCTTCGAGAAGCTGATAATGTGGCACACCTTCAGCCAGCCGCTCGGCATCATGGCCACGGCGGTGAGCCTCACCGCGGGCGGGGTGCTCGAGCGCTTCCCGCGGCTCCGTGTCGCGCTGCTCGAGGGCAACTGCTCGTGGGCGTCGTGGCTCTTCTACCGGCTCGACGAGCACTACGAGTGGCTCGGCCGGATGGAAGCGCCCGACCTCACGATGAAGCCGTCCGAGTACTTCCTGCGCAACTGCTTCCTCTCCGTCGAGGCGGACGAGGAGCCCGTCAAGCAATACATCGAGCGCTTCGGCGACGACAACCTCGTCTTCTCGACCGACTACCCGCACGCGGATTCGAAGTACCCGCATTCCGTCGAGGCCTTCCGGCGGCTTCCCCTGTCGCCGGAGTCGCAGCGCAAGATCCTGTGGGACAACTGGAGCCGGCTCTACGACGTGCCGGCTCCCTCGAGATCGCATTGAACGAGCGGAGGACGAACCCCATGCGAGCCGAGGACCTGATCCTGGTGAGCGTCGACGACCACGTCGTCGAGCCGCCGGACATGTTCGAGCAGCACCTGCCCGTGCAGTACAAGGACAAGGCGCCGCGTGTCGTTCGCAAGAAGGACGGCAGCGACGTCTGGTGGTTCAACGGCCAGCAGGTCCCGAACATCGCGCTCAACGCCGTCGTCGGGCGTCCGCCCGAGGAGTACGGCATGGAGCCGACCTCGTACGACCAGCTCCGCCCCGGCTGCTACGACGTGCACGAGCGGATCCGCGACATGAACGCGAACGGCGTGCTCGCGTCGCTCTGCTTCCCGTCCTTCCCCGGCTTCACCGGGATGAAGTTCGCGGAGCTCGCCGACAAGAACCTCGCCCGCGTCATGATCCAGGCGTACAACGACTGGCACATCGACGAGTGGTGCGGCAGCTACCCGGGGCGCTTCATCCCGCTCGCGCTGCCCATCATGTGGGACCCGCAGCTCATGGCGGAGGAGGTGCGGCGCGTCGCGAAGAAGGGCTGCCACGCGCTGAGCTTCACCGAGAACCCGGAGCGGCTGAACCTGCCGAGCTTCCACTCCGAGCACTGGGACCCCTTGTGGAAGGCGCTGTGCGACGCGGGCACGGTGCTCTGCGTGCACATCGGCTCGGGTGCCGGGATGCAGTTCAACTCGATGGAGGCGCCGGTCGACGTGATGATCACGACGACGCCGATGAAGATCGTCGACTTCGCGGCGGACATCCTCTGGTCACACGTGCTGAAGAGATACCCGAAGCTGCGGATCGCGCTGTCCGAGGGCGGCATCGGCTGGATCCCGTACCTCCTCGAGCGCGCCGACTACGTGCACGAGCACCATCACGCCTGGACGCACCAGGACTTCGGCGGGCGCAAGCCGAGCGAGGTCTGGCGCGAGCACATGGTGACCTGCTTCATCGACGACCCGATCGGCATCAAGAACAGACACGCGGTCGGCATCGACACGATCACCTGGGAGTGCGACTACCCGCACTCCGACACCACCTGGCCGCGCTCGCCGGAGGCGCTGATGAAGAGCCTCGAGGGCGTGCCGGACGACGAGGTGAACAAGATCACGCACGAGAACGCGCTGCGCATCTTCCGCCTCGACGCCTTCGCGCACCGTCCGCGGGAGAAGTGCACCGCGGGCGCGCTGCGCGCCGAGTCGCCCGACGTCGATCTGTCGATCCGCAGCGTCCGCGGCGGCAAGCCGCCGGCGACCGACCCTTCGCGTCCGGTCACGACGGCGGACGTGATGCAGCAGCTCGCCGGGGCCTTCGCGGTGCCGGTCGAGGCTTGAGCCGCAGCAGCGCTCGATGTCCGCGTCAGCGGAGCGAAGCGAGGTGCCACGCCTCGCTTCGCGCCCACTGGCCGGACGAGCGCTCGTGCAGCTTCGGCCACAGCGTGGCGGGATCGGCGTGGAACACGCTCGCCGCATCGCCGGACAGGATGTGCCAGTCGCCGCGCTCGACCTCGGCCTCGAGCTGCTGCGGCGCCCAGCCGGCGAAGCCGACGTAGACCCGGAAGCGGCTCTCGGCACGCGGTGTGCTCGCGAGCTCGCGCAGCAGGTCGAGGCGCGCGGTCGCGTAAACGCCGTCGACGACCTGCACCGACTCGGCGGGCTGGCTCGGCGCGCGGACCAGGATCACCATGCGGTCGCGCGCCACCGGGCCGCCGAGGAACACCGTGTCCGGCCGCTCGCCGAGCTCCTCCACCTCGGGGAGGAGGAGCGCCACGCGCACCTCGGTCGGCCGGTTGAGCGCCACGCCCAGCGCGCCGCTCGCGTCGTGCTCGAGGAGCAGGACGACCGTCTCGCGGAAGTTCGGGTCGACGAGCTTGTCGCTCGCAACCAGCAGCTTGCCGCGCGCGAGCTCGGGCCGCGGCCC
>FWPU01008566.1_pt1 | contig 17296 bp, 11 predicted proteins | sample 2228361 | NCBI WGS metagenome assembly FWPU01 (sample SAMEA103939777, study PRJEB20133) | metagenome
TAAATCCACCCGGGCCCGTCCAGGAATAGGTAAACGGTCCGGCTGAGCCGCTCACCGTCAGGTCTATCGCACCGTTGAACGGTGCCACGCACCGGCTGTTGGGTGTTACCGATGAGGTGAGTGAAAGAGCGGGGCGGGCGTCAGGAACATTAATAACTTCAATTACCTGACAGGAAGTGGTGTTATCTGTAATCGTAACGGTATAGGTGCCCTGTTCAATCCCGCTTAGGTCTTCTGTGGTATATGGTCCGCCGGGGCCGGTCCAGCTATACGACAGGGTGCCTATAGCACCGCTTACAGTTATATCAATGGCTCCGTTAAAAGGCAATACACAACGGGAGTTGGGTGTTACTGCAGAGCTTACCGATAGGGATTGGATGTTTACCGTAACCGAACCGTTCATGAGCACGGGGGTACAGAGGCCATCCACCGCCTGCACGGTAAGCACATCGCCATTGGCAAAACTTCCTGCGGGAACAATCAAAGTAAAAGGTCCCGGGGCGGAGGAGTTGCTTTGCGGCATTCCAAACGGCGTTCCATTAATTAGCACTTGATAAGTAACGGGGGCGGGCTGAGTTGCTGCCAGGGTAATAGAAGCGTTATCGCCTGAACATACTATCTGGGGGGATGGCGTTGTAACATTTTGAATAGCTGGCGAAGGGTCGGTAATAGTTATGGGGCCCAGCGTACGGGTACAGTTGGTGCCGTTATCGCTGATCAAAACAGAATATGTTCCGCCGGCAATTCCGGAGAGGTCCTGCGTGCCGGGATCGGTAAAGCCCGGAGGGCCAGACCATTGATAAGAGTAGCTGCCCGTACCACCCGAAACCGAAATATCGATTGATCCATCCGGCGCGGCACAATTGCTGTTGTTGGTTGCCGAGACAACAGAGGCCGAGAGGTCGGGGGAAACGGCAAAAATGGTTACAAACTGAACCGTGCTGCCATCGGCATCCTGAACTACCACCAGGTAGGTTTTGCCTGATGGCTGACCCGGCAATCCGCTGATAAGAAAAGGCACCCCTACAGTAAGGTTGTATGGCCCCTGGTCGGGAGGGCCGAAAATAAAGGCGCGCAGCGGGGGCGGATTGGCGGCCGTTACCAGTATTTCAAATGAGCCGTTATTAAGGCCATCGCAGGCATCTTTTTTGTTCTGAATTGTAAAAACAGGTTGTGCCAGCAATTGCGCAGTGCCCAGTAAAAAAAGAAACGCAAAAAGTAAATATCGGCGCATGCTTATTTCACTTCAATTTCCAAAAATTCGGGACAAAAGTCGGCTTTCTCATTAGGCCCGGTAATCACAAACACATACCTGCCAGGGGCCAGTCTGCCTATTTCCGGTTTATTTTTAGGCAGAAGCTGTTTGTTGCCGTCTGCAATCAGGTAAACCAGAAAGTCCTGCTGGTTTTCTTCAAAACGGAAAATAACCCGGCCGGAGGCCGCACGGGCATGCTCCACCTCATAGCTGAAATTAATCTTTTTGCAGGGAAAAGGTTTCTCTGGCCCGGGGCCCACCCCCATACTTTGAATCCAAAAGCAGGTGATAATAAGAAGTTTAGGCAAAATCATTTAATTAAAAAGTTCAAAAAGGTACGCAATTATAAATAACCTTCAAAAAATTATAGTAACCCAAGCGCCCCTGCCAAATGGTCATCCGCTCAAAGTTTCTCCCACCGTATTTTTACTGCAATAAGGGCAGCTACCCTATAATATCCGAAAAATAAATTTTTTAGTACTACAAGCGGCTTTGAAGTAAGATTTTAGGCAGAATCGCCAAATTTCAGGAGGGTTCAGAAGTGCTTCCGGTTCAATATTTCGCTAAGCACAACGGCTTTTTTCAGGCCTTCTGTGTCGCGCAGATCGGCTGTATACTCTTCCAGTAAATTCCGCGAGGCGGCATGTTCGAACACAGAAAACCGGTTAAATGACACCTGTGTATCTTCCAGCTTAGCAGTTTCTTCCAGCGATAACCGGTTAAAAGCCATGCTTTTGGCCTTTTCATATTCTTCAGTAAACTGAACGGACTCCCGGGACGGGGTTATCTCTTCCAGCGTTTCAATTTCATCCTGAAGGTCATCATCGTAATCTATCACGTCCACCTCAGCGACCTCAGGTGTGCTTTTGCCAGCTTTGGCCTCGGTTATCTCCCGGAGCAATTCTTCAAAAGTTACCTGCCGCTGAGGTGCTGTTTTTCCTGTTTCCGCCGGGGGGCTTTCGGTGCCTGGGGCGGGCATACGCTTACGCGTGAGCCAGCTGTAAAGCACATAACCAACGCCAATTAAGAGATAATAAAGCAGGTCATCCATAGAAGCGTTGTAAAGATAACAGTTTCATTTAGTGTTCATTACAGCAAAGCGCTTTTTTCATTTGAATACCCTAAGGCTTCGGTTTATCTTTGCCGGAATTTCCGGCCACCCAGGTAGCCGGTACAGTTTTTTTAGTTTAACAACCACGTTTTTCATAATTCATGCAATTAGCCAGGCTGGAGATTAAAGGATTCAAGAGTTTTGCCGATAAGGTAGTTATTCATTTTGATGAGGGTATCACCGGAATAGTGGGCCCGAATGGTTGCGGGAAGTCGAACATCGTTGATGCCATCCGATGGGTTTTGGGCGAGCAGAAAACCAGCGCATTGCGGTCGGAGAAGATGGAAAACGTGATCTTCAATGGAACCACCGGCAGGGCACCGCTGCAAATGGCCGAAGTTTCGCTTACTATTAACAACACCAAAAACATACTGCCTACCGAGTATGCCCAGGTAACCATTACCCGCCGGTTGTACCGCAGCGGTGAGAGCGAATACCTGCTTAACGGGGTTCAGTGCCGGCTCAAGGATATTACCAACCTGTTTATGGATACCGGTGTGGCCTCCAACTCTTACGCCATCATTGAGCTGGGCATGGTTGATGACCTGTTAAACGACAAAGACAACTCGCGCAGGATGTTGTTTGAAGAGGCTGCCGGAATCTCGAAATTCAAAAAACGCAAAAAAGAAACCTTAAGAAAACTGGAAGATACCGATGCCGACCTGGAGCGGGTAGAAGACCTGCTGTTTGAGATAGAAAAAAACATGAAAAGCCTGGAAAAGCAGGCCCGGCAAACAGAACAGTATTACCAGATAAAAAACGAGTACAAACAAAAAAGCATAGCCCTGGCACGCTGCGTGATGTTGCGGCAAAACAAACAGGCGGCTGAAATTCAGAAAAAAATTACCGAAGAAACCGACCGGAAAGCTGCCCACACGGCAGCAGTAGCCGAACTGGAGGCACGTATTGAAACGGCTAAAACCGAGTTGATACACAAGGAAAAAAATCTTGCCGCCCGCCAACGCGAAATAAACGAGTTTGTTAACCAAATAAGGCAGTACGAAAGCGACAAACAAATTAAAAACGAGCGCCTGCGCTATTTAAACGACCGCGCGCAAAGCCTAAAAGAGCAGATAGAACAGGACAAACAAAACAACGACCGCGCCCGGTTTGCCATTCAAAGCCTGGAAAACGAGTGCGCCAATGCCCGCCTGCAACTGGCCGAAAGCGAGCAAAGATTAACACAGCTGCGACAGGAATATGAAGAACTGCGTAAACACTGCGGCACCCTGCAGGGCCAGGCCGATATAGAGCGGCAAACCCTTAAGCAAAAACAAGAGGCCGGTTACGAACTTAATAAAGCTGTAGAGATACGGGAAATACAGATTGCCTCGTTTCGACAGGAACTGGAACGCACGGCATCGGATAGCACCCAGCAAAGCGCCAGCCTGGCCGAGTTTGAAAAGAAATTGCACATTCTGCAACAGGAAATAGAAACGCGCAACTCCGAACTCCTTCGCTTGCGGCAGGAAGAATCGTTGGTAACGGAACAAATCAGTAATCTACAAAAAACCATAGAGGTAGTGCGGGAAGAAATGACGGCCGTTTCGCGTAAGCTCGACAGCAAGCAGAATGAATACAATCTTACCAAATCACTGGTCGATAACCTTGAGGGCTTTCCGGAAGCCATCCGGTTTCTTAAAAAGAAAATAACCCGTAATGCCCCGCTCCTTTCAGACGTTCTTACCTGCCCGGAAGATTTTCGCGTAGCCATTGAAAACTATCTGGAGCCTTACCTTAACTACTATATTGTAGAACACGAGGCCGAAGCATTCGAAGCCATCAACATCTTAAGCGATGCTTCCAAAGGAAAAGCCCACTTCTTTATCCTGGATGCCTTTGAAAAATTCGAGCCTACGCCCACCCGGATATACGACAGCGCCTATCCGGCCACGCAGGTAATCGAGTTCGACCCCAAATACCGTAAACTTATGTCGTATATACTCGACAAAGTTTACATATACGAAGGAGATATTAAAAACCTTCCGGTTGATGACGAAAATACTTTCATCACCAAAAGCGGTAAACTTACCAAACGCCGGTTTAGCCTTTCGGGCGGCTCAGTGGGTTTATTTGAAGGAAAACGGATTGGACGGGCCAAGAACCTGGAAAAACTTGATAAAGAAATAAAGGAGCTGAGCAGGAAACTGGAAGGCATAAGGCAATCATTGCTGGAACACCAGGCCGACCTGGAGAAATTGCGAAATAACATCCTGTGTCAGCAGGTAGAAGACGCACAGGCTACCCTACGCCAGGTTAACGAGGAGTATGTGTCTGTTCGCACCAAACGCGAACAGTTTGCCGAAATGCTTAGTCATGCCGACCTGCGCAGAGAGGACATTATGGAAAAAATCGAAGCCTTGTTAAAAGAGCTCGATGAACTCAAACCACAGGCGCGCCAGCGCCAGTTGGAAGCCGAAGAGCAGGAATCGCGCCTGGCAGCCCTGTTGCAGGAACTGGCCCGCCAAAACGAAATCCTTGCACTTAAATCAACGGCGTTAAACGAGCAAAACATTCTCTTCCACCAAACCGATAACCGGGTAAAAAGTCTGGAACAGGAAATTCACTTTAAGGAAGAGTCAATCCACGCTACTGCACAACGAATTGAAGCCAACCTAGCCGAACTAAGGCAAAACGAAGAGGAGATAAAGCACATTGCGCTTAGCGCGCAAACACAGGACGAAACTCTGGTTAGCATGTATGCGCGCAAGGAAGAGATGGAAAGAATACTTAATGAAACAGAACAGGAATACTACCAATGCCGGGGACAGGTTGACCAACTGGAAAAAGAACTGCGCGAACTGCAACACAGCCGGCAACATGCCGACAGCCTGCTGCTGGAACTTCAAAATAAACTAAACGAAAGCAAGCTGCACCTTAACTCGGTAAAAGAACGCCTGGCCGTAGAGTTTAACATTGAACTGGACGCCCTTACTGCAGAAACACCGGATGAAGATGCCGGGACGGAAGACGAAGAAAAACTTCGCGAAGAGGTTAACCGCATTCGGCAGAAACTTGATAACATGGGGCCCATTAACCCCATGGCTATGGAGGCCTATAATGAAATTAAAGAGCGCAACGACTTTATACTGGCGCAAAAAGAAGATCTGGCTAAAGCCAAAGAATCGTTAATGAACACCATTAGCGAAATTGAAACGGTAGCCAGCCAGACCTTTATGGAGGCATTTAATAAAATACGCGAACACTTTAAACGCGTATTCCGGTCGCTCTTCAACGAAGAAGACGACTGCGACATTAAACTGATTAATCCCGATAACCCGCTGGAATCGGAAATAGACATCATTGCCAAGCCTAAAGGAAAGCGCCCGCTTACCATTAACCAACTGTCGGGCGGGGAAAAAACCCTAACCGCCACCGCCCTGTTGTTTTCCATGTATCTGCTTAAACCTGCTCCCTTCTGTATCTTTGATGAAGTGGATGCTCCGTTAGACGATGCCAATATTGATAAGTTCAATAACATTATCCGGAACTTCAGCAAAGACAGCCAGTTTGTAATTGTTACCCACAACAAACGAACTATGACCGCCACCGATGTGATTTACGGCATAACCATGGTTGAAAAAGGCGTTTCCAGGGTGGTGCCGGTCGATTTGCGCGAACTGGCGTAAAGAGCGTTACAACGATTTCACTTCTTCCGGCAGGTCGAATCCTCTTCGGGCAAATGGTTTTTACTGCATCTTCCGAAGCGGGTATAGTTCCACTTTTCTGAATTCAATGGGGTGGCTTTCGGATTGAAGGGCGATATAACCCGATGAAACGCGTGTACCCTCCGCTACCGGATAATTCTGCGGCAGGTAATCGCCACCAATAACGGGCTTGGTGTATGTCAATACCGTGTCGCCTTCAATCACATGGTGGATGAGGCTATCTCCGTACACAATAAGTTCGGCCCTAACCCATTGTCCGGGCAAATAGGTGGGCGTAACCGCACTAATACAATGTTGGGTAACCAGGGTATCGGCTATATATACATGAGTTCCCGGCGTGCACAGGTTACCGGTAGGCCGCGGTTGGTCGGGCGTGCCCCCCAGAAACTGAGCTTCGAGCGAAACCGGAAAACTTTGATTAACCCCCATGCTTTCCGGCGATTGGGCATGAAACATCACCCCGCTGTTCATAAAAGCCCAGGACTGACCACCGGGGGGCTGCTTGCCAGTAAAACGGTACTCTACCACCAGGCGGTAATGTGAAAACGGCTCGCGATAAAACAAGTGCCCATACTGATTGGTAAAAGAATCGTATTTGGCATACGAAACCTTGAGCACACCATCTTCTACCCTAAAAGTTTGTTTGTAATTCTCCCCCGCGGGGTAGCCGGCAATCTTGGGTATCCAGCCGTCCAGATTTTTGCCATTAAAAAGTACAATAGGCTGCTCAGTCTGCTTTTCTGTAGAACAACCGGTTACTAAAAAAAACAACAGACAGGCCAATGGCAAAAGGGCTTTCATGAAATGCGTTTTGAAAGTAAAGTTATGAAAGGTAGGGAAATTTTACAGCCTGGTAAAGGTAAACATGCCGTCCCGGTTTTATCTGCACATGAAAATAAAAACGGGAATACTATCGGAGTTTTCCGCGTATTCCCGTCTTGTTAATATGCAGCCGTAGCTGCCTGTTAACCTTAAATCAGCTTAATCGGCTAAAGCCGGTCGGAGTGCCTCCGGCTTTGTGTTGAACTCTGCAAAGCAGAGCCCGAACCCGGCCTGTATGCTGAAGACCCTTTGTTCACCTGCCCCGTAGAGCCGGTGTTTTTGTCGTTCTTCGCATCAGGCCAACCGACCAGCGGCTGGCTTAGTGATATAAAGGTAAGCACTGGTAGAGTAGGCGCCAAAAAAATAAACAGAAAGTAATGCACAACTTTTCCACCGGCTTATCCACTTATTTAAAGTAGTCATCTTTGAATAAGTTAGATGAACAGGTTGAAGCTTTGCTTAAAGCATTTCTTAAAAAAGTGATTTGGCAATTCTGTAAATCGGGTCGGCTTTGCCCATGGAATAAAAGTGCAGGGTAGGTACGCCGGCCTTAATCAGCTCTCGTGATTGGTGGATGGCCCATTCAATGCCCACCTGACGAACGGCTTCGTTGTCCTTGCATTTCTCTACTTCATCGGCAAGAGCTTCGGGAATATCAATATGAAACGTAGTGGGCAGCGTATTGATTTGCGATTTGCCGGTTATGGGCTTTATACCCGGAATGATGGGCGCGGTGATGCCTATTTCGCGGCAACGCTTAACAAAATCGAAGTATTTGCTATTATCGAAGAACATCTGGGTTACGATATAATCTGCACCTAAATCAACTTTCAGCTTCAGGTATTTCAGGTCGGTTTTCAGGTTTGGAGCAGCAAAATGCTTTTCGGGGTAACCGGCCACACCAATGCAAAAATTGGTGGGTGTGGGATTGAGCAGTTCGTCATCCAGGTAAATGCCGTTGTTCATGTCCACCACCTGTTGCAGCAGTTCGGAAGCATACCGGTGCCCGTCGGGTTCAGGAACAAACCGCCCTTCGTTTTTAATGGCGTCACCCTGCAGTACCAAAACGTTGTCTATCCCAAGAAAATGCAGGTCAATTAAAGCATTTTCGGTTTCTTCTTTGGTAAACCCTCCGCAGATAATGTGGGGCACGGTATCTACCTTGTAATGATTCTGAATGGCAGCACAAATACCCACGGTACCGGGGCGCTTGCGCACCGAGCGCTTTTCGAGAAGTCCGTTTTCTTTTTTCTTGTACACATATTCCTCGCGGTGGTAGGTTACATCTACAAACGGGGGCTTAAACTCCATAAGGGGATCCAGGTGGTCGAAAAGCGAACGGATGTTCTGTCCTTTTAACGGTGGAAGCACTTCTATGGTGAACAGGGTTTTGCCGTTTGCATTTTTTAAATGTTCAGTAACTTTCATATACAGTTTACACGTTGTAGTTCAGGTTAGGCGCCAGCCACTTTTCAACTTCTTCCACTTTCATGCCTTTGCGCAGGGCATACTCTTCTACCTGGTCTTTACCGATTTTACCCAGGCCAAAGTACCGGGCAGCAGGGTGCGCAAAGTAATATCCGCTTACCGATGCGGCCGGATACATGGCTCCTGATTCGGTAAGGCGGATGCCTGCTTTTTTCTCGGCCTGCAATATTTCAAAGAGGGTGCGCTTTTCGGTGTGGTCAGGACACGCCGGGTAACCGGGGGCCGGGCGAATGCCGCGGTATTTTTCGGCAATGAGTTCTTCATTGTTTAGTCGCTCATCTGGTGCATAGCCCCACCACTCTTTTCGTACCCGTTCGTGCAGGTATTCAGCAAAAGCTTCTGCCAGGCGGTCGGCCAGTGCTTTCACCATAATTTCGGAGTAGTCGTCTTGTTCTTTTCTGAATTTTTCCACCCAGCTCTCCAGTCCGATTCCGGCCGTTACCGCAAACATGCCTATGAAATCGCGTTTACCCATACTTTCGGGTGCAATAAAGTCGGCCAGACAGAAGTTGGGCAAGCCAGGTGCTTTTTTATTTTGCTGGCGCAGAAAATGCAGCCTGGCAAAGGGCAGCTCGTCCGATGCAGAAACGAACAACTTCACATCGTCGGTTTCGGTGCAATTGGCCGGATAAAATGCGGCTACTGCATTGGCCTGCAGTCCGTTTAAAGCAATGAGCCGATCGAGCAGGCGGTTGGCATCGTCATAAAGTCTGCGTGCTTCGCTACCCACAATCTTATCCTGCAAAATTTCAGGGTATCGCCCGCTTAGCATCCAGGTTTGGAAGAAGGGTGTCCAATCGATGTAATTTCGCAAAACCTCAAGGGGAAAGTTAGTCAACTCCCGTAACCCGGTAAAGGCAGGTTGGGGTATGGCGTAATCCTGCCAGTTTATTTCGACTTTATTCTTTCGGGCTTCTGCCAGGGCGATATAATCTTTAAGCAGCGTGCGGCTTTCGTGTTCCTGCCGGATTTTTTTGTAGTCGTCTTTAACCTGTTGAGCAAACCTTTGGCGTGTAGATTCTCCCACTAGTTCTGTCACCACCGGCACGCTGCGCGAAGCATCGAGCACATGGACCACCGGGCCATCGTACACCGGATCGATTTTAACAGCGGTATGAATACGCGAGGTGGTGGCACCGCCAATAAGCAGGGGGATGGTGAACTGTTGGCGTTGCATTTCGCGCGCCACGTGCACCATTTCATCGAGCGACGGGGTGATGAGTCCGCTCAGACCAATTACATCTACCTGTCGTGAGCGTGCCTCTTCCAGAATTTTTTCGGCCGGCACCATCACACCTAAATCAATTACTTCAAAATTATTGCAGGCCAACACCACCCCTACTATGTTTTTACCGATATCGTGCACATCGCCTTTAACGGTAGCCATAAGTACACGTGCGGCCGGTTTCGAAATCTGGCCGTTGGCTTTTTGTTGTTCGAGCAGGAAAGGCTCCAGATAGGCCACAGCCTTCTTCATTACGCGTGCGCTTTTTACCACCTGCGGAAGAAACATTTTACCGGCACCGAATAAGTCGCCCACCACATTCATGCCTTTCATTAACGGGCCTTCGATTACCGCCAGGGGCGAACCATATTTTTGCAGCGCTTCATGTGCATCGGCTTCAATGTGGTCGGTTATTCCATTTACCAAAGCATGGGTAATACGCTCTTCTACCGTGCCCTGCCGCCAGGCTTCATCGGTTTCCTTCTTTCGGGTGGCGCCCTTCACCTTTTCGGCATATTCAACCAGTCTTTCGGTAGCATCGGGGCGCCGGTCGAGCAGCACATCTTCTACGCGCTGAAGCAATTCGGGCTCCACCTCATCGTACACTTCCAGCAGGGTCGGGTTTACAATACCCATGTCCATGCCATGTTGAGTAGCGTGATAGAGAAATGCCGCATGCATGGCTTCGCGCACTTTTTGGTTGCCGCGAAAGCTAAACGAAACATTGCTTACACCGCCGCTTACATGTGCATGAGGTAGGTTTTCGCGAATCCATTGTGCAGCGCGGAAGAAATCCAACGCATAGGTGCGGTGCTCTTCAATGCCGGTGGCTACGGGAAAAATGTTGGGGTCGAAGATGATGTCTTCCGGTGGGAACTGTACCTTGTTTACCAGGATATCGTAGGCACGGTGGCAAATTTCTATTCTGCGTTCGAACGTATCGGCCTGACCCTGTTCGTCAAAAGCCATAACCACTGTTGCCGCACCGTATTTACGGATAAGCCTGGCCTGACGAATGAATTCATCCTCGCCTGCTTTAAGGCTAATGGAATTAACGATGCCCTTACCCTGAAGACACTTCAATCCGGCTTCAATAACTTCCCATCTCGAGGAGTCGATCATTACCGGCACGCGGGCCAGCTCAGGTTCAGATGCCAGCAGGTTAAGAAATTTTACCATAGCTGCTCGGGCGTCAATCATGCCTTCGTCCATGTTTACATCCAGCACCTGCGCTCCGCCACGTACCTGGTCAAGGGCTATTTCAAGGGCTTCTTCAAACCGTTCCTCTTTTATTAACCTGAGGAACTTAGCCGAGCCCGTAACATTGGTACGCTCGCCTATATTAACAAAGTTAGATGCCGGTGTTATGACCACCGCCTCAAGGCCGCTGAGTTTTAAAGGGCGATATGGTTGTATGGGGTTAATAGGTTGTGGGGTTTAGTTAATTAGTCCATGGTTATTTGGTCCATGGTTATTTGGTCCATGGTTAATCAGTCCATAGTTGTTCAGTATATCGACTATCAAACCATCGACTATCAGACTATGGACCATCAAACCATCAACCATCAAACCATCGACCATCAAACTATTGACTATTCCACACTTCATCACTAACATGAAAAAATCAATACTCAGGTTTTAATTGATTTACGCAGCGCTTGCATGCTTTTAATTAAATCGGATAAGGCATCGTAGAAATAATTAAATTCCTTATCCGAAACTAATTTTCTGCGCCTGGCCAGATAAAAGCAGCAAACCACTTCCACAGCTGAACGAATAGCTATACCTAAAAATCGTTTGAATTCGCGGTTGGACTGGCCTGTTGAGCCTTCGGCTATGTTCAAGGCAATCGAATCGGATGCGCGCTGTATCTGCGCCGATAAAACATAAACCTCTTCCCTCGGGAATTTTTTCGTCAATTCATGTACCTCTCCCGAAAGCTCTACCGATCGCTGCCATACTTTTAATTGCTCGAATTTAAAGGCCATTGTGTTTGGGGGTTAGTGGGGTATGGTTGGTCGGTCCATGGTTGGTCGGTCCATGGTTGGTCGGTCCATGGTTGGTCGGTCCATGGTTGGTCGGTCCATGGTTGGTCGGTCCATGGTTGGTCAGTCCATGGTTTATCAGTCCATGGTTTATCAGTCCATATTTGTTAAGTATATCGACTATCAAACCATCGACCATCAGACTATCTACCATCAAATTATCGTCCATCTATTTTTCGGGGTATATATTTTTCTGCCAATCCGGCTATTTTGCTGATGTGAGCAGGTGTAGTGCCGCAACATCCTCCGATGATATTGACCAGGCCTTCTTTCAGATATTCTTCTACCTGATTGGCCATTTCCTCGGGCGATTGTTCGTAATGCCCAAAAGCGTTAGGTAGTCCGGCATTCGGATAGGCGCTCACGTAAAAAGGTGCCTCGCGCGCCAGTATCTGAAGGTACGGCCGCAACTGGGCGGCTCCCAGAGCACAGTTCAGCCCGATACTCAACAAAGGAACATGCGACACCGATATGAGGAAAGCTTCGGTTGTCTGACCCGACAGGGTTCGACCGCTGGCGTCCGTAATGGTTCCCGACACCATAACGGGTAGTTTTCTTCCCGTATCTTCCTCGTGTTGCAGAACAGCAAACAGGGCTGCCTTGGCATTGAGCGTATCGAATATGGTTTCTACCAACAACATGTCAACGCCACCGTCGGCAAGTCCTTTTACCTGTTCGTAATAGGCTTCTGCCAGTTCATCAAAAGTTACAGCCCTATACCCCGGGCTGTTCACATCGGGCGAAATGGAGGCTGTTTTATTGGTAGGGCCGATAGCTCCTGCCACAAAACGCGGCCTGGAAGGATTTTTACGGGTATATTCACTGGCTGCCTCCTTGGCTATTTTTGCCGAGGCTACGTTCAGTTCATACACCAGGTCCTCGAGTTGATAATCAGCCTGGGCAATGCGCGTACTGCTAAAGGTATTGGTTTCGATAATGTCGGCCCCGGCTTCCAGGTACTGCTTGTGTATTTCGCGTATGATGTCGGGGCGGGTAACCGAAAGCAAGTCATTATTGCCTTTGAGCGGCTTAGGATGATGAAGAAACCTTTTACCTCTAAAGTCTTCCTCTTTCAGCTCATGGCGCTGAATCATGGTTCCCATGGCACCGTCCAGCACCAGGATGCGCTGTTGCAATAATTCTTCCAGCATGGCTCTCCGTAAGGTTAGCAATATCCAGAGAGCCGTATAGGCGGGCTGCTTATCTTTCCCGCGTGGCAGCGGGATGGGAATTGGCACAACACTCAGGGTATTTCCGAGCAGGATGCCAAGACGTCATCGGGCCCAGTCCCTCGGTCTTTCTGGATAAGCAATGCAAAGAAACAACACAAATTGCAAATTCAAAAACGAAATATGATTTCATAATTTGATTATGACCTTTAGGATAGAACTCCCGTTCGTTTTACCTTTATTGCACCATGAAATTAGCAGCGGTTGACATTGGCTCGAACGCCATTCGTTTCCAGGTTTCGTCTGTGCTGGACAGCGGTCCGAGGGTTATCTTCAAAAAAATGGAATACGTGCGTTTTCCGCTCCGCCTTGGGCACGATGTGTTTACTATGCAGCGCATAAGCCAGCACAGTGCCGAAAAGTTTGTTAAACTGATGCGCGTTTTTAAAATGCTCATCGAATTGTACGAAGTTGATGATTACATGGCCTGCGCCACTTCGGCCATGCGCGAGGCAGAAAACGGAGCAGAACTGGCCAAACGCGTAAAAACCGAAACCGGACTGGAAATTCACATTATTAATGGCAAGCAGGAAGCCGAATTTATTAACCAGGCTATCCTCACCAGCCTATCGGAGGGCACCTACCTGCATATTGATGTAGGGGGCGGAAGTACAGAGTTAAATATTTACAACAACGGAAAGAAAACCAACACCCGTTCGTTCAGGATCGGGTCGGTGCGCATTCTGGAACACAGCGACTCGCCGGCCATTTGGGAGGAGATGGAACAGTGGGTAAAAAAGCAGGTTAGCCAGATAAGCGGAAAAATAACGGCTATAGGAACCGGAGGGAACATAAGCAAGATATATGAACTTGCACAACTCAAACCCCACCGGCTTATGTCGTTAAAAAAGATGAAGGAAATAAGCGCCATGATAGCCCGGCACTCGCTCGAAGAACGCATATACCTCCTACAAATGAATCCCGACCGGGCCGATGTAATTGTACCGGCCAGTCATATTTATATCAAAGTCATGGAATGGTCGGGTGCCCGTTATATGCAGGTTCCGGAAGTGGGTTTAAAAGACGGCATTATGCTGCACCTGTACAGGAAAAACAAAAGCCATAAGAAGATAACCTTCGCCAATCTGGCCGACCAGAGTCAGGGCCGGAAAATCATAAAACTATAGCGGGGCTTAAGTGCCCATGTACCATCATTTAAAACAGCCGTACATCGGCTATGGTCTCGCGGGTAACCTTGTAAAATTCCTTATGAATATTGAACGGCGGTTCGCCATCGACCTGTTTGGGGGTATAGGTACCGTCTTCGTTCATGATGTAGGCGTTTACACTATCGCGCAGATTAAAGCGCAAAATATTCATAGCCTGTTTACGCAATATATCTTCTTCCAGCAGTACCAGCGATTCTACCCTGCGGTCGAAACTGCGCACCATAGCATCGGCACTGCCAATATACACCTTGGGTTCACCGGCGTTGTGGAAATAATAAATTCTGGAATGTTCCAGGTACTCGCCCACAATGCTTATCACATGAATATTTTCACTTAACCCCGGGCGACCGGGCCGGAGGCAGCAAATACCCCGTACACTCAGGCGTATGGGTACGCCGGCCTGCGAGGCGGCATAGAGTTCGTCAATAAACTCTTTGTCCTGCAGCGAATTCACCTTTATGGCTATGCCCGAGGGTAAGCCAGCACGCGCGTTCTGAGCTTCGCGGCGAATGAGGTTGCACAACTGAATGCGCATATCCCGCGGCGAAGTAATAAGATTGCGATAGGACAACGGCTGGGAGTGCCCGGTTATGACATTGAAAAATTCCGATACATCGTTGGCATAAATTTCTTTGGAGGTAAGCAGGCCTACATCGGTATATAACCTGGCTGTTACTTCATTGTAATTTCCGCTGGCAAGGTGTACGTACCGGTACACGCGATCATCGGCTTCTTTGCGCACAATAAGCATAAGCTTGGTATGGGTTTTAAGGTTACCCATACCGTAAATTACAAAGCAGCCGGCTTTTTGCAGGCGTTCGGCTTCGCGCAGATTGTGCTCTTCATCAAACCGGGCTTTTACTTCAAACAACACGGCTACATGCTTACCGTTTTCGGCTGCCCTGAAAAGCGCATCGGTAACACGCGAGCCTCCACGCGCCACGCGATAAAGAGTAATCTTTATTGACAGCACATCGGGGTCATCGGCCGCACGTTCCAGCAGCTCGAGTACCGGCTCCATTGAGTTGTAGGGATGATGCAGCAGGATGTCGCGCTGTTTCAGCACTTCAAACAAGTCTGCATTATTCTCCTCCGGATAGTTAAGCGGTTTTATCGGATCGGGCAATTTGAATCTGCGTCCCTTAAATTCCGTGTGGTTAATAATCTGGTTTAGTCCGCTTAAATCTAGTAAGCTGGTTTGCGGTATGCGGAATATGTTATGGTCGTCAATATCGAACTGAATTTTCAACAGGCGCAGCATCCAGGGGTCGGCATTTCCCTGTACTTCCATGCGCACCACCCGGCCTGTTCGGCGGGTTTTAAGTTTTTGTTTCAGGTCTTCCAGAAAATTCGATTCAATGTCATCGCTTTCTTCGAGCGTAAAGTCGCCATTGCGGTTTATACGGAAAAGATTTACGCTGCGGATATCCACATTACGGAACAGGTTGTGGATGTTATGACGCACGATGTCTTCAACCGGAACGAAGATGAGCTGGTCGTTTTCTTTTATTTCAAAAAACCGGGGAATGTTATTGGGTATTTGCACAAACGATATGCGGTTGTGCTGCTGGCCATCCTGCACCACGGTGGTTACCACTCCAAACAGCAATCGGTTATTCTTTAAAACCGGAAAAGTGTGGTAGCTGTCGAAAGCCATGGGGGTAAGCATGGGAAACACCGTGCGTTTAAAATAATGATTAACCAATGCGGTGTGGTCTATCGACAGCTCGGCGTAGTTGCGCATCTCAAACCCGTTTTCCTTAAACAAGGGCTTGAGTTTATGCACAAAATATTCGTTCTGATCGTTTACAAAATTGCGGATGGCGTTAAGCAGCAATTTTCTGAATGGCTCTTCGCGCAAGCCGCTGTAATCAAAGCGTTCTTTGCCGTAGTCAATATAATTGTATAAGCTACCCAGGCGTATGGTGCAAAATTCATCGAGGTTAGACGAAGTAATGCACAAAAACTTGAGGCGGTCAAACAGGCTTCTCTCTGCTTTGCGGGCCTGATCCAACACCCTGTAATTAAACTGCAGCCAGCTCAGGTCACGGCTTATGTAGCGGCTTTCGCTTACCGTGGTGAGTTCGGGCGCTTGTACGGGCGTGGTTTTTGTTTCCATAGTGCCCATCAGGCATCAATACGGGCGTACCGGGCGTTCTTTTCGATAAATTCCCTGCGCGGAGCCACCTCATCGCCCATCAGCATAGAGAACAGGTGGTCGGCTTCGGCTGCTGACTCGATGGTAACCTGCTTTAAAGTTCTCCGGGCCGGGTCCATGGTGGTAGCCCACAGCTGTTCGGGGTTCATTTCTCCTAAACCTTTATACCGTTGAACGGTAACCGAGTCGTCTTTTCCTCCTCCCAGTTCTTTCACAATGGCATCGCGTTCTTCATCGGTCCAGCAGTAGCGTTCTTCCTTACCTTTTTTTACCAGATAAAGCGGCGGTAAGGCAATGTACACATAGCCGTTTTCGATGAGTTCGCGCATGTAGCGAAAGAAAAAGGTGAGTATAAGCGTGCGGATGTGGCTGCCGTCTACATCGGCATCGGTCATGATAATGATTTTGTGATAGCGCAGTTTACTTAAGTTCAGGGCCTTCTCGTCTTCGGCCGTGCCGAACGATACACCTAATGCGGTGATGATGTTTTTAATTTCTTCGTTGGCGTAAATTTTATGCTCCTGCGATTTTTCGACATTAAGGATTTTACCGCGCAGGGGCAGAATAGCCTGGAAGGTGCGGTCGCGGCCCTGCTTGGCCGAGCCGCCTGCCGAGTCGCCTTCTACCAGGTAGAGCTCAGATACCGACGGGTCGGTGCTGGAACAATCAGCCAGTTTACCGGGCAGGCCGGTGCCGCTCAGCACGTTTTTGCGTTGCACCATTTCGCGGGCTTTGCGGGCTGCGTGGCGGGCCTGGGCCGCAAGTATAACTTTGTTTACGATAAGCCGGGCTTCGCGGGGGTGTTCTTCAAGGTAGTACTGCAGCACCTCTCCTACGGCCTGATCGACAATGCCCATGGCTTCCGAATTACCCAACTTGGTTTTGGTTTGTCCTTCGAACTGGGGTTCGGCCACCTTTACCGAGATGACGGCCGTAAGCCCTTCGCGGAAATCATCACCGGTAATATCAATCTTGGCCTTTTCCAGCAGCCCTGATTTTTCGGCATAGCTTTTCAGGGTGCGGGTAAGGGCCCTGCGAAAACCGGCAACGTGGGTGCCTCCTTCGTGGGTGTTGATGTTGTTAACGTACGATACCAGGTTTTCGCTAAACGAGGTGTTGTAGCTTA
>FWPU01008572.1_pt1 | contig 17292 bp, 13 predicted proteins | sample 2228361 | NCBI WGS metagenome assembly FWPU01 (sample SAMEA103939777, study PRJEB20133) | metagenome
GTCGCGCCATCGAGGTGGCCGACCTGGACGGCGATGAGGCTCTCGCCGCCGTCTATCGACTCGTCGACGAGCTCCTCGCCGCATCGGCCCGGCCTCCTCTCGGGATCGGGGTCGGAACGCCGGGTCTCGTCGAGTCGACGACGGGGACCATCCGCTGGGCGGTCAACCTAGACTGGCAGGACCTCCCCCTTGGCGCCCTCCTCCGCGATCGCTACGGACTCCCCGTCCGGGTCGTCAACGACAGCCAGGCCGCGGCCTACGCCGAGTACCTCTTCGTCGACGGTCCCCGCGTGCCGAACCTCGTTGCCATCAAGGTTGGGCGCGGCATCGGGGCGGGCATCGTCCTCGCCGGTGAGCTGTTCCAGGGCGACGTCTTCGGCGCCGGCGAGGTTGGCCACGTTCGACTCGTCGACGACGGGGAACCGTGCCGCTGCGGTCGAACGGGCTGCCTCGAAACCGTCGCCAGCAGCCGGGCCGTCCTGCGCCAGGCGACCCGCCTTGCCGCCCGGCGCCCCGACTCCGCCCTCCACGGCCGGGCGCAGACCGGAGCCCTCGGGCTCGACGACCTCGCTGCCGCTCTCGCCTCCGGCGACCCAGTCGCTCGGGAGGTCATCGAGGCCGCTGGTCGGGCCCTCGGTCGGGCCGTCGCCGGGGTCGTTGGGACCCTGAACCTCCGCCGGATCGTTCTCCTCGGCGCCATGGCCGCCCTCGGGCAACCCTGGCTCGAGACGGTCCGGAGCGAGGTCGAGCGCTCAGCCCTCGCCCCGCTCGTCGCCGAGACCGAGATCGTCCTCGGGCGGGCGAGCCCCGACGTCGTCGTCCTCGGGAGCTCGGCCCTCGTCCTCAGTCGCGAGGTGGGTCTCAGCCTCCTCGGCGTCGGAGCTACAGGATGACCCGGAAGGACTTCGATCACCGGGACCGGACGTTCGCGGCAGGAGCAGGGCGGTCGGTCGTCGTCGGCGTCGATGTCGGCGGGAGCACGATGACGGCGATCGTCGTCGACGCCGGGCTCCGCGTGCTCGCCCGTGGCCAGGCTGCGACTGGCGCCGGGGACCCCGTCGAGCAGATTGCCCGAGTCGTCGAGAAGGCCCTCGCCGAGGCCGGGCGTTCGGCCGAGGACCTCGACGCCCTCGGCGTCGGTGTCCCGGGACAGGTCGAGGTCGAGAGCGGCGTCGTGGCCCTCGCCGTCAACCTCGCCTGGCCTCCCCTGCCCCTCGGACCTCGGCTTGCCGCCCGGCTCGGCGTTCGCTGCGTCGTCGAAAACGACGTCCGCGCCGCCGCGGCTGGCCTCGCCTGGCGATCCACCCAGGGCCGCCAGCTCGCCCCGCTCGACCTCGCCCCGCTCGACCTCGCCTACCTGAGCGTGGGGACCGGCATCGCAGCCGGCGTCGTCCTCGAGGGTCGGCTCTACCGGGGCCGGCATGGCCTGGCCGGGGAGATTGGTCACTTCGTCGTCGAGCCGGCCGGTCCGGCCTGCCGCTGCGGGCTCGTCGGCTGTCTCGAGGCGGTCGCCTCTGGTCCCGCCATCGCTCGACAGGCGGCGGATGCCGTCGCTGCTGGCCGGTTGACCCGACTCCGGGACCGTCCAGCGCCGAGCGCCCGGGACGTCTTCGAGGCGGCGGCAGCCGGTGACCCCGTCGCCACCGAGATCGCCGACCGGGTGGGGCGGCATCTCGCCCGGGCGGTTCACCTCTTGGCGATGACCTATGACGTCGACCGGATTGCCATCGGCGGAGGTGTCGCAGCCGCCGGGTCGCCCTTCATCGAGCCGATCGGCGCCGAGCTCGAGCGGCTACGGCGGGCGTCACCCCTCGTGCGTCGGGTCCTGCCCCCCGAGGCGGTCGAGCTCATCCCGCCCGAGGCCGACATCGGTCCCTGGGGTGCCGTCGCCCTCGTCCTGGCCGGGGTAGGTCCGGCGCAGCTTCCCCCGTCCGGGACCAGTCCATCCCGGTCCAACCCGGGCGCGACCGGCCCCCCGCCGAGCACGTCTCCGGCGCGGCCCTCCGGCCGTGACGGGTCCGGGCCGGAAGACGCCCGCCTCGGCGACGGCCGCCCGGGCGGCCCCCTCGACGGCGGTGGTTCCGCCGCCGACGACCCGACGACGGGGAGCTCGGCTGGCCCGGCGGCCGAGTCGGGGGCCGAGCGCCCCCACGTTGGGAGGAGGTGGCCAGCGGGGTGAGTCGAGGCCGCGGCCGGCACCCGCCGAGTCGGCCGCCGAGAACGAGACCGACGATGCTCCGGCGGCGGCGGAGCGACCCTTCGAGGAGGAGCACGATGCAACGACGACTCATCGCCCTGGCCTTGCCGGTGGCGATCATCTTCGGAGCCTGCGGCCCAGCCGCTTCACCAAGCCCGAGTCCGAGCCCGTCTCCGGCGAGCCCACCGGCCGGCTCACCGAGCCCACCGGCCTCGACCGCCCCGGTCGGTTCGGAACTCGAGCGAGCTGAGGCGGGCGAGTTCCGCGGCACCTCGGTCGAGATCCTCGGGCAGTGGATCGGGACCGAAGGTGACAACTTCCAGAAGACCCTCCAGCCCTTCGCCGAGCGGACCGGGATCAACATCGTCTATGGTGGCCTCTCGAACTACGAGACGGTCCTGACGGTCCGGGTCGAGGGCGGCAATGCCCCCGACCTCGCCCAGCTCGCCCAGCCGGGAACGATGCGTGCCTTCGCCAAGGCCGGCAAGCTCGTCGACCTGGCGAACGTCCTCGACCGGGCAGCGGTCGAGCGCGACTTCGGGCCCTATCTCGACCTCGGCTCCTACGAGGGCAAGCTCTACGGCCTCTTCTTCCGGGCCAACGCCAAGTCGATCGTCTGGTACCCGGTCAAGGCCTTCGAGGCGAAGGGGTACACGATTCCGCAGACCTGGGACGAGCTCATCGCCCTGAGCGACAAGATCGTCGCCGACGGCAGCAACCCCTGGTGCATCAGCATCGAGCACAAGGACGTCTCGGGTTGGGTCGCCACCGACTGGCTCGAGGACATCCTCCTGCGGACGGCTCCGCCGGAGACGTACGATCGCTGGGTGAACCACGAAATCCCCTTCAACGATCCGGCAGTCCTCCGCGCCGCCGAGCTCATGGCCAAGATCTGGTTCACTCCGAACTACGTCTATGGCGGCACGACGTACATCAATTCGACCTGGGTCGGTGACACCCAGACGCCGATGTTCGATCCGGCCGGGCCGAAGTGCTGGCTCCACAAGCAGGCGGCCTGGATCCCCGACTTCTGGCCGAAGGACGCCGAGGGGAACCCGCTCTTCAAGCCCGGCGTCGACAGCTCCTTCTTCTACTTCCCGCCAATCGATCCTCAGTACGGCCGGCCCGTCCTCGGCGCCGGCGACCAGATCGTCATGTTCCGTGACCGGCCCGAGGTTCGGGCCGTCCTCCAGTACCTCGCCACGCCCGAGGCCGCGAAGGGCTGGATCGAGGCCGGCGGCTTCATCGCCGCGAACAAGAGCGTCCCGACGAGTTGGTACACCCGCTATCCCGACTCGGGGATCGCCGAGATCATCGCCTCGGCGACGACCCTCCGCTTCGATGCCTCCGACAGCATGCCGGCCCAGGTCGGCGGCGCCGGCGGGTCGTTCCTGAAGGGGATGGTCGAGTGGGTCGCTGCGAACGGCGCGAACACCGAGTCGATCTTCGCCAAGATCGAGCAGAGCTGGCCGCGCCAGTGAGGGCATCCGGGCCCGGTCGACGATGAGCCACTTCCTCGCCGGCCGGGCCCGGCCTTCTCTCGGCGGACGGATCCCGGAGGCGGTCCACCGCCTCGGCCCGTTCCTCGGGGTCGCCGTCGCGGTCGCCGTTGTTCTCGCCGTCCTCGCCGCCGGAGCGGGAGGGACGGTCGATTTCGGCGGCCGGGCCGGACCCGCGACCCTGACCGAGAAGATCGGCCTCGCCGCCCTCGCCATCGGCCTCGGGGTCGCCGGCGCCTGGCTCGGCTTCGTCGGCGTTCTCCTCGTCGTCGAGCGCCTCGGCCGTCTCGCCCCGCTCCTCCGGCCCTGGGTCTTCGTCGGCCCCGCCCTCGCCCTCGTCGGGCTCTATCTCGTCTACCCAACGGTGACGACCGTCCTCGACGCCGTCACCCTCGACGGCGGGGCCGCTCGGAACTTCGGCGAGCTGGTCGGTGACCCCTCGGTCTGGGTCGCCATCCGGAACAACCTCGCCTGGCTCGTCCTCGGGACGGGTGGGAGCGTCGGCATTGGTCTCCTCACCGCGGTCCTCTTCGACCGGGTCCGGGGCGAGGCGATTGCGAAGGCTGTGGTCTTCCTGCCAATGGCGATCTCGATGGCCGGGGCGGCGACGATCTGGCGGTTCGTCTACGCCTGGCGGCCGCCGGGGGAGCCCCAGATCGGTCTCCTCAACGCCCTCTGGACGGCGGCTGGCGGGACGCCGGTCGCCTGGGTCCAGTCCACACCCCTCAACACCCCGCTCCTCATCGTCATCATGATCTGGCTCCAGGCGGGATTCGCCATGGTCGTCCTCTCGGCGGCGATCAAGGCCGTCCCACGGGAGATCCTCGAGGCGGCCCGGGTCGACGGGGCGACCGAGCTCGCCCTCTTTCGGCACGTCCTCCTGCCCATCATTCGACCCTCCATCGTCGCCGTGACGACGACGGTCGCAATCATGGTCCTCAAGGTCTTCGACATCGTCTTCGTCATGACCGGCGGCAACTTCGAGACCGACGTCATCGCCAACCGCCTCTTCCGGGAGCTCATCACCTACCGCGACTTCGGCCACGCCAGCGCCCTCGCCGTCATCCTCTTCCTCGCCGTCCTGCCGATCGGGCTCCTGAGCGTCCGCTCGATGGCCCAGGGCCGCGTGATCCGATGAGGCACGCGGGTTCCCCCTGGTCGGCCCGACGAGCCCTCCGCCCCCGGCCCGGGCGGATCGCCCTCGCCCTCGCCGTCGCCGGGATCTGCCTCGTCTGGTCGCTGCCGACGATCGGCCTCCTCGTCAGCTCCTTCCGATCGCAGGCCGCGATGGCCGCAACGGGTTGGTGGGAGGCGATCCTTCGGCCCTTCGAAGACGACGCCTGGACCCTCCGGAACTATGTCGACGTCCTGACGAAGGAGGGGATGGGGGAGGCCTTTCTCAACAGCCTCGTCGTCACGATCCCGTCGACCCTCCTACCGATCACCGTCGCCGCCTTCGCCGCCTACGGCTTCGCCTGGCTCCGCTTCCCGGGCCGGCGGCTCCTCTTCGGGGCGATCATCGCCCTCCTCGTCGTCCCGATCCAAATGACCCTCGTGCCTCTCCTCCGCCTCTACGTCGACCTCGGGCTGACGGGGACGTTCCCTGGGATCTGGCTCCTCCACACCGGGATCGGCCTCCCCCTCGCGATCTACCTCCTCTCGAACGCCATCGCCCAGCTCCCGGGTGAGCTCCTCGAGGCGGCGGCGATCGACGGCGCCTCCCACCTCGAGATCTTCGTCCGCATCGTCTTGCCGCTCGCCCGGCCGGCCCTCGCCTCCTTCGCCATCTTCCAGTTTCTCTGGATCTGGAACGACCTCCTCGTCGCCCTCGTCTTCCTCGGTACCGACCGGAGCGTCGCAGTCCTCCCGGCCGCTCTCTACCAGCTCATTGGGACCCGGGGTGAGGCGTGGTACATCCTCACCGCCGGCGCCTTCGTGACGATGGTCCTTCCGCTCGTCGTCTTCCTCGCCCTCCAGCGGGCCTTCGTCCGGGGGATCGTCGCCGGATCCCTCCAGGGCTGAGGTAGCCGGTGATGGTCGACGCTCTCCTCCTCATCGCCTTCCGGGGGCGCCGTCTCCCTGCCTGGGTCCGGCACTGGATCCGAGAGAGACAGCCGGCCGGGGTCACCCTCTTCCGGGCGGCAAACGTCTCGTCCGCGGCGCAGGTCCGGGCGCTCACGATCGCCCTCCAGGGAGCGCGACCACCGGGCACACCGCCCCTCCTCATCGCCGCCGATGAGGAGGGCGGGCAGCTCTCTGCCTTCGGCCCGCTGACGACGCCCTTCCCCGGCAACCTCGCCCTCGGCGCGACCGGCGATCCGGATCTGGCTCGGGCTGTGGGCCGGGCGATCGGTCGCGAGCTTCGTGCCCTCGGCGTGAACGTCGACTACGCGCCCGTCTGCGACCTGGCGACGAACCCGGCCAACCCGAGCCTCCTGACGCGGGCCTTCGGAGCCGACCCGAACCTCGCTGGGCGGTTGGCGGCCGCCTTCGTCGAAGGCCTCCAGTCGGCCGGCGTGGCGGCAACGGCGAAGCACTTTCCAGGCGCTGGCGAGGCCGTCGCCGACCCCCACCACGGCCTACCCGAGCTCGACCTCGAGGCCGAGCGCCTCGCGGCGGTCGAGCTCGTCCCCTTTCGCGCTGCCGTCCGCGCCGGGGTGCGGCTCGTCATGGTCGGCCACCTCGGACTGCCCCGGCTGACCGGCGATCCCCGCCGACCGGCGACCCTCTCCTCGGCGGTCGTTGGTCGGCTCCTCCGGCGCGAGGTCGGGTTTCGAGGGGTCGTCCTCAGCGACGCCCTCGACATGCGCGCCCTGGGCCAGGGGCCAGGCCTCGTCGTCGAGGCCGTCGCCGGCCTTCGGGCTGGCCTCGACCTCCTCCTCTGCGGCCCCGACCGACGGGCAATCGAGGGGCTCGGCTCGGGGCTCCGTCTCGCCCTCGAGCGTGGGCTCCTCGACGAGGGCTCGGTCCGGCGCTCGGTAGACCGGATCGGGCGATTGCGGCGCTGGCTCGCGGGTGTCGGTCGGGGGGAGGCTGGGCCCGAGCCCCATTTCCCTGGCCTCGCGGGTGCTCGTCGAGGTGGTCGGAGGTTGGCTGCCAGGGTGACGAGCGACCCGGAGGCCTCGCTCGGAGTCCTCCGCAGCCCCGAGCACGAGGCCCTCGCCCGGACCGTCGCCGAGCGCTCGGTGACCCTCGTCCGGAACGACGCCGGGGTCCTCCCCCTCCATCTGGAGGCGGACGACAGGGTCCTCGTCGTGGTCCCGCGGCCGCGGGACCTCACCCCGGCCGATACGTCCTCGACCCTCCAGATCGAGCTGGCGGCTGCCCTTCGACGCCACCATCCCCGAGTCGACGAGGCCGTCGTCGACGATCCGCCGACGGCGAACGACGTGGCCGGGCTCCGGGACCGGGTCGCCGCTTACCGACTCGTCGTCGTCGCCAGCGCCGCCGCTTCCTTCGTCCCCGAGCAGGCGGCCCTCGTTCGGGGGATCCTCGCCGCGGGCGTCCCGACGGTCACCGTCGCGGTCCGGACTCCCTACGACCTGGCTGTCTACCCGGAGGCCGCGACGCACCTCTGTACCTACGCGATCCAGGCGCCGGCTCTCGAGGCCCTCGCCGCTGGGCTCTTCGGCCGGATCGCCTTTCGGGGGCGTCTCCCGGTCGCGATCCCAGGCTGCTACCCGATCGGCCACGGTCTCGTCGGCTGACCGACGGCAGTGTCCCGTCCATGCCACGCCAGGGATGGCGAGACAGGTCTGACGGCGGGCGCTCAGCCTCCGATGATCGACTCGACGAAGTCGCGCCAGACGGCCCGGGCGCGGGTGCGGTCCGGTTCGGGCAGCGATGGCTGGACGATCGTCCGGGGCGGGTTCGCTGCCCGAATGGCCTCGATGTCGAGCAGTCCCGCCCCAAGGCCTGCCAGACCTGCGATGCCGAGGGCCGTCGACTCTTCGGCGGCCGCCACTTCGACGGGGAGACCGAGCAGGTCGGCTTGTCTGGCGACGAGGTAGCCGTTCGCCGTCAGCCCGCCGTCCACTCGGAGCCGGTGGGGAGCCCGACCGAGAGCGGGAACCATGATTTCGACGAGGTCGGCGACGAGGTTGGCAAGGCCGTCGAGGGTTGAACGGACGACGTGGGCTCGACCAGCTCCGGTGCTCAAGCCACGGATGACGGCTCGGGCTTCGGGTCGCCACCACGGAGGTCCGAGACCGGCCAGGGCAGGCAGGACGGCGACGCCGCCGGTGTCGGGGACGCTGCGGGCGAGGTCCTCCGTCTCGTCAGCCGAGTCGATGATCCGGAGATCGTCCCGGAGCCAGTCGATGAAGGCACCAGCGGTGAAGACCCCGCCCTGGAGGACGGTCGCCAGGGTCCCGTCGGCAAGCTGCCACCCGACGGAGGTTTCGAGCTGAGGATCCGCGGTCCGCCGTTCCCCGGCGTTGCCGAGGACGAAGACTCCCGTGCCGTAGGTCGCCTTCAGGGCGCCAGGCTCGAAGCCACCGTGACCAGCGAGGGCTGCCTGCTGATCGCAGGCCATGGCGCGGAGCGGAAGCGGGCCACCCCACCGTTCGTGACGGATCTCGCCGAGGTCGCCGGTCGTCGGCACGACCCTCGGCAACGAATCGATGGGGACACCGAAGAGGGCGCTAAGCTCCGGGTCCCAGGCCAGGTCCGTCAGGGAGAAGAGCTGGGTTCGAGACGCCGTCGAGGGATCGGTCCGAGCTCGGCCGCCGTCGAGGCGCGCCGTGAGCCAGGCGTCGACGGTGCCGATCCTGAGGGCGCCCCGGCGGGCAGCAGCGGCGACGGGCTCGACGTTGTCGAGGAGCCAGCGCACCTTCCCGGCCGAGTAGTAGGGGTCGAGGGGGAGTCCCGTTCTGGCGCGGATGCGGGGCTCGACCCCTGTCTCTCGGAGGCGCTCGACGAGCGGGAGAGCGCGTCGGCAGTGCCAGACGACGACCGGGGACAGGGGGGCGAGGGTCTCGGCGTCCCAGGCAACGACACTCTCGCCCTGGTTGTCGAGGCCGACAGCTGCCACGCCGGACGGACCACCGACGACCTGGAGGACCCGAGCCACGGTCTCGACGACGGACTCGAGGATCGATAAGGGGTCCTGCTCAGCCCAGTCTGGGTGGGGATGGTGGGTGTCAAGGGGTACGGCCGCCTGGGCGACGACGGCGAGGCGGAGGTCGTAGGCGATCGCGCGGGTCGAGGTCGTTCCCTGGTCGATGGCGACGATGAGCGGTTCCTGCCTCATCTCGTCTCTCCACGCTCCGCAGCGCTCCTTCGGCGAGCAAGTTCTGTCTCCAGGTTCGTCACGAGGGTCGCTACCTGGCGCCGGAACGTGTCACGAAGGAGGGGCGCTCCAAAGGCGGCGAGGCGACCGCTGAGGGCGATCTCGACGCCGTACTCGATCTCCGTCACCCGCTCCTCGTTGCTGGCCCCAGCACTGGCTCCGGGGGTTTCGCGGAGCACGAACGGGATCTCGGTGCTGAAGTTGCCGACGAGCCCGTGCGGCCGACCCTCGAGGTGGAGTCGCGCCCGAGTGGGCGGCTCGGCCTCGGTGAAGCGCGCCTCGACATCGGCCCGGACCGTCAGGAACTGGATCCGGACCGAGAGGGTGGCGACGAAGACGCCGGGTTCGCGGGCGACGATCGTCTCCACCCCTGGAAGGACCCGGCTGAGGGCGTCGACGTCGTCGATGATCGCCCAGATCTCGCCTGGCGAGGCGGCAACGGTGATCCGGTCCCGAAGGAGCTCGCTCATCGTCCTTCGACGACTCCGAGGATGGCTGCCCGGAGGGTCGTCGCCAGATGTGCCCCGACGGCCGCCCCGGCCCGCTCGCAACCGACGTGATCCGGGTCGGGCCGGACGCAGCAGCCGGCTGCCCAGAGCCCCTCGAGAGGGAGCCGGCCGAGCTCGTCGACGGGAGCGGGCCGGCCCGGGCGACCATCGACGAGGCCGACCGTCCTGAGGAGGAACGTCTGAGGGACGAGCCGGTCGGCGAGGACGAGGGTGTCGAGGGGAAGCCACTCGCCCCCGACGGAGACGGCCGACAGCCGGGCCTCGCCGGCCACGGCTTGGGGGGCCTCCGGCAGCTGGACGACTCGCGCTCCGGCCGCCTCGAGCTCTTCGGCCAGGCCGCTGGTGCCGACGGAGCCGACGATCCCGACCAGCCGTCCCGGCACGAGCCCCGCGTCGAGGATCCGTCTCGCGAGGTCGCTCGTCATGATGCCCGCTGGTCTCGGGCCGGCGATGGTCCGGTGTTCGCGGGGCTCGACGTAGGCGCCGGTGGCGACGACGACGACCCGGGCCTCGACTGCCAGCCAGCCGACGTCGGTCTGAGCGGTGAGGGTCCAGCCCTGGCTTCCCGGGGCGAGACCCACGATCGTCGCCCGCCCGGTCGCGTACCGGGCCGCCGAGGCGGCCGTCGCGGGGCGATCCTCGCGGTCGACGAGGAGGACGGCGAGACCACCCTCGGCGACTCCCTTGGCGGCAGCACGCCCGGCAGCTCCAGCGCCGACGACGACGACGTCCCACCGATCGTGGGGAGGCTCAGGCAGGCCACTAACGGGGTCGGCGTCGGCGGTCCCTTGGCCGCCATCTCGGGCGACGGTGCCTCGGCCCGGCGACACACCACTCGGCCCGGGTCGCGCCTGCCAGAGCCACGAACCGCGACGATGCTTCTCGATCGCCTCGATGGGGAGGCGCCGTTCTCTGGCCAGAATCCGGGCCACCTCGACAGCGCAGAGGTTTCCCTGGCAGTCCCCGAAGGTCGCTCCGCCGCGGCGCTTGATCGCGTCGAGGGTTCGAGGCGCCGTCGGTCGGCGGGCGGCGGCGACGATCTCGCCCTCGCTGATCGAACGGCAGAGGCAGACGACGGGCCCCGGCGACTCTGGAAGCTCGAGGGGCGGCGGGGCGAGGGCACGGCGAGCCGGTGGTCGCCAGCGACGACGAACGACGATGGCGTCGACGACGAACTCGGCGATCGCCGGCGAGGTCGAGATCCCCGTCGAGCGGATCCCGGCGGCGAGGAAGAGCCGATCGCTGACACGGGCGGGACGGAGGATGAAGTCACCCTCCGAGCTGACGTGGCGGAGGCCAGCGAATTGCCGGATCGGGACGGCCTCGCCTAGAGCGGGAACCATGGCCTGACACGCTGCGAGGATCCGCTCCCGGTCGGTCTCGTCGACCCCGAGGTCTCGCTTGTCATCGACATCGACGGCGGTTGGCCCCAGGAGGAGGCCGCCGAAGACGATGGGGGTGACGAGCATGCCCTTGCCCATCGGGCCGGGGACGGGGAGGACGATCCGATCGACACCGAAGGTTTCTTCGGAGACGAGGAACTGTCCCTTCCGAGGCCGGATCTCGAAGGTCCGTTCGCCGGCCAGCGCGGCGACGCTGTCGGCATCGATCCCGGCCGCATCGACGACCTGGTCGGCGACGATGGCGGACCCGTCGTCGAGGACGATCCTGGCGCGACGGTGGTCGACCTCGAGGCCAACGACGGCCCGACCGAGCCGAACTTCGGCTCCGGCGCCGAGGGCTGCCTCGACGTAGGCGCGGGTCAGCCAGAAGGGATCGATGACGGCTTCACCTGGGATGGAGAGGGCGGCGAGGACGTCCTCGGCGACGTAGGGCGCCAGGCGGCGCAGCTCGGACCGGTCGATGAGGTCGGTCTCGACACCGAGCTGGCGCGCGTTCGGCTCGATCTCCCGCCGGAGGCGATCGACTGCCTCCTGAGTCCGGGCAAGCATGACCGCCCCGACGGGGAGGAAGGGCACGGCGAGGCGGTCGACGATCGCCGGCCAGTGGGCTGCCGCGCGCCGGAGCATCGCTGCCTCGATGGTCCCGGGCCTCGCGTCGAAGCCGGTGTGGACGATGGCGCTGTTCGCCTTCGAGGTCCCCTCGCAGACATCGGGCTCAGCTTCGACGAGGAGCGCTTCGATGCCTCGCTCGGCGAGCTCCCAGAGGATGGCGCAGCCGACGACACCACCGCCGATGACGACAACCTTCGCCCGCTCGGGGCGGCTGCCCGATCCACGCTGGGCAGCCCCGGCGCCTCCTCGTGGTGTCGGTGATGGCGTCACAGGACCTCCTCGACGACGCGGTACCAGCGGACCCGTCGCCCGACGCGTTCCCGAGCCCGCCAGCGGAGGGACTTCGGGGCCGCCTCGATGGCGGTCGCCAGCTGACGGACGCGATCGCCGATCCGTCGCTGAGCGGCGACCTCGAAGCCGAGGTTGCCAAGGCTCGTCGCGAGGGCGTCGAGGAAGTCGCCGGTCGTCGTGTAGAAGCCCCAGTCGTCGCTCGTCATCGCCAGGATTCGGTCGAGCTCGATGGCGGCGGGATTGCCCGGGGCGAGGTCGTGGTTCAGGAGGAGGAGGGCCGCGTCGACGAGGTCCTTCCGGTTCCGCTCCACGATCTGGAGCTTCGAGAGGAGAAGGTCGGCTGGCGCCAGCGTCGTCGGGTGCAGCTCGAGGCGGCCCTCGAGGTCGATCCGGTGGCAGAACTCGAGCCGGTTCAGAAAGACGTCGACGTGGAAGCCGTCGGGATGGTGGTAGACGCGACGGACGGTCCCGAACTGGGCGTTGACGGCCCGGTCCGGCAGGTAGCCGAGACCGCCGAAGAGGTCGTCGTGGTGTCGCACATCGCGGAGGCGTCCGACGAGATCGATGTCGTGAAACGGTCGCTCCGCCAGGTCGAGACCACCGAGGTCGCGACTCCGAGCCAGGACACCGAGCCCGCCCGCGAGGCGGAGCAGGATTCCCCTCTCCGAACCGGCCTCGATCGCCTGCCGGGCAAGCTTGCCGAGGACGTCAGCCGGCCGGCTCGTCTCGCCGCTCACGTGCTCGTCTCCCTTCCTCCGCCGTCGCCTCTGCCGCTAGCCACTGATCAGGATGTAGCCCTTGACCCGGGTCGGTTCGAGGTTGACGATCGAGGCCTTCATGATGCCCTCTGCGTATTCGGAGCCGGGGTTGAGACAGAGGGTTCGCCCGATCCGATGGACCCCGCGGGCCTCGTGGATGTGGCCGTGGAGCGACAAGACTGGCTGGAGCTGTTCGAGGCCGCGGCGGATGGCCGAGGAGCCAGCTGAGGTCATGAGGACCTGGCCGGCCTCGTACTCGATCTTGAGGTCCTTCGTCAGGGCCGGGCACTGGTCGATCTTCGTGTCGCGCGGCGGGCAGTGCATGTTCACGATCGCTCCGGCCGGGTTGCGGACCTGACCGAAGAGGTCGCTGACGACGCGCTCCATGTGGTCCTCGGGATAATCACGGGGACAGGCCCAGGGCGTCATCGAGGTGTCGCCCATGCTGACGAGCTCGTGGTGCTCATCGAGCTCGATGACCTGGTGGTCGACGTTCCTCGCGTACTCGCTTTCGGCGAGGACGGCGTCGACGGAGGGATCGTCGTCGTTCCCCGGGATGACCCAGAGGGGGATGCCAGCCGGCGCCAGAACCTCGGCGGCCCGGACGAGCCAGTCCCGGAGCCGAGCGTTCATCTTCTCCACGAAGAGCGCTTGGACGCGGGCCGGATCGGCCTCCAGGGCACGTGCTTCGTCGGCATCGCAGACGTGGTCGTACATGCCGACGTCGCCGACCCGGGCTCGGAAGCGTTCGAGCTCGGCCTCGGTCTCGAGGACCTCGCGGTTGTCGAAGAGCCAGGCCTCGTAGCGGCCGTTGTGGCGGATGATTGGAACGATCGCCTTTCCGGTCAGGTCACCGGTGATGATGGCATGGTTGGCCCCATGTTGGCGGGCGGCGGCCAGGAACTTCCGGAAGGCCTCGTTCGAGCCGTGGAGGTCGGCTGTCTGAATGAGCCGGATGTAACCGCTCGGTCCGGGACGATCGGCGCGTCGGAAGAGAGATGGCATCGGATCGACTCGGCGTGCTCCTGAGAGGAAAGGAAGAGGTCCCCGGGCCGGTGGGACGAGCCAGACCTCGCCCCACCGGCGCCGGGCCGGCCGCTCACGCCGGCGGGATCTCCTGGAAGGTCGCCATGATGTCGATCCCCTCCCGGCTCCGCCGGTACCAGCGGGCGGCGGCGAAGATCACGACTCCAGCCAGGACGATCGCTCCGAAAATCGCCAGGGCCTGACCCTGCTGGTCGCCGAAGCCGACGGCCGGCCAGAGGAAGGGCGAGGCGACGAGGAGGAGGATGAAGGCGAGGGTCCCGATCCCGACGACCGTCATCGACGGGAAACCGAAGATCATTGACCGGACGTGTCCCGCTCCCTGCTCCCAGAGAGCCCGCTTCCGATAGGGGTAGACGATGGCGGCGACGATGGGCACGATCATCGTGATCGCTGCATAGAAGACGAAGTTGAGCTGGACGAAGAGCGCCGAGTAGAAGGCGGAGGCGAGGACGCCGAGCTCGGCCAGGATGGCGATGAGGAGGACGGCGTTCCGCGGGCTGCCGGTCTCGGCGTGGACGTTCGAGATCCACTCGGGGACGATCCGGTCGAAGGACCAGGCGAACATGATCCGGCTGGCATAGAAGAAGTAGGTCTGGGCCAAATTGATGAGGGTGTAGATGAAGCCGACCGCCATGATGAGGAAGAAGATGACGTTCGGCTGCAGGACCGAGGCGTAGAAGGTGACGAAGGGATTCGAAGCAAAGCCCTCGACGCCGCTGATGAACAGGTAGCCCTGGGCCGCCATCCAGTCCTGGGGGACGAAGCGGGTGAAGAGGACGACGCCGGCCGTGAAGATCGCCCAGGTGACGGCGAGCGAGCCCCAGGCTCCCCAGAGGAGTGTCCGGGGCGCCTCCTTCACCTCGCCGGCGAAGAAGGTCGGGATGTAGTAGCCGTAGAAGATCCAGAACCCCATGATGAGGCCCGCGATGGCGGTGTTCTGGAAGCTGCGGTCGAAGACGAGGCCATTTGCTTCGGCCGTCGGGATGACCTGGGCGTATGGCCCACCCGGGACGTACTTGTCCCAGTTGGCCTGGAAGGTCTCGGCCGAACCGGTCGCGAAGGAGAAGAGGATGACGGCCCAGGCCGCCAGACCGAGGATGAACCCGATGCCCATGAACCGGACGACCGTCCGGGTCGGGAAGAAGAGGCTGACCAGGGTGATGAGGACGCCGGCCGTCCCGAAGACGAGGATACCGACCTGGCTCTGGGAGAAGGTTGCCAGATCGGTCGCCCACGACTGGGCATAGAGGATGCCGGTCGCTCTCAGGAACGCCGGCAAGGCCACGGTCGGGATCCAGGCGATGAGGCTCCCGGCTACGAGCCCGCTGAAGAGAACGAGGGCAAAGCTCGCCGGAAAGGCGAGCCAGGGACTCAGCGTCCGGCTCGCCAGGGTGTAGTCGGCACCCGCCCGAGGTGCCGCCGCGCCGATCTGGCTGAAGGTGTAGCCGTGCATCGCGCAGAGGATGGCCGAGAGGGTCAGCACGACGAGGATGTTCGCCCCGGGCCAAAGGCCAGGGACCGAATAGAAGGTCAGGATCCCCGACGAGGACAGACTGATGCAGTGGACACCGAAGACGATGGCCCCGCCGACGCCGATGGTTCGGATGAGGCCTGAGGTCTTGCGGACGAAGAGTCGCGGTGTTGGGGACGCAATGGCAGTCACGAAGTCTCCCTCCTCGAACCCTCATGGATGCGCCGGTTCGCTGGCGCCGGCACTTCGCGAAGGCAGCTTCTACCGCGTCATGGCACCTCCCGTCCCGATCCGGATCACAGCGTCAGCTCGCCGACGAAGCGACTGCGATCACCGCGATAGAGGTCGCGGGCATGCTCGACTGCGCGTCCCAGGCCATCCCAGGCCGTCCGTTCAACGAGCATGAGTGGGCTGCCGACAGCGACCCCGAGCAGCTCTGCCTCGAGGGTCCCGGCGGCGATGGGCTCGAGGGCCTGGCGCGCGCGTACGGGCCGAGCGCCGTAGTGCTGGTCCATGAGGCGGTAGATCGACGAGCCCTCGAGGTCGAGCTCGAGGAGGCCCGGCACGATCCGGGCGGGGAAGAAGGACGTCTCGAGGACGACTGGCACGCCGGCCACGGAGCGGACTCGGACGACCTTGTAGACGGGCTCTCCGATCCGGAGCTCGAGCTCCTGAGAGAGATGGCGGGTGGCGAGGATCTCGGCCCGCTCGATGACCCGGCTGGCGGGGACGAGGCCCTGCCCGAGGGAGGCTTCGAAGAAGGAGCGGAGGTGGCTCGTGTCCTGCCGGACCTTCGGCTCCGCGACGAAGGTCCCGCTGCCTTGATGGCGGGTGATGAGCCCGCGCTGTTCGAGTCGAGCGAGAGCGGCCCGAACCGTCATCCGGCTGACGCCGAGGCTTTCGGCCAGGAAGCGCTCGGTCGGTAACCGCTCGCCGGGGGCGAGCTCCCCGGCCTCGATCCGTTCGGCGAGTTCCTCTTCGATCTGGAGGTAGATCGGCAGGACCCGGGCGGGGCGAGCGGCGGGCGTCGCCGGGCGGGCGCCGGGGGACGGTCGAGCCGATGGCTCGACGGGGCGGCTACGCACCTTCCTCTCCTCTGTTCGTCGCGAACCTCGGACGATATTGGCGCGATTGTATAGACCATCGGGGACGTGTCAAGGGTCTCGTCGGCCAGCCACGGGGATCGCGTCGTTCGCACGTTGGTGGTCGGCGGGCATTCGGAAGGGCCCTGCGAGCGTGCGGGAGGGCCGTTCACGTTCAGGGAGTGGGGTGGCCTAGGGGGGTCGAACCCCTAACCTTCGGAGCCACAATCCGATGCTCTGCCGGTTGAGCTAAGGCCACCGCCGAGTCGGCCGGGAGGTGCGGTTCGATCGCATCGAGGGGCGGGTCCCTGTGGCCGGGACCTCGTCGAACCGCGCGGCGGTGGACAGTCTACCCGGAAGGTCCGTGAGCCTGCATCGGGCCTGCCCGAGCAGCGGCGGGCACGTCGCTCGGACTCCGCTCCTTGGTTTCCGGCTCGACGGCGGCCTATGGCATCGGGGGTGGCGGCGTTGGCGTCGCATATCGGGGCTCGGAGGGGGACGAGACGCGGCATGGCTCCCAAAGCCGGCCACGACCGAGGCGCCGGCTTCTCGAGAGCACGTCGCGAACGGGAACGAGGCCGCCGCCGGATCTTGCACCGCCGTCCCAGCTCACTCGCGGGCCAAGGTGGTGGGGAGCGGTGCGTCGGACGGCCCGGTGGTTGGCCACGGCCGCACGTTGCATTGGGCGCAAGTCCGGCGGCTGGCGTTGCATCCGATGCACGTGTCGGATCCCTCCACACCCCCGACAGCCCGGCGGTACATAGGACGCAACAGATGGGACCCAGGCCGAGGCGATCAGGTCGGTGTGTTCCGTCCGATGCAAGGAAACGACCGAGCTGGCCCCGCGCAAGGCGACGAGGCTGCTGACACGTGCATCCCATGCAACGAGGGCTCGTGGCTCGAGTCGTCGACGTGGGTGCTGCCCTGGGACGCCAGGGGGACGGCCCCGATCAGGCCTGCAACGCGGCGGCCACGCCCGGTGGCAAGACTGGGCACGGCCGCCGAGACGGCATACATGCCGAGCGAGCCGGCAGGTGGACGGCCGACCGGGACGGCGTGCGCTCGATCCAACCACCCGGCATGTGCGCCGCGCGCCGCGGACAATCCGGTGCGAGCGGGCGACTGCCTCGGTG
>FWPU01007603.1_pt1 | contig 17289 bp, 17 predicted proteins | sample 2228361 | NCBI WGS metagenome assembly FWPU01 (sample SAMEA103939777, study PRJEB20133) | metagenome
GTGAAGCGTCTTTTATCTCTTAAAATCAGGTGTGTATAGGCTCCATCGGCTTGCAAATACATAATTTCGTTGATTTCCACAAACAAAAACCCCTCTGCGATAGGCAAGGCAATTTTGCTGATTTTTTCTTGTTGCCAAGTATTTTTGAGTAGTTCAACACGTTCTTGGGTGTTTTTACCCATTTTTTCCTTTACTTTATCCAGAGCTTGAGCCAATTTATCAATTTGCAGAGGTTTGAGCAGATAGGCAGTAGTGAAGATAATATCAAAATTGATGTTTTCAACAAAATCAAAAAGCTGAAAGCCATTATATTCAGGCATTTCTATATCTAAAAAAACAAGCCGAGGCTGATGTTTCTGGATAGCTTTCACGCCTTCGGGAACATTACTTACAGAAGCCAATACCTCAACTTCGGGGTGATACTCTTGCAAAAGACTTTCCAAAACACGGCGGGCTTTGGTTTCATCTTCAATGATAATAGCGGTGATTGCAGACATAAGGTTGTGTATCTAAGGCAAATATACTAAAGACTTGGAAAAGATTGAGCAAATGCAAAAAAATACACATTCATTCCCATTAGGCTAAGAATGAAACGTTTCAGCATAGTTGTAGAATAGTTTTGCGTCAAATCAAATAGAAAGAGAAGTTATTTCAGACTTCTCATAGCTTTCTGGATTTTTTGCACTACTGATAGTGCTTTCCAACACTTCAAAAGCTACTTCGCCCATTTTATTGCCTTTGGTATCCAGCAAAGGGTTAATTTCTACCATTTCCCAAGCACATACACGCGTATCTTGTACCAGTAAAGCGTTAATTTCTTTTGCTTCGGCTACACTCAAACCACCCGAAACAGGAGTACCTGTACCTACCGAAATACTGCTATCCATACTATCTACATCAAAAGAAATGTAAATCAAATCGCAATCGGCAAGTTTTTCGTCTAAAATTTCTCTGATAACCACTTCTACACTTCTACGTCTGATTTCTTCTACGCTGTAATTACGGATTTTATGTTTGGCGATGAAAGATTCTTCTTGGGTTTCGGTATCGCGAAGGGCAATATATACCAAATGATTAGGGGAAAATTTTGCTCCTTTTACACCTAAATTTTTTAGTTTTTCCCAAAACAAGATAGTAGTAGGATTTACTTCATTTACTTTTTCGCTCAAATTATCTTCGGCAAGGGCTATAGCTACGGGCATTCCGTGCATATTGCCCGAAGGCGTTGTATAGGGCGAATGTAAGTCGGCGTGGGCATCAATCCAGATTACGCCCAAAGTTTTGTCAGGAAAAGTTTTCTTGATACCTGCGATAGTGGCACTGGCAGAGGAATGATCGCCTGAAATAACAAAAGGAAAGAGATTTTTTTTCAAACAAGTATGAATTTGCTCACAAATTTCAATCTGATTTTTAAGAATTGCATCAATATTTTTGGCAAAGGTGTGCGGGCTATTCTGAAATAAGGCTTCGTTGCTAACGCAAATTTCGTGATAAGGATATTGTTGGAAAAAATTTTTGTTTTTGCTCAAACTTGCAATTCTAACGGCATCAAATCCTAAACTGGCACCACGCGTGCCTGCACCGAGTTCGGCTTTTACTCCTAACATACAAACGGAACGCATACATTTTCATTTTTGGTGAAACATTAAAAGGTTCAAATCTCAAAAAAGATAGAAACATCAGAACGTTTAGCAAGATAGACAATTTGTTTGATTTCTCAAAATTTTATACCAAGATTAAAGTGGTTTGCAAGATATTTCGTGCTTTATTTCTTGATTTTCAAAGGTTTATCAGCAAAAATTTTTGAATACTTATTCGCTAAAATTCTTGAAAATTCAAAATCGTAAGGTAATCCTTTTCTTTTGCTACCGAAATTTTGCTTATTTTGCTATTTCAGGATTTAATACTATGGAAAAAAAAGTAGTTTCGGTAAAAGAGGCTTTGCAAAAAATGGCTTCTTGGTGTGCCTATCAGGAACGCTCCCAATATGAAGTCCGAAAAAAATTGAAAGAAACATACTTGCTTGATAGCGAGGAAATGGAGTGGATTATTGCCGAACTCATTACACAGGGTTATATCAACGAGGAACGCTTTGCCAAAACCTTTGCAGGAGGTAAGTTTCGCATAAAAAAATGGGGAAAACGAAAAATTCGTCAGGCTTTGCAAATGCACCATATTACAGAATATTGCATCAAAGAAGCCCTCAAAGAAATTCCTGATGAGGACTACGAAGCAACTGTACGTGAATTGCTTATCAAGAAAAATAGGCAAATCAGTGAAAGAAATCCACTGAAACGCAAGCAAAAACTCGCTTATTACGCCGTTGGCAAAGGCTTTGAAAGCGATATTGTTTGGGATATTGTAAATGAAATGGTGTAGAGGCTACACCATTTCCATTTCTGCAATAATTTCTTTTTCAGAGAGGGTTTCCAGCTCTACTCGTAAGTTGTTGATAATAAACTCTTGACGAGCAGGCGTGTTTTTACCCATATAGTATTCTAAAATTTTGGGGATATTGGTATGCTCTTTGAGTATTACAGGTTCTAAACGAATGTTCTCGCCAATAAATTCGGCAAATTCATCATGATAAATTTCGCCTAAACCTTTGAAACGTGTAATTTCGGGATTTCCGCCGAGCTGTCGGATAGCTTTTTGTTTTTCTTGTTCCGAGTAGCAATAAATAGTTTTTTGCTTATTGCGTACCCTGAAAAGAGGGGTTTCCAAAATGTACAAATGCCCATTGCGTACCAAATCGGGGAAAAACTGCAAAAAGAAGGTAAGCAAAAGCAAACGAATGTGCATACCATCTACATCTGCATCAGTAGCAATCACGATTCGGTTGTAACGCAGGCTTTCCAAGCCGTCTTCAATATTGAGAGCGTGTTGCAAAAGGTTAAACTCCTCGTTTTCATACACCACTTTTTTGCTCATATTGTAGCAGTTGAGTGGCTTGCCTCGCAAAGAAAAAACAGCTTGCGTGAGCGGATTGCGAGCTTTGGTAATAGAGCCACTTGCCGAGTCTCCTTCCGTGATGAATAGCGTAGTATCTTGGCGAAGTTCGTGCTTGTAGTCGTCGTAGTGGATACGACAATCGCGAAGTTTTTTGTTGTGCAGATTGGCTTTTTTGGCTCTTTCGTTGGCGAGTTTCTTGATACCTGCAATTTCTTTACGCTCACGCTCCGACTGCAAAATGCGTTTGAGCATTGCTTCGGCAGTTTGCGGATTTTTATGCAGGTAGTTGTCTAATTCTTTCTTGACAAAATCATTGATAAATGCCCGAATGCTTGGAGAGTTTTCATCGGGAGCAAGATTGGTAGAGCCTAATTTAGTTTTCGTTTGTGACTCAAACACTGGCTCTTGCACACGAATACTGATAGCCCCTACTACGGAAGCACGAATGTCGGAAGCATCAAATTCTTTTTTGAAAAACTCTCTTATAGTTTTTACGAGTGCCTCGCGAAAAGCCGCCAAATGCGTACCGCCTTGGGTGGTATGTTGTCCATTTACAAAAGAGTAATACTCTTCTCCATACTGATTGCCGTGCGTGAGGGCAAATTCAATATCATTTCCTTTGCAATGAATAATGGGGTAGCGGATTTCGTCTTCATTGGTTTTGCGTAGCAAGAGGTCTAAAAGCCCATTTTTAGAAACATACTCTTGCCCGTTGAAAATGATTTTTAGCCCTGCGTTCAGAAAAGCATAGTTCCAAATTTGCTCCTCTAAGTATTGAGGTATAAAACTATAATTTTTGAAAATAGTGCTATCAGGTTCAAAAATTACGAGTGTTCCATTGGGTTCGGTAGTGGGCTGTAGTGGATAATCTTGAACAAGTACCCCTTGCTGAAATTCGGCTTTTTTACTTTGCCCATCACGAAAAGATTGCACCATAAAGTATGTAGAAAGGGCATTTACGGCTTTTGTGCCTACACCATTCAAACCTACGGATTTCTGAAAAACTGCTGAGTCGTATTTGCCACCTGTATTGATTTTAGAAACGCAGTCAATTACTTTTCCCAAAGGAATACCTCTGCCATAATCTCGCACTTTCACCCGATTTTCGCTTACTTCTATCTCAATTTTATTTCCAAAACCCATTGTGTATTCGTCAATGGAGTTGTCCAAAATTTCTTTTACAAGAACATAAATACCATCATCTTGCGAAGAACCATCGCCCAATTTGCCGATATACATTCCCGGACGCAAGCGTATATGCTCACGAGGCTCTAATGATTTGATGCTCTCTTCGGTATATTTTTGTGTGGTTGCCATTCCTTTTACGTTTTGGCACAAATTTACAAAGCAAGTGGAATACTTGGGCAATTTTTTTTGTTTTTATTGTAAAGTTGCCACTGATTTGCTAACTTTGTAAAATAAAGCATTATGTATGAAAAAAGTTTTTACGATAACTTGGATAATTTTCTTGCTGAATCACAAACTTTTTGCACAGCAAAGTGTTCCCTTTACGCTTGATGACCGCGACCGCCTCATCAAGATTGAGCAGAAACTTGATGAAATGGAAAAGCGTTTTACGCAGCGTATTGAACTAATAGACAAGCGTTTTGAGCAAGTAGATAAACGCTTTGAAGAGTTACGAGGCGATATGAATGCTCGTTTTGAGCAAGTAGATAAGCGTTTTGAGCAACAAATGAACTTTTTGTGGATATTGACGGCGATATTTTCTGCGGTAACGGTGGCGGCATTGGGATTTGCTTGGTGGGACAGACGCACAATGATACGTCCTTTTGAAACGAAAGTGAAAGAGATAGAGGAAAAAATTGAGCTAAACCAGAAAGATGTAAAAAACATAATGCTTTCTTTGCGAGAAGTAGCCAAGAAAAATAATGAAGTAGCAGAAATTTTAAGACAATACAATTTGATGTAGCTTATGCAAAGAGTTTTATTGATTTTCTTGCTTGTAGGTTTAAGTGCCAGAGCCCAGCAAAGCGTACCTTTTACGCTTGATGACCGCGACCGCCTTATCAAGATTGAGCAGAAACTTGATGAAATGGAAAAGCGTTTTACACAACGTTTTGAACAAATGGATAAACGTTTTGAAGAGTTACGAACAGATATGAATGCTCGTTTTGAACAACAAACTAATTTTTTGTGGATACTGACGGCGATATTTTCTGCGGTAACGGCGGCGGCATTGGGATTTGCTTGGTGGGACAGACGCACAATGATACGTCCTTTTGAAACGAAGGTGAAAGAGATAGAGGAAAAAATTGAGCTAAACCAGAAAGATGTAAAAAACATAATGCTTTCTTTGCGGGAAGTAGCCAAGAAAAATAATGAAGTAGCCGAAATTTTGAAGCAATACAATTTGTTATAGCCAAGAATAAAGAGCAAAGCCCATTGATGTATGAAAAATTACTTTTACGCGTTTTTGCTACTGATACAAGTTGCTTGCGTGCCAGATTTGAAAGAAAGAGGTTACGATACCAAAAAACTTGCCGAAGAGGTCAAGGATAGAAAAATTAAGAAAGTAACACCTCGCCAACTGCAAACTTGGGTTTTGCAGAAAAGTATGCTTATTACCGAAACACTCAACCAAGCTCCCAATACTCAAATCCAACAAAAATGGCAAGATTCCCTGCAAAAGGCTTATGCTATCAAGATTTTGCAAATTTCTGCTGATGATAAAAACCTTTTGCAAAATTCGGAGGGTAAGCGTAAAGCCTTTTTGGAAGCCTTTTTTTATGAATTGGAACAGGGGAAAGCGGTAGAGCCTACTCTACAAAAACTTGAAAATGAAGATTTTATTTTTGTAACTAAAATCACAAACGCTCCTCAAAAGGCTTGGCTTTTAGAATTTACAAAGCAAGAAGCCATACGGCACATTGACGCAAAAGAGTTGCGAAAAATGAGAGAGTAGTTTGGCAGAAAAGGGAATATAGAAACAACATAAACTTATTGGTATTACAAATTTTTTCAGATGATAGAAATTCTCAATTACCTTGGTGGAACTTTGCAAAAATCGCTTTCAGGAGATTTTTTACCCAATATTGAGCCTGCTACGGGCAAAATATTTGCTCAGTTGCCCCGAAGCAATGAAAAAGATGTTGCTCTCGCCATTGAATTTGCTCAAAAGGCTACAGAACAATGGAAAAATTTAGGAGCAGAGGGTAGAGCGAAAATTCTTTTGAAAATTGCCGACTTGATTGATAAAAATGCTGAAATGCTTGCCCAAGCCGAAAGCCGAGATAACGGAAAGCCGCTTTGGCTTGCCAAACAAATGGATATTCCGAGAGCTTCGCAAAATATGCGTTTCTATGCTACTGCGTCTTTGCATTGGGCAAATGAGAGCTACCAACAAACGGGCAGTCTGAATTATACTCTGCGAGAACCGCTGGGAATAGTGGGTTGTATTTCGCCTTGGAACTTGCCTTTGTATCTTTTTACTTGGAAAATTGCCCCTGCTTTGGCTTCGGGAAATTGTGTAATTGCCAAACCTTCCGAACTAACTCCTTATACTGCTTTTCTTTTCAGTCAAATTTGTATAGAAGCAGGTTTGCCCGCAGGCGTGCTAAATATTTTGCACGGCTACGGAGGGGAGGTCGGAGAAGCCATTGTTACGCACCCCAAAGTAAAAGCGATTTCTTTCACGGGTGGCACACGTACAGGAGCAAGAATCGCCTCGCTTGCCGCTCCGCAGTTCAAAAAAATTTCCTTAGAACTTGGTGGTAAAAATCCAACCATTATTTTTGCTTCTGCCGAATATGAAAAGGCTTTACAAACGGCTGTGCGTGCCGCTTTTCTCAATCAGGGCGAAATTTGCTTGTGTGGCTCAAGAATTTTTGTAGAAAAGCCCATTTATGAGCAGTTTAAGCAAGATTTTGTTCGTGAAACACAAAAACTCAAAGTCGGAAACCCCAAAGAGGAAACTACTTTTGTGGGAGCATTGGTTTCAGAAACTCATTTACAGAAAGTTTTGAGCTATATTGAACTTGCTGGGCAGGAAGGCGGTAAAATTCTGACAGGTGGAAAAAGAGTTTTTTTGCAAGGTGAAAATGCAGGCGGTTTTTTTGTAGAACCTACCGTCATTGAAGGACTTTCTTACGATTGCCGTACCAACCAAGAAGAAATTTTTGGTCCTGTGGTTACGCTTACGCCTTTTGAAACCGAAACAGAAGTTTTGGCGTATGCCAATGGTGTTCAATATGGTTTGGCTTGTAGCATCTGGACGCAAAATTTTTCTCAAGCTCATCGTATTGCTCAAAAAATAGAAAGTGGCATTGTTTGGGTAAATTGTTGGCTTTTACGAGATTTGAGAACTCCCTTTGGAGGGGTAAAAAATTCGGGTGTAGGACGTGAAGGAGGTTTTGAGGCTCTCAACTTTTTTACCGAAGAAAAAAATATCTGCCTAAAAATTGATTAGCTCTGCTGAAATTTGGCTACAAAGTTTCTTCCTATTAAATTTTGAAGTTTGAAAGTTTGAGGCTTGAAAATATTAGGCGATTTCACTCTAAACTTTTATTCTTGCAAAAACGTTTATAGCAAAAAGTTTCACAAAAAACTTACACCTATGAAAAAAATAGTGTTTCAAGTGCTTATCAGTGTATTTTCGGGAGTATTGGGGGCGGCATTGTATTACGAGTTTATTGTAGAGCCCAAACAAATTGCTTGGCAAGAGGCAATTTTAAGCCAAAACTTTTCTGCTAAAATCCCTGTAATGCCTACCAAAGGCAAAGATAATGATACGGCCAATGCTATCCCTTTGCTTTCGCCGCCCGATTTTGTACAAGCATCGCAGATTGCTACCCCCAGTGTAGTGTATATCAAAAATATTTCTTCGCGTCAGTCTATGGATTGGTTTGATTGGTACTTTGGTGGGGGCGGGTACAGCTCAAGAGTAGTCTCTTCGGGTTCGGGAGTGATTTACTCGGCAGATGGTTATATTATTACCAATCATCACGTTATTGAAGGAGCGGAAAGCATTGAAGTAATTCACAATAAAAAAACTTACAAAGCCAAAGTAATAGGCAGAGACCCTTCTACCGATTTGGCTTTGCTTAAAATTGATGCCCGCAATTTGCCCAATATACGCATAGCACGCTCGCGTGATGTACAAGTAGGCGAATGGGTACTTGCCGTAGGAAATCCTTTTAATCTTACTTCTACTGTCACGGCAGGCATTGTGAGTGCTAAGGGCAGAGCTTTACGACTTATCAGAAGCACTCGCTTTCCCATTGAGTCTTTTATTCAGACAGATGCCGCCATAAACCCTGGCAATAGTGGAGGAGCTTTGGTGAATTTGAAAGGGGAACTCGTGGGTATCAATACGGCGATACTTTCGCAGACAGGCAGTTATACTGGCTATGGCTTTGCCGTGCCTTCGGATATTGTTGCCAAAGTAGTGAGTGATTTGATACAATTTGGTGATGTACAAAAAGCCTTTTTAGGGGTAGAGGTCTTGGATATCAATTCGGAAGTGGCACAAGAGTATAACTTGAAAGATTTGGAGGGGGTTTTGGTAGATAGGGTAATGAAAGAAGGAGCAGGCTTTCAGGCAGGCTTGCAGAAAGGAGATGTTATCCTGAAAATCAACCAAGAGCCTATCAATTCCCGAGCAGATTTTGATGAAAATTTGAGCTATTTCAGACCTGGTGACGAAATTACCATTACTTTCAAAAGGAAAGGAAAACTGGAACAAAAGAAAATAAAACTCACCAACCAACAAGGTACTACCGATACGAGCAAAAAAGAGGTGCTTTCTGATGATGACTTGGGAGCTGATTTGGAGAAAGTCCCTAAAATTGAACTTGAAAAAATTGGCATCAAAAACGGTGTGAGGCTCAATAATTTACGTAGAGGTTTTTTCAAAAATAATGGCTTTGAAGATGGTTTTATTATTTTGCGTATCAATGGCATTGAGATAAAAGACCCCAAAGAAGTGATAGAAATTTTGAATAAAGCACCTCGCCGAATTACCATAGAAGGCATTGACCGATTCGGAAGTCCCGCTTATTATTCTTTTACGAGATAAAAAATATGCACAGCCAAGAGGAAAAACAGCAAGCCTTTCTTAGGCTTTTGGATATAATGGACGATTTGCGTACCCAATGCCCTTGGGATAAAAAACAAACTTTGCAGTCACTTCGTCATCTTACGATTGAGGAGGTTTTTGAACTTTCTGAGGCAATTCTTTCCGAGAATATGCAGGAAATCAAGAAAGAACTTGGAGATGTACTATTGCATATTGTTTTTTACGCGAGAATAGCCTCAGAAACAGAAAATTTTGATATTGTTGATGTTATCAATGAACTTTGCGAAAAGCTCATTCGCCGACACCCACACATTTACGGAAATGTTTCGGTTTCGGGGGCAGAGGAAGTTACTCAAAATTGGGAACAGATAAAGCAAACTGAAAGCAAAGGTGAAAAATCGGTACTTGCGGGCGTGCCTGCCAGTTTGCCCGCTCTCCTGAAAGCTATGCGTATGCAAGAAAAAGCCCGTGCCGTAGGTTTTGATTGGGAACAGAAAGAGCAGGTTTGGCAAAAAGTAGAGGAAGAAATGCAAGAGTTTCAGCAGACCTACAACCACCAGCAAGCCTTTGATTTAGCAGAAGCTGAAAAAGAGTTTGGAGATTTGCTTTTTTCACTTGTCAATTATGCTCGTTTCTTGGGTATCAATCCCGAGACAGCTCTTGAAAGAACCAATCAAAAGTTTCTCAAACGCTTTCAGTATCTTGAACAAAAAGCCAAAGAAAATAACCGCAAACTTTCGGAAATGAGTCTTGCTGAAATGGACGTTTTTTGGAACGAAGCTAAAAATTTTACTTAAAAATAGCCAAATTATTACTTCGTTTGCTTGCGGTGCTAAAAATGTGATTTTTAAGAATTTGTGCAAAATATATTTTTTTATTTTGCCTAAAAGCAAGAAATATTTGCACAAAATTTTTGTTAAGCGAAAACATTTTGTATTTTTGTGATTGAAACTTACACGATTTTTCTGCGAGCCATCAACGAGTTTCGCAGAAGACTTGAAAAAATTTTTGTCAATATATTTTCTGCGTTTAGCGAAAAGTAGTATCTTACGAAACGTTTTGCACAAACAAAAACTATGTTCAGTAGCGAAATCCTCTTTTTTTCCGCTTTTTTGGTATTTATTGCCTTTGTATTAGCTTTGGATTTGGGAATTTTCTCTAAATCGAGCCACGTAATAAGTTTCAAGGAAGCGGTACTATGGACACTCGTTTGGGTCAGCCTGGCGATGATTTTTTTTATATTTCTGCGATATGAAGGACATTGGATTCATAACCCACAAAGCTACGATGAGATTGTCAAACGTATAGATATAGGGGATAGGGCTGATGTCAAAGTAAGTCCCGATTTGAGTTTAGAAGAAAACTCACAAATTTACCGAAACTATATTTCCATAGAGTTTATTACCGCTTATATTATTGAGTATGCACTTTCTGCCGATAATATTTTCGTGATTATTTTAATTTTCTCTTCTTTTGGCTTACGTGAGGAGTATTACAAAAAGGTGCTTTTTTGGGGGGTTCTTGGAGCTATTGTAATGCGTTTTATTTTTATTTTCTTGGGTATTGAAATTGTCAAGCAATTTCATTGGGTACTTTATCTTTTTGGGGCTTTTCTTATTTTTCAGGGGGTAAAGATTTTCTTTGAAAAAGAAGAAGATGAAGAGGAAACCATAGACCCGCAGAAACACCCTATTGTACGCTTTGCTTCCAAATATTTTGCTGTATATCCGCATTATGAAGGCGATAAGTTTTTTGTTGTGAAAAATGGCAAAAGAATGATAACTACACTTTTCATTGTTTTGCTTATCGTAGAATTTACCGACCTTATTTTTGCAGTAGATTCTGTGCCTGCGGTGCTTGGCATTACCCAAGACCAGCCCATAGCGTATTTTTCTAATATTTTCGCTATTATGGGCTTGCGTTCAATGTTTTTCTTGCTTTCCAACATTATGCACCTCTTTCACTATCTCAAATACGGCTTGGGGGTTCTGCTCACTTTTATAGGTTTGAAAATGGTTTTAGAATATCCTCTACAAGAAATTGGTTTCAAGCCTACTTACTCTATCTATATCATTTTGAGCATCCTTACCACCAGTATTGTGCTTTCGCTCATTTTCCCCAAAAAAGAAGATATAGAAAGCACTATCGTTGAGGAAAAAAAGTCTGCTGATGTATGAGCAAAAAGAAAAAATATACTCTCATTGGGCTTGCTTTCTTAGTAATTTCATTAGTAGCTTGGATTTCAATGATGACCTTCGGAGTGTATAGCGAAGGGGTACGAGCAGGAACGCTGGATAAGTTTAGCAAAAAAGGAGTTGTTTTCAAGACTTGGGAAGGAGAGTTACGAATTGGTACAGAAGATAGAATAAATCCCCAAAGGTTTGTATTCTCGGTAAATGAAAACGAAAAAGAGGTTATTCAAAAATTGCAAGATTACAACGGCAAGCAAGTAAAGCTATACTACAAGCAAAAGTATTGGGTTTTCCCTTGGCAAGGGGATAGCGAATATTTCATCTACAAAGTAGATTTGGTGAAATAAAGTCATCTAATAAACGAAAAAGAGATATAACCACACAACGAAGGTTGGTGGTTTTTTATTTTTTTGTAAATTTGCGGTTCGCTTCCTAAACGAAAATATCAGCTCTCAAACTCTCAACTTGCAAAATTTCAACTTCAAAACCTTCAACTTGTATGGCGAATATTGTAGCGATTGTAGGCAGACCAAACGTGGGAAAATCTACCCTTTTCAATAGACTTACACAAACCAAAGATGCCATTACCGATGACCAAGCAGGTGTAACTCGCGACCGACACTATGGGCTTGCCGAATGGCTCAATAAAACTTTTACCCTTATTGATACAGGCGGCTATGTGGTAGGTTCGGAAGATATTTTTGAAGCCGCTATCCGTAGGCAAGTAGGTATCGCCGTAGAAGAAGCCTCGGTGGTGCTATTTATGGTTGATGCAATGGAAGGATTGCACCCGCTGGACAGAGAATTTGCCAATATCCTTCGCCGTTCTAAAAAGCCTGTTATTGTAGTTGCCAACAAAACCGAAACCTTTGAACGTAACCAACAGGCTTATGAGTTCGCCGCTTTGGGCTTGGGAGAAGTTTTTGCTATTTCTGCTGAAACAGGAAGCGGTACAGGCGATTTGCTTGATGAAGTAATTAGACACTTCAAAGATGAAGAAGAACCCAACCCTTATGAAGGTTTGCCTCGTTTTGCAATTTTAGGAAGACCTAATATAGGGAAATCCTCATTGCTCAACGCCCTTGTGGGCGAAGAGCGTAGCATCGTAACAGACATTGCAGGCACTACTCGCGATTCCATTGATACCCACTACAATTTATATGGAAAAGAGTTTATTCTCACCGATACGGCTGGGCTTAGAAAAAAAACCAAAGTACGCGATAGCATTGAGTTCTATTCGGTAATGCGTTCTTTGCGTACTTTGGAAGAATGTGATGTTTGTATTATGCTTATTGATGCTACCCAAGGGCTTGAATCGCAAGATGTAAATATTTTACGCCTTGCCGAAAAATCTAAAAAAGGAATGGTACTTGTGGTAAATAAATGGGATTTGATTGAAAAAGACCACAAAACCGCTAAGCATTACGAAGATGCTATTCGTAAAAAACTTTCCCCAATGGATTATCTGCCCATTGTTTTTGCTTCTGTAAAAGAGAAAAAGCGTATTTTCAAAGTGGTAGAAAAGGCTTGTGAGGTGTATGAAAATCGTAAAAAACGTATTCCTACCTCACAACTCAATGATGTAATGCTTGCCGCCATTGAAAGCTACCCGCCTCCTATGATTAAAGGAAAATACGTGAAAATCAAATACGTAACCCAGCTTCCTACGCATACGCCTACTTTTGCGTTTTTCTGCAATCTGCCCCAATACGTTCAGGAAAGCTATCAGCGTTATTTAGAAAATCAGCTTCGTAAAAATTTTGATTTTGAGGGCGTGCCTTTGCAACTGGTGTTTAGAAAAAAATAAAGTCTATGTTTTTTTTGATAGGAATGCCTGCTTCGGGCAAAAGCACTTTGGCTCACAAAGTAGAAAGTAAGTGGAAATGGCAAGCGATTGATTTAGATCAAGAAATTGAAAAAATAGCACAAAAATCCATATCACAAATTTTTGCAAAGGAAGGTGAGCCATTTTTCCGAAAAATAGAGGCAGAGGCTTTGAGAAAAATCCCTATTGAACCCCCAAAAATAGTAGCTACGGGAGGCGGCACCCCTTGTTTTCATCAGAATTTAGACTATATGCTGGGGGCAGGCAAAGTGATTTTTCTTGATGTTCCGCTCTCACTTATTGGGGAAAGAATTTTGAGCCAAAAGTCGCAAAGACCTATGTTTGCTCAAAAAACTGATGCCGAAATTCAAGATTTTCTTGAAAAGCTATAACAAGAGCGTTTGCCTTTTTACGAAAAAGCTCATTTTCGGATTAAAGAGTGGAACGAGATAGAAAAAATTATACAGCATGCAAACCTTTGAAAGGCATCTACTCAACCTTGAAAATCAACACATCAAATCCTGTATATCCTGCAAATCCTTTCACCCCTGATAATGTTTCATTTGTTTTTGCCAAAATTCAGCTCTTTGGTAGGCTTTTTCGGCAAAATCTTTGGCTTGCGAGGCAAATAAAATATCTCGGGAAACATTGATAAGCAAACCACCTGCTTCGTTAGTGCCGTATTCTATCACTTTTTCCAAATCACCACCTTGCGTGCCAACACCGGGTACAAGTAAAAAATGATTAGGTGCTAATCTGCGGATTTCTTGTATTTTTTCGGTTTGCGTAGCACCTACCACATACATCATTTTATGGTGGTCAGCCCATTCTTGCGATTTGAGCATTACTTCCTCGTATAAATAGCGATAGTTGGAAAGTTTGAGCATTTCAAAATCTTTGCTACCCACATTGGAAGTAAGAGCGAGCAGAATAACCCATTTATTTTCATATTCCAAGAAAGGGCTAACAGAATCTTCGCCCATATAGGGGGCAATGGTGAGAGCATCAAAGGCGAGTGTTTCAAAAAAGGCTTTGGCATAAAGTTTTGAGGTGTTTCCAATATCACCGCGTTTGGCATCGGCAATTTTGAAAACATTTTTTGGCAAAAGTTCCAAAGTTTTTTCCATTACTTTCCAGCCTTCTGCCCCAAGGGCTTCATAAAAAGCCGTATTGATTTTGTAGGCAATGGCAAAAGGTAAGGTAGCTTCAATAATAGCTTTATTGAAAGTGAGTATTCCTTCGGCATTTTGGGGTAGATGCGTAGGTAGTTTGCTCAAATCGCTATCCAGACCTACGCATAGAAAAGATTTTTTGGCTGTAATGGCTTCTTGAATTTGTTGGTAAGTCATATTTTCAGAAAATCAGGACTTGGTTTTATTTACTTCTTCACGCAATTTTTGGATTTCTGTACGCAGTTCTTCAATTTCTGTAAGCATTTTGCCACGCATTTCTTTCAGCGTATCGCTTATTTCCCTGAAAAGCTCTTTTTCTTCCAAAGCCTGTTTGGCATTGATTTTCTCTTGCACTTGCGAAGTAAGCACTGCTACAAATACATTGAAGCTCACAATAACGGTGAGAATTACAAAACTAATAAAATACCCTTTTATCCACCAAGAATCTTCATAATGTTCGCTTGCTTGGTACATCATTTCTACCCAGCCCTCTAAGGTCATTACTTGAAAGAGAGAAAGAAAAGACGCCCCCAAACTGCTGAAATCGGCATTTTCGTACTTGTGGTGGCTGAAAAGATAAATCCCAATAATAGAGTAAATATACAAAAGCACCCCCAAAAGCAAGGCAAAGGAAAACACCGTGGGAATAATGCTTACAATTTTGCGTTCTACTTCTTTGAGTTCGTTGCTAATTTCTAAAAGGCGAAGAATACGTAGCACCCTGAATAGCCGTCCTACTACCAAAAATTCAGGATGTTCAAAAATATGTACGATAAGGCTAAATAATCGTCCCTTAAAAAGTAGTTTTGAGTTTGAGTTCGTGGAATAGGATTTGAGTACGTTTTTTACCTGTTTTAGGGCTAATTTGTTTTTTGAGCGAAAATAGCTTGAAAAATTCCCAAGGTTTATCCTCTGCAAAAATACGCAAAATGACCTCAATGGTAAAATAAAGGGTAAAAGCAGTGTCTAAAACTACAAAAAGCAAGATTTCTTGCGTAAAAGAGGCTTCAATACCCAGCAGAACAGAGCAAGCTATAATCATTATGCTGGTGGTACGGATAAAAGATTTGTTCCTGACAAGTCTTTGAACCAAAGTTTTACTCATAGCTGAAAGATTGATGAAGTTACTCAGGGGTTTGAAATATTGTAATTATTTACGTTCAAAAGTTCAAAGTTTCAAGAGTTTTGGGTGAAAGTTTTAATCTGTCTAATCCCCAGTGTCCTAAAATCTTGTTTCCTGTTTCCATAGTACAAGACCTAAACAATTACGAAATATTTTACCTTAGAATTAGGCAACAGAAACCTTGCATTTCAAAATTTCAACTTTTCCAGCATCGCTTTGATATGCTCTTCAGCTCCAAAAAAATCTTGATAGACTGCCACGATTTTGTGTTCTTTATCCAAAAGGTACGAAATGCGTTTAGGAATACCAATAATAGGGATAAGTGCTTCATAAGCCTTACAAACCGAGCCATTTACATCGGCAAGCAGTTCAAAGGGTAATTTGTGAGTTTCTTTGAATTTTTGGTGGGTATCAATATTATCTCTGCTGATGCCAAAAACATCAACTTCTAAATTGCGAAAGGTAGCGAATTGGTCTCGGAACTCGCAAGCCTCTTTGGTACAACCGGGTGTAAAATCTTTGGGGTAAAAATATAAAACACAAGGTTTGCCTGCCAAATCTTTGCTTAAAGAGATGTTTTTGCCACTTGTTGAGGGCAAAGTAAAATCTGGGGCAAGCGTGCCTACTTTGAGAGCCATAGCGGTATTTTTTGAGGTTGTAGGCGTAAAAGTAAAGATTTTTTTTCACAAATTTGCAATACAAAAACGTTTTTTGAGTTTCTTTGATGTTTGAAAAATGAAGTAAGAATCAGGAAATAGGAGCAAGATTATAGACAAGCAAACTTCCAATATTTCAACTTAAAATTTTCAAACCATTCACAACCCTGAACGTAAATAATCACTTTCTATGAAAAAATTTTTGTTTTTAATTTTTGGCATTACAAGTTTTTCAGTTTTTGCCCAAGAGCGTTGGTCTTTGCAAAAATGTGTAGATTATGCAGTTGAAAACAATATTAGCATCAAGCAAAGGCAACTGCAAGTAGAAAGTGCAAGTCAGAGCCTTATGCAGAGTCGTGAAAGTCGTTTTGCTCCGCAGTTGTCGGCTTCGCTCTCGCAAGCAATGCGTACAGGTCGTTCTATTGACCCTTTCACTAACCAATTTGTAACACAAAACGTTTTCTCAACCAATATTTCGCTCAATGGAAATATTGTACTTTTCAATGGTTTTGGAACACTGAATACTATCAGGCAAAACGAAACTACCCTCAAAGCCAATCAGCTTGATGTAGAGCAAAGCAAACGCGATATTTCTCTTAATGTAGCGAATGCTTACTTGCAGTTGCTTTTGGCACAAGAACTTGAACAAGCCAGTTTGGCACAAGTAGAAATTACTAAAAATCAGTTAGAGCGTACAGAAAAGCTATTCAAGGCGGGTTCTATTGCAGAAGTACAGGTTTTGAACCTAAAATCACAACTGGCTAATGACGAGGTGAATGTAATTACAGCACGAAACCAAGTAAGCCTTGCTCGGCTCAATCTTTTGCAACAAATGAATATGCCTGCTACACAAAGTATTGAAATTGAAAAAGTAGAAGTAGCAACCATTATGAACGAGTATGCAGGTAAAAATCCACAAGAAATCTATGATACAGCCGAAAAAAATCAGTATAACATTCAGAGTGCAGATTTGCGAATAGAAAGTTTGAAATACAATGAGGCAGTAGCACGCTCGGCTTTGTATCCTACGCTTACGCTTGGGGCAGGTATCAATTCGGCATATTCCAGTGCCGCTCCCAGCGAGCTTTTTCGCCCCGATGGCACCAGTACGCTTGTGCAAGTGCCTATTGGCTATGTAGGTGGTTCTTTTGATACAGTTTATACCATTCGGGCTGTACCGAATGGTAAAATTGAGCCTAATCGCTTTTTCAATCAAATGGATTTCAATCGCAGTTCATTTGTAGTTTTGAACTTGAACATACCACTTTATTCGCAAGGGCGTACGCGTAATGCTATCACGCAGGCTCGTATCCAGCAAAAAAATCAAAAGTATCA
>FWPU01008573.1_pt1 | contig 17288 bp, 8 predicted proteins | sample 2228361 | NCBI WGS metagenome assembly FWPU01 (sample SAMEA103939777, study PRJEB20133) | metagenome
GCTTTAGCCTGTCCGGTCTGGCCAAGGGGTGCCGTGGGCCGGGCTTTAGCCTGTCCGGTCTGGCCAAGGGGTGCCGTGGGCAGGCTTTGTGCCGGTCGTCCCAGATGGTGTGGAATGAGAGGAGGAATGCGGTGGTGGATTTTGAACTGACCGAGGAACAGCAGGCCTTTCGCGACCTGGCCCGCGATTTCGCCCGGCGGGAGATCACCCCGGTCGCGGCCCGATACGATGAGCGCGGCGAGTTTCCCTGGGAGGTGGTCCAGAAGGCCCACCGGGCCGGCCTGATGAACCTGGAGGTGCCGGAGGAATACGGCGGCCCTGGCCTGAACTCGCTGGAGATTGCCCTGATTGCCGAGGAGATGGGGGCAGGGTGTGCGGGGATCTCGACCAGTTTGCTAGGGAACGGCCTGGCCCTCCTGCCCCTGATTGCCTTTGGCAGGGAGGAGCAAAAGGCCCGCTTTCTCCCTTCCTTTTGCGCCAAACCGCAGATGGCCGCCTTTTGCCTGACCGAGCCGGGGGCGGGTTCCGATGTGACCACGGTTGCCACCACGGCCCGGCGGGAGGGCGACGCCTACATCCTCAACGGCACCAAGACCTTTATTACCAACGGCGGTGTGGCCTCGCTGTACACCGTCATTGCCTCCACCGATCGCCGGCGAGGGGCACGGGGGCTCTCCGCCTTTGTCGTGCCGGCCGACACGCCGGGCCTTTCCCGGGGGAAAAAGGAGAACAAGATGGGCCAGCGGGCCTCCGATACGCGCGAGGTCATCTTTGAGGAGGTGCGCGTGCCCGCCGAGAACCGCCTGGGGCAGGAGGGGCAGGGCTTTCGCATCACCCTGAGCGCACTGAGCCGGGCCCGTGTGGGGGTGGCGGCGATCGCCGTGGGGCTGGCCCGGGCCGCCTTTGACGCCGCCCGCCAGTACGCCCACCAGCGGGTGCAGTTTGGCAAACCGATCATTGGCCACCAAGCCATCCAGTTAATCCTGGCCGATATGGCCATCGCCGTGGAAGCGGCTCGCCTGCTCACCTGGCGGGCGGCCCGCGCGGTGGATCGGGATGCGGAGGATGCCGACCGCCTCTCCTCGATGGCCAAGTGCTATGCCGCTGATGTGGCCATGGAGGTCACCACCAAAGCGGTGCAGGTCTTTGGCGGCTATGGCTATATGAAGGACTATCCGGTCGAAAAGTACATGCGCGACGCCAAACTCCTCCAGATCTACGAGGGGACCAACGAAATCCAGCGGTTGCTCATCGCCCGGCGGTTGTAAGGCAACTCGGCGGCAACGTCTGCAGCGTTGCTGCTGAGTTGTCCTACGGCCCGGCGTGCCTCGGTGGGCCAACTCCGGCCGGCGACAAGTTGCCGGCAGGAGTTGGCTACGGGTACTTTCGTTATGCCGCCTGGGAACGCGGATGTCCCGTCCGCCATGCCCATGGCATAGACGTAGGGGAGGTCGGCCGGTCGCACGGCCATATCAAAGTCATTGGCCTCTGCCGGGAAGGGCCCGGCCTCGGCGCCCGTGCCGCGTAGAGCCGGCCCGACAAGGCGCCATCGCACGCGCGCGTCACGTGCCTGCAGCCGGGCCCTGGCCATTCGTGCCACACCGACGCGACTTTGGTATCGCCGTGGCCGGTCGCCCTGCGTCTTGACCCCCCATCGCCGGCATGGTACAATCCGTCCTGACGGAACTTGCGAAAGGGTTGCGCGTTGACGGTAGCAGGTGAGCCATTTCCCACCCTCGATGACCTCCTGGCGGCGTTCCGAGCCCTGGCCCAGGAGCACCCCGAACAGGCGCGCCTCTTCTCCTACGGCCAAAGTCGGCAGGGAAAAGATCTCCTGGCCCTGGAACTCGGCACGGGGCCCTGGCGGGCGCTGGCCTACGCCTTTCCCCAACCGGACGAGCCGTTGGGTGGGCCGGCCCTTCTGGAGTGGGCCCGGCTGTTGTTGCGGGGGGAGGGGCCGCGCTCCTTTCGCTGGCTGCTCCTGCCCTGCGTGGACCCCGATGGAGCCCACCTGAACGAGGGCTGGTCTTCCCGCCCGCCGGACCTGGCGGCCTATGCCCGGCGGCACTACCGCCCGCCGGAGGGGGAGCAGGTCGAGTGGGCCTTTCCCTGCGCCGAGCCGTTCTGGCGCTGGGACCGCCCCCTGCCCGAAACGCTGGCGTTGCGCTCGCTCCTGGGGTCGTTCCGCCCGCAGCTCCTTTTCCCGCTGCACAACGCCCTTCTCGGTGGGTGCTATGCCTTTCTCTCAGCGGGGGGCGAACCGTTGGCCGCGGAGGTGGCGCAGGTGTGGCGCTCGCGGGGGCTGCCCACCCACCTGGGCGAGCCCGAACTGCCCTTTGCCGCGTTGCAGTCCGAGGGGGTCTACCGCCTGCCCTCGTTGGCCGAACTTGCCTCGGCCCTGCGGGCCTGGGGGGTGGGGGACCCGGCCGGCCTCCTCCGCTGCGGCGCGCCGGCCTATGAGGTAGCCGCCCGCCTGGGCACACGTTGCGTGGTGGTGCTGGAACTGCCCCTCTTTGTGGTACCGGGGATTGACGATACGCGGCCGGCCGGCCTTTCCCACCGCCGCCTTTTGCAGGCGGTCTTGGAGGAGGAGCGGGCGGTTTTTGCCGAGTGGCAGAGTTGGCTCCGTCGGGCCGAGCCGTTCCTCCGGCACGACACGCCCTACCGGCGGGTGCTGGAGGCGCACGCCGGCACTACCCCGTTGCTCCTGGAGGCGACCGGACGGTGGGTGCGCACCGCCGCCTCGCCGGAGCGGCCGGCCACTTTTGCCGAACTCGTGGACGGGGAGCGCATCGCGCCCTACCTGCACCTGCTGCCGTTGGGGGTGCTGGTGCAGGCGTTGGCGGCCGAGGCCGGCCTGGGGGCCGGCCCCTCCCCAGAGCACCGCCGCCTCCTGGAGGAGGCCGAGGCGCACCTGCACGGCCGTCTGACGGAGGTGCTGGCCGGCCTGGAGGCCCGGCCGGTCTCGCCTCGGCTTCTGGTCGAGATTACTGTGGCGGCGATGCGGCTGGCGGCGGGGATGGGTGCGATTTGACAAACTTGCTCAGGTGTGGTATATAGGCCTGGCAGTAGTGATGCAGAAAAAGCCAGGCCCGGTGGTGCGATTTGACAAACTTGCTCAGGTGTGGTATATAGGGGCTGTGTTCTTTGACAACCTGTACGGATGCCTGCGCCAACTGCCCGATTTGACAAATCGGCTACAATGTGGTATACTGAACTCTTGCCAGAGGACTTGACAAAGTCTGGGCAATATGGTATACTATAGGTGGTAGGCGTTGAGGACCTTAACAACTGAAGAGTGGCAGGAAGACCTGGTAACCAGGGTTCCCTTTTCCTTTGGCCTTCACAGACCGAGGGTCTGTGTAGTTCCCAAGGAGAGTTTGATCCTGGCTCAGGGCGAACGCTGGCGGCGCGCCTAAAGCATGCAAGTCGAACGAGGATTCCTTCGGGAGTCCTAGTGGCGGACGGCTGAGTAACGCGTGGGTAACCTACCCCAAAGTGGGGAATAACCGCTGGAAACAGGGGCTAATACCGCATGTGGTCTGTCTTTGCATAGAGGCAGATTAAAGGTTCCTTCGGGAGCCGCTTTGGGAGGGGCCCGCGTCCTATCAGCTAGTTGGTGAGGTAATGGCTCACCAAGGCGATGACGGGTAGCTGGCCTGAGAGGGTGGTCAGCCAGACTGGGACTGAGACACGGCCCAGACTCCTACGGGAGGCAGCAGCTAGGAATCTTGCACAATGGGCGAAAGCCTGATGCAGCGACGCCGCGTGGGTGATGAAGCCCTTCGGGGTGTAAAACCCTTTTCGGGGGGACGAGGAAGGACGGTACCCCCGGAATAAGCACCGGCGAACTACGTGCCAGCAGCCGCGGTAATACGTAGGGTGCGAGCGTTGCCCGGATTTACTGGGCGTAAAGCGCGTGTAGGCGGTCCGGCAAGTTGGGCGTGAAATCTCCCGGCTCAACTGGGAGGGGTCGTTCAATACTGTCGGACTTGAGGACGGTAGAGGGAGGCGGAATTCCCGGTGTAGCGGTGAAATGCGTAGATATCGGGAGGAACACCAGTGGCGAAAGCGGCCTCCTGGACCGTTCCTGACGCTGAGACGCGAAGGCTAGGGGAGCGAACAGGATTAGATACCCTGGTAGTCCTAGCAGTAAACGATGGGCACTAGGTGTCGGTGGCGTTTACCCCATCGGTGCCGTAGCCAACGCGTTAAGTGCCCCGCCTGGGGACTACGGCCGCAAGGTTAAAACTCAAAGGAATTGACGGGGGCCCGCACAAGCAGCGGAGCGTGTGGTTTAATTCGACGCAACACGAAGAACCTTACCAGGGCTTGACATGCACAGGAAAGCCGTGGAAACACGGCCCTCCCTCGGGACCTGTGCACAGGTGCTGCATGGCTGTCGTCAGCTCGTGCCGTGAGGTGTTGGGTTAAGTCCCGCAACGAGCGCAACCCTCGTTGCCAGTTACACGTGTCTGGCGAGACTGCCGGGAGAAACCCGGAGGAAGGTGGGGATGACGTCAAGTCAGCATGGCCCTTACGTCCTGGGCTACACACACGCTACAATGGCCGGTACAAAGGGTTGCCAAGCCGCGAGGTGGAGCCAATCCCAAAAAGCCGGCCCCAGTTCGGATTGCAGGCTGCAACTCGCCTGCATCAAGTCGGAGTTGCTAGTAACCGCGCGTCAGCAATAGTGCGGTGAATACGTTCCCGGGCCTTGTACACACCGCCCGTCACGTCATGGGAGTTGGTAACACCTAAAATCCGTGGGCTGACCCGCAAGGGAGGCAGCGGCCTAAGGTGGGACCAGCGACTGGGACGAAGTCGTAACAAGGTAGCCGTAGCGGAAGCTGCGGCTGGATCACCTCCTTTCTAGGGAGATGGATGGGGCCTCAGCCCCGTACTCCCAGGTAAACCCCTCACCGTCCTTTCCCCGCCTCCTCACCGTGGCTTCGGAGGAGTGCGCGGACGGTGAGTGGCCCAGAAGCCCCCTGGAACACCGGCTTCCTGCCGCTCTTCAGAGGTTAAGGTCCCACCTTAACAAAAGGTGTGGGCGTTTAGCTCAGCAGGTTAGAGCGCGATCCTGATAAGATCGAGGCCCCTGGTTCGAGTCCAGGAACGCCCATCAAATCAACGATGAGGGGATGTAGCTCAGCCGGGAGAGCACCTCCTTTGCACGGAGGGGGTCAGGGGTTCGAGTCCCCTCATCTCCACCAGCCCGTCCGATTTGACAAGGACGCGATTGTCGGGTATACTGACAGGGCATGCCGATCGAGGTGGATATGGAGTGGCTGAGTGGTTGAAGGAACTGAATAAGCGAATCGGGTAACATCTCAAGAGGTCCTTCCAACGGCTTGAGGGGTTATCAAGCCGATTACTTTGCCCGGTTTGGCCGTGGGCCTTTGTGGAGAAACAGGGTTTGTCCCCAAAGGTGGACGGCCAAAAAGAGGCCAACGGGAACATTAACAACCGAATAACGTGGTCGGGTAATTAGAATCATCTTCAATCTCGCCAGGGCTCGAACGATAACCAAGCTACAAAGGGCATACGGTGGATGCCTTGGCGCCAGAGGCCGATGAAGGGCGTGGCATGGCTGCGATAAGCCCCGGGTAGCTGCCGAGCAAGCGTTGATCCGGGGATGCCCGAATGGGGAAACCCACCTGGGGTCATGCCCAGGTACCCACACCTGAATCAATAGGGTGTGTGGAGGGAACCGGGGGAACTGAAACATCTTAGTACCCCGAGGAAAAGAAACGATTCCCTTAGTAGTGGCGAGCGAACGGGGAACAGCCCAAACCTGTCCTGTGCCAAGGGTACAGCCGTTGCAGGACGGGGGTTGTAAGGCACGGCTGGGGCTGCTGTACCGGCCCCAGGGAGTTACAAATCCTCTCCCTAGCCAAAGTTGCTGGAAAGCAACGCCGGAGAGGGTGATAGCCCCGTAGGCGAAAGGGACGAGGACTCCCGCCGTTGACCTTGAGTACCACGGGACACGCGGAATCCTGTGGGAAGCAGGGGAGACCACTCCCCAAGGCTAAATACCTCTGGCGACCGATAGCGAACTAGTACCGTGAGGGAAAGTTGAAAAGAACCCCGGAGCGGGGAGTGAAATAGAACCTGAAACCGTATGCCTACAAGCAGTCGGAGGGCTATGCCAGGGCTGCGCGGCCCCCCGGGCCGCCCCCTGGAAAGCCTGACGGCGTGCCTTTTGGAGAATGAACCGGCGAGTTAATCTCTGTCGCAAGGTTAAAGGAGTCACACCTGGAACCGTAGCGAAAGCGAGTCCGAATAGGGCGTTCAGTGGCAGGGATTAGACCCGAAACCAGGCGATCTATCCATGGCCAGGGTGAAGCGAGAGTAACATCTCGTGGAGGCCCGAACCAGTCGGAGATGCAAATCCGTTGGATGAGCTGTGGATAGCGGTGAAATGCCAATCGAGCTTGGAGATAGCTGGTTCTCCCCGAAATATATTTGGGTATAGCCTCAGGCGTTCAGTAACGGAGGTAGAGCACTGGATGGGCTAGGGGGCGTCAAAGCTTACCAACCCCAACCAAACTCCGAATGCCGTTACTCCAGAGCCTGGGAGTCAGACTGTGGGAGATAATTTTCACAGTCGAGAGGGAAACAGCCCAGACCGCCAGCTAAGGTCCCGAAATCCGGGCTAAGTGGTAAAGGTTGTTGAACCGCTCAGACAACCAGGAGGTTGGCTTAGAAGCAGCCATCCTTCAAAGAGTGCGTAATAGCTCACTGGTCAAGTGGTTCTGCGCCGAAAATGTAACGGGGCTCAAGCCCGGTACCGAAGCTGCGGGATTCCGGCCGATACGACCGGGATCGGTAGGGGAGCGTTCTGCTCAGCGTGGAAGCGTGACCGTGAGGACACGTGGAGCGTGCAGAAGTGCGAATGCCGGTATGAGTAGCGCAATGGGGGTGAGAACCCCCCACGCCGAAAGCCTAAGGTTTCCCGGGCAAGGTTAATCCTCCCGGGGTTAGTCGGGCCTAAGCCGAGGCCGTGAGGCGTAGGCGATGGACAACGGGTTGATATTCCCGTACCACCTGTGACCGCCAAAGACGCGATGGGGGGACGCGGACGGGTAGGCCGAGCGTCGCAAGGCGTCCAAGCCTGTAGGGCAGTGACGGAGGCAGGCAAATCCACCTCCCGAGCCTGAGGGGTGATGGTCAGCCCGAGGTACGCCGAGGGCAAGTCGGTTGATCCCATGCCGCCCAGAAAAGCCTCTAGCGAGGTCACAGGTGCCCGTACCGCAAACCGCCACTGGTAGGCGCGTAGAGCATACGAAGGCGATCGGGAGAACCCTCGTTAAGGAACTCGGCAAATTAACCCCGTAACTTCGGAAGAAGGGGTGCCCCGTTAGGGTGAAACGACTCGCTCGTGGAGCCCGAGGGGGCCGCAGAGAAATGGCCCAAGCGACTGTTTAACAAAAACACAGGTCTCTGCCAACCCGTAAGGGGAGGTATAGGGGCTGATGCCTGCCCAGTGCCGGAAGGTTAAGAGGAGGGGTTAGCCACAAGCAAAGCCCCAAATTGAAGCCCCGGTGAACGGCGGCCGTAACTATAGACTGGACCGCTGTAGTTACGTAAATAAACCTGGCTATATGCTGGAAAACCCGGTGTGTCCTCCGGTACTCGCCCCACATCGGGGGCAGTGACAATCCGCGGGGTGCGGGCAATCAGCAGGAAAGGCTTCCTCTCCCAGGAAGCATCCTCAGAGGCCATACGCCAGGCGCTCCAGGGGCAGTGGGATGCTGCCGGCCCCAAAGAGCGATGAGATGGTCCGATCTCCGTGGCGACACGGAGGGCCCAAGATCGTGGGCCGCACCGATGGAGCACAACCGTTGGTCGGTGTAACAGAATGAACGGTCCTAAGGTGGCAAACGCTGCCTGCCCCGGCGGTAACGTCGGGGGGAATCCCTGGCTGTATGCGGGAACACCCTGAGAGCCCGTTCTACTCGAGAGTCCCCTCTCAGTAACAATGAACGGGATTGGGCAATCCGCAGGAAACCCCAAAAGGGGATCCTCAGAGACTACACGCCAGGCGTCCATGGTGTTAGGGGGGCGCAATGGATCTCAGCCCGGATTGGGTCGTCGGGTTTGTGGATGGTGCAGGCCGCTTCTATGTGGACATCAATCCCCATCCCGAGATGACCCTGGGCTACCAGGTCTGGCCCGAGTTCCGCGTAGTTCAGCACGAGCGTGATGTCCAAGTTCTCTATGCCCTGAAACGGTTCTTCCGCTGTGGCATTGTCCGCCGCAACCGGGAGGATCGCTACGAACTGCGAATCCACAAACTGGCCTGTCTGGAAAGGGTGGTGGCCTTTTTTGAGCGACATCCCTTGAAGACAAAAAAGCATGTGGAGTTCAAAAAGTTCGCCCGGGTGGTCAAGGCGATGAGCCGTGGAGACCACCTCACTCCAGAGGGGCTGATCCGCATCATTGAAATCACGCTCTCCATGAACTGCGCGAACAAGGTCAAGGCCCAGGAGATCCTGGAGCAACTCCAGCAGCAGTATGGACGAAGAGATAGTCCACCCCAGGTAGAAATGTCTGGAACGCGGTGAGCGAAATTCCTTGTCGGGTAAGTTCCGACCCGCACGAATGGCTTAACGACTTGGGCACTGTCTCGACGAGGGACCCGGCGAAATTGAAGTGACGGTAAAGATGCCGTCTACCCGCAGCAGGACAAAAAGACCCCGTGGAGCTTTACTGCAGCTTGGCATTGGGTTAGGGCTTGGCATGCGTAGGATAGGCGGGAGGCTGTGAAACTGGGCTTGCGGGCTCGGTGGAGCCGTCCTTGAAATACCGCTCTTGTTAAGTCTTGGCTCTAACCTGCGGCCGTGAATCCGGCGCAGGGACAGTGCCTGGTGGGCAGTTTGGCTGGGGCGGTCGCCTCCGAAAGGGTATCGGAGGCGCCCAAAGGTCCCCTCAGGTGGAATGGAAACCCACCGCAGAGTGCAAAGGCATAAGGGGGCTTGACTGCGAGACCTACAAGTCGAGCAGGGACGAAAGTCGGGCTTAGTGATCCCACGGTTCCGAGTGGAAGGGCCGTGGCTTAACGGATAAAAGCTACCCCGGGGATAACAGGCTGATCTCGCCCAAGAGTCCACATCGACGGCGAGGTTTGGCACCTCGATGTCGGCTCGTCTCATCCTGGGGCTGGATGAGGTCCCAAGGGTTGGGCTGTTCGCCCATTAAAGAGGCACGTGAGCTGGGTTCAGAACGTCGTGAGACAGTTCGGTCTCTATCCGCTGCGGGCGTAGGAGGTTTGAGGAGAGCTGCCCCCAGTACGAGAGGACCGGGGTGGACGGACCTCTGGTGTGCCAGTTGTACGGCAACGTGCACCGCTGGGTAGCCATGTCCGGACGGGATAACCGCTGAAAGCATCTAAGCGGGAAGCCCCCTCCAAGATGAGACCTCCCACCAGGTTAACCGGGTAAGGCCGCAGGAAGACTACCTGCTTGATAGGGCGGAGGTGTACGCACGGCAACGTGTTCAGCCGACCGCTACTAATGGCCGAGGGCTTGTGAGTTCGAGCCCTGGTCAGATTGAAGATGAGGCACCACGTTATTCGGTAAAAATAGACGGGCCCTTTTGGGGTGCCCCCCGTGACTTGAGCGAAGCGGAACCACCCAGCCCCATTCCGAACCTGGAAGTGAAACGCTTCAGCGCCGATGGTACTGCACCGGAAGCGGTGTGGGAGAGTAGGTCGTTGCGGGGGGCACTTTTGTGCCTGCGGATTTCAGCGGTCGGAAAATCGGGAATCAAGCGGTTCCCGGGGGGGGTGCCTCCTCCTCCAGCAGGAACTCCAGGATATGGATAACCTTGTCTCTGGCCGGCTCCTCCGGTGGACCGATGCAGGAGGGGCATCCCCCCGCACAGGGACACTCCTGCAACCGCTCCCGCGCGGTTTGGAGAAGGGCATCGGCACAGGAGAAAAGCGTCGGGCTCAGGCCGGCCCCGCCGGGGCAGTCGTCGTAGATGAGCACGACCGGCCGGCCCTCCGGCAACGCCCGTAGCCGCGTCGTCTCCCGAATGTCCCCCCGGTCGCAGAGCAGGTAGAGCGGGGCGACGTGCGCCAGCAGATGCCCCAGCCCCTGCAGGGCCGCCACCGTCTCCTGCCGGGGGCCGTGGTCCACGCGGGCGTGGCAGACACGGCAGAGCGTGACCAGGTTCTCCAGCCGGTTCGCCTCCAGGTAAGCGTCGTTCTCGCCGGGGATGTAGCCGAAGGTGCGGAAGGGGCGGAGGTGGTGGACATCGTGCTCCCGGCCGGCCACCTCTTCCCGCGCCCCGCAGTGCCGGCAGGTGAAGCGGTCGCGCTCGCGGGCGCGGCGACGCTGTTCTTCCCAGTTGGGGCCATAGTCGGGCCGGAGGTGCTCCTGGGCCGGCCAGGGGAGCGTCAGCCAGAAGGCCTGGGTGCGGAACTCTTGCGGCGGCAGCGAGATCGCCCCCCAGCCCAGCGACTCCTGGGTATGGAGATGCACCCGACGATAGGCAGTAGCCTGGGCGTGTACCTCCACTTCCCCGGTGTGGCGGCTCCCCCGGCCCTGAGGGGCCTGCGCCTCCTCGGAGAGCACCCGCCAGTCCACCCGGAGATGGGCCTGGGTGTAATAGTCCACCTGGGCCGGCCGGACGTAAGCCAGGCCGGCCTCCCAGTCCAGCCGCTCCACCCGGTAAAAGGTTCCCTCGTGGATATAGACCGCCTGCTCGTGCACCAGCATGGCCGCGCCGGGCCGGTCCACCTGGCCGATTGTGCCGATGCCGTCGCTGCTCTCCTCGATGATGGTGACGGTATCCCCGGAAGCGGTGCGTAGCGAAACCTCCCGCGCCGGCGAACCGACGCCGATCCAGTAGTAGCGACCCCCCTCGTGCAGCAGCGAGCCCTCGCGGACGAGGTCCTCCAACAGGTCGGGGGGCGCGGGCGTGCCCCAAGGGGCCCCGTCCTCCAGGGCCAGTTCAAAGGCGCTGCAGCGCAGGTGGGCCGCCAGGATGAAGGGGTTGTCCGGGTTGATGCGGGCCTGCTCGGGGGAGCGGCCGAAAAAATAGTCAGGGTGGGTGACCAGGTACTGGTCCAGCGGGTTGGCCCCGGCCACGAGCACGGCCAGGCCGGGTTGGTCGCGCCGACCGGCCCGGCCGGCCTGCTGCCAGGTCGAGGCGATCGAGCCGGGGTAACCGGCCATGATACAGGCGGCCAGTGTGCCAATATCCACCCCCAGTTCGAGGGCGTTGGTGGCGACGACCCCGCGTACCTCCCCACTGCGCAGGCCGGCCTCAATCTCGCGACGCAGGGCGGGGAGATACCCGCCCCGGTAGCCGCGCAGGGCCGGCCGCAGCCCCGGCGGCAGGTCCTGGCGCAGATAGGTGAGGAGCAGTTCCACCCCCCGGCGGCTCCGGCCAAAGACGACCGTCTGCAGGCCGGCCCCGATCAGGCGGACGGCCAGCCGCCGGGCCTCCTGGAGCGCGCTCCGGCGAATCCCCAACGCCGGGTCCAGCAGCGGCGGGTTGTAGAGGAGCAGGTGCATTGGCCCACGGGGCGCGCCGTCCTCCTCGATGACGGTGGCCGGCTCGCCGATCAGCCGGCCGGCCAGGTCACCGGGGTTGGCGATCGTCGCCGAGGCACAGAGGAACTGCGGTCGGCTCCCGTAAAAGGCGCAGACGCGCCGCAGACGGCGGAGCAGGTTGGCTATATGGCTGCCAAAGAGACCCCGGTAGGTGTGCAGTTCGTCCAGGATGACGTAGCGCAGGTGGTGCAGAAAGGGCGCCCAGTGGGGGTGGGACGGCAGGATGCCGGCGTGGAGCATGTCGGGGTTGCTCAGGACGATGCGGACCCGTTCGCGGATGGCCCGCCGCGCCTGGCCGGGCGTGTCGCCGTCGTAACTGGCGGGGAAGGGCTTGGCCGAATCCGGGAGGTCGGGGATGCGCTCGACCAGGGCGCGCAGCACGGCCTCCTGGTCGTGGGCCAAGGCCTTGGTCGGGAAGAGGTAGAGGGCGCAGTCCGAGGGGTCCTCCAGGAGGGCCTGGAGGACCGGCAGGTGGTGGCAGAGACTTTTGCCGGAGGCGGTGCCGCTGGCGACGACGGTGTGCTCCCCCTGGCGGACGGCTTGGAGCGCGGCGACCTGGTGGGTGTAGAGCCGTTCGATTCCTCCAGCCCGCAGGGCCTCTTGCAGGCGGGGGTCCAGCCAGGCCGGCGTTTCGCCGTAGCGGGCCGGCCGGCCCTCCCGCCTCCGCCAGGCGGTGACGTTGGGGCCGAAGGTGGGGTCGCGGCGCAACCGCTCCAGGAGTCGCTCCAGGTCCGCCATCACTTTCCTCCCAGGCGGGCGCGCAGCGCCCTCCAGGCCACCCAGACCTCCTCCAGCCGCAGGAGCAGGGCCAGCCCCAGGTACACGCCCACCGCCACGCCCATCGCCACGGCGAGCGCAACCGAACGACCGGCCCACCCTTTTTCCCAAAAGAAATCTAGCAGGGCCAGGACCCCCCGACCGGCCAGCCCCATCAGCAGGGCAGCCAACAGGGCCCGAATGAGGGTGCTGCCGATGCGCTGGCCCCGCGGCCAGCCGACATGCTTGCGCAAAAGGAGGAGCATCAGCAGGGTATGCCAGGTCCACTGGGCCGAGTTGGCCAGGACCAGGGCGAAAAAGCCCCACACTTGGACAAAGGGCAGGGCAAAGAGCAGGTAGATGCCGATGGCAAAGACCTGCACCAGATTCGGGCGCAGAGTGTCCTGGCGGGCGTAAAAGGCGTGGATGAGGAGTTGGTCCACGGCGGCGAAGGGCAGGCCGATCAGGTAGAGGTAAAGGGCCCAGGTGACCATCGTGGTGTCATCAGGGGTAAAGCGGCCGTGCTCGTAGAGGAGGGTGACGAGCGGCCGGCCGAGGGCGTAGAGGCCGGCGGTGGCCGGCACGACCAGGGTGAGGATGAGCCGCAACCCCAGCCCCAGGGTGGCGGTGTATCCCTCCTGGTCCTGCGCGCTGTTCTGCCGGGAGAGTGTCGGCAGGACGGCCAGGGAGATTGCCGCGGCGATCAGTCCGAGGGCGGTCTGGATGAGGGTGGTGGCGTTGGCCATCCAGGCGATGCTGCTCTCGCCCGTGCCCGAGGCCAGGCGGCGGTCAATCGCCCCGCCGACGATGCCCACGCTCACGCCAAAGAGGACCGGCAGGTAGAGGAGAACGATGCGCTTCAGCGCGGGGTGAAAGGGGCGCAGGCGGGGGCGCAGGGGCAGGTCGCGCAGGCCCGGCACCTGCAGGGCCAGTTGCAGGGCGGCCCCCAGGAGGACGCCCAGGGCGGCGGCGGTGATGCCCAGTCGCCCGTGCAGAAAGAGGACGGCCAGGACGATGCCCAGGTTAAAAACGGCCGTGGCAAAGGCGGGGTAGGTGAAGCGGCGCAGGGCGTAGAGTAGGCCGGTGACCGCGCCGGTCAGCCCCAAAAAGAGCAGCGCCGGGGCGATCAGGCGGAGCATGGCGGTTGCCGCCTGCTGGAGTTCGGCCGGGAGGCCGCCGCCCATCAGGCGGATGACCCAGGGGGCCACTGCCTCCAGAAGAAGCACAACGACGGCCAGGAGCAGCGTCGTCAGGGTGAAAAAGAGGCTCGCCAGCCGGGCCAGTTCGTCCCGCTGTTCTTTGCCGCTGTAGGTGCTCAAGACGGGCACCAGCGCGCCACTGATCTGCCCGCCCACGAGCAGGTCAAAGATCCACTGGGGCACCTGCCGGGCCAGGGTAAATGCGCTGACCAGGCCGGTCGCCCCGAAAAAGTGGGCGATTGTGCCGTCGCGGGCCAGCCCCAGCACCCGGCTGAGGATGTTGCCGCTGGCGATGACGCCGGCGGCGCGGGCGACGGCGGCGCGGTCGGGGGCGGGCTTTTCGGTCATGGCGGGATCCAGGAGATACTCTGCGCCTGGGCGGGGGGCCGTAGCCCAAGAGTTATCTTGCGCGCCTTGCGGCGCAGGATAAATCCTGCGCCACGCGGGATAAATCCTGTGCCACGCGGGATAAGTCCTGTGCCACGCAGGATAAATCCTGCGCCACGCAGGATAAATCCTGTGCCACGCAGGATAAATCCTGTGCCACGCAGGATAAATCCTGTGCCACGGTTTCTGGTCGGCATTTTTCGCAGGAAAGAGCCGTTGTTCATCGTTTCGTCCCGATTGCCTCGGCCCAGGCCCGCTGCAGTTCGCGCAGGTCCTGAAAGAGGGCGTCCGGTTGGACGTTCGAGGCGGCGACCTCCTCCGGCCCGTGGACGCCGGTCAGGACCATCAGGGTGGTCAGCCCCAGGCGGTGGCCGCCGAGGATGTCGGTGTCCAACCGGTCGCCGAGGATGGCGGTGTGGGCCGGGTCGGCCCCTAGGCGGCGCATGCCCTCCTCCAGGAGCCAGCGTTCCGGCTTGCCGATGACGGTGGGCGGGGTATCGGTGGCGGCCTCCAGAGCGGCCAGGATCGCCCCGGTGCCGGGGGTGAGGCCGTCGGAGCCGGGGAAGGTGCGGTCGGGGTTGGTGCCGATGAAGCGGGCCCCGGCACGGATGAGCAGGGTGGCCCGGCGGAGTTTCTCGTAGGTCAGGTGCAGGTCCAGCCCGACGACGACATAGGCCGCCTTTTCCTCGCTGAGGAAAAAGTAGCCGTCCTCCAGCAGGGCCTGGCGCAGCCCCTCCATGCCGATGAGGTAGAGAGGAGTGCCCGGTGGGGCCTCTTTTTCCAGGTAGGCGCGGGTGGCGATGGAGGAGGTAAGCACCTGCTCCGGCCGGCCCGGGATGCCCAGTTGGGCCAACTTGTCCACATACTGCCGAGGGGTACGGGAGGAGTTGTTGGTGATGTAGAGCAGGCCAACGCCCTGCTCTTCCAGCCAGCGGAGCAGTTCGGCGGCCCCGGGCAGGAGGTGGTTGCCCCGGTAGATGACCCCGTCCAGGTCGGAGAGGAGGAAGCGGATTGGGGATAGCGGTGCGGTCCGTGTCATAGGTGCCTCCTGGGGGGTATTATACCATAGGATTGAAGGGGGCGGGTTGGGAGGGCGGCCCTGGCACGGCCATATCAAAGTCATTGGCCTCTGCTGGGAAGGGCCCGGCCTCGGCGCCCGTGCCGCGTAGAGTCGGCCCGACAAGGCGCCATCGCACGCGCGCGTCACGTGCCTGCGCCGGGCCCTGGCCATTCGTGCCACACCGACGCGACTTTGGTATCGCCGTGGGCCCTGGTGGGCAACTCCCGCCGGCAACAACTTTCCGGCAAGGGGTTGCCCTATGGCGGCGCGGGGTAGGGGGAGCCTGCAGAGCGTGGCATGCCGTGCCCTTCCTCCCGCACCGACACATCCCCCGCCAGCACCCGGGCGACCCGCCCGTCTGCCCGCTCTACCAGGAGCGCGCCGGCCGCGTCCACATCGAGGGCTCGCCCGGAAAAGTGGCCCTCCGGCGCGACCACCTCGACCGGCCGGCCCAGGGTGACCAGCCGCCCGCGCCACTCCCGCAGAAGCGATTCTCCTCCGGAGCGGAGTTTCTCATAACCGGTCTCCAGGGCCTCCAGGCAGGCCCGGAGCAGGGGCAGCCGTTCCAGCGGCCGGCCAGCCTCCGCCGCCAGGCTCGTCGCCGTCCCTTCCAGGAGGGTGGCGCGGAAATCCACGTTCACGTTCAGCCCCCAGCCGAGCACGGCCCAGGCCATCCGGCCGGCGGCCCCGCCCAGTTCGACCAGGATGCCGCAGACCTTGCGCCCGCCCAGCAGGAGGTCGTTGGGCCACTTGAGTTCGGGCCGCAGGCCCGTCTCCCGCTCGACGGCCCGGGCCACGGCCAGGCAGGCCAGGATCGTCAGGGAAAAGGCCCTTTCCGGGGGCAAAAAGGTCGGCCGCAGGAGCAGCGAGCAGAGCAGACTGCTGCCAAAGGGGGCCTCCCAGCGGCGGCCCTGCCGGCCGCGGCCGGCGGTCTGCTCCTCGGCCAGCACCAGCAGTCCCTCCGGGGCCCCGGCCTCGGCCTGCTCGCGGGCAAGGTCGTTCGTCGAGCCGACGCGGGGGTGGTAGCGGATGGTTTGTCCGAAAAGGCGCGTGGACAAGCCCGCCCGCACCCGTTCCGGGGTCAGGGGGTGCACCTCCGCACCGGGCAAGAGGCGGGGGGCTTGCCCGCCGGTTGTGTTGGCAGCCGCGTTGTTCCGCACTTTCTGCTCCTCTTCCGGCGGCGGCCTAAAAGCCCCCGCCGGGCCTGCTCTCGCCCAGCCCGTGGCCCTTTCCGCTTTGCTTTCACCTCCTTACTTTCCCTCCGGCATCGGGCAGGCGTTGGTCAGGGTGACGACCAGGACGGCCGGCCCCTGCCTGGTGGCCCGGCGAAAGCCCTCCTTCAGCGCGTCCAGAATCACCCCATCCTCGCCAAAAGCCAGGGTGCTCATCAGCCCCGGTTCGTACCGCAGGCCGGCCTCGGAGAGGGCATCCCAAACCTCCTGAATCGCCGGGACCAGGTCGGGCTGGCCCAGGGGGTAGAGGCTGATCTGGGCACCGATATACATGGCTCACCTCCGCATCAAGCATGCCGGGCAACCAGCCCGACAAAGGCCCCCCAGGGGAGACCGGTCCATTCCAGCGGCAATCGGCGCGGCCAGAGGGTCGTGCCCCAAGCGATGGTGACCGGCCGGCCGGCCCGCTCCTGCACCAGCCGGCGCAGTTCTCCGGGGCTGTAGAAGCGGGCCGAGGAGTAGATGTTCGGCCGGAGCCGGCCCTGCACCCGCCGCAGCCAGGCGATCGGGCCGAGCCGATTGAGCACGCCCAGGAGCACCCCCCGACGGGCCACCCGCCAGAGTTCGTCCAGCGCGGCCCCCGGATCGGGGAGGAACTCGAGCACGGTAATCATCGCGGCCCCATCGAAGGAGCGATCGGGAAAGGGCAGGGACAGGGCATCCCCCAGGAGGAGGGGCACGCCACCACGCACCCGCGCCTCGGCCAGCATCGGCGGGGAATGGTCCAGGCCGGTTACCCGCCAGCCCTGCCCCGCCAGCCACCGGGCAAAGTGCCCCGTGCCGCAGCCGACCTCCAGCAACCGCCCCGGCGGCCCCAGCAACGGCAACAGCCGCCCCAACAGGGCCTTTTCTAGACGGTCGGCCCGCCGGCCCTCCGGCGTCTCGAACCAGGCCTCGTAGTAGGGGGCAATCGTTTCGTCAAAAAGCGGTTTGCTCATCCTCACCTCTAGAATCTCTTCCGGCCTCACCTGGCCCCACCCTTCCAGACCAGCGGCAGGAAGGCCCGATAGACCGGGGCCGGCGTGGGCGTGGGCGAGGGGCCCACGGTCGGCGTGGAGATGGGAGTCGGCGTGGGGGTGGGGGTGGG
>FWPU01008574.1_pt1 | contig 17282 bp, 10 predicted proteins | sample 2228361 | NCBI WGS metagenome assembly FWPU01 (sample SAMEA103939777, study PRJEB20133) | metagenome
GCGGCAGGCCGCGCTCGGGCTCACGGCCGTCGCGCTGCTCCTCCTCGCGGGCGAGGTCGCGACGCGCGCGCTCGGCCTCGTCGACCGGCTGAACGGCTACCCGCGGACGCTCTACGCGCCGAGCGAGCACCCCGGCGTCCCGTACCGGCTCCGCCCCGGCGTCGAGGTGACGGCGCGCGGCGTGCCGGTCCGGGTGAACGAGCTCGGGCTGCGCGGCGGACCGGCCGCGCGCCGGCCCGCGCCCGACCCCCGGCGCGTCCTGGTGCTCGGCGACTCGGTGGCCTTCGGCTACCGCCTGCGCGAGGAAGAAGCCTTCGCGTCGCAACTCCAGCGCGCGCTCGAGCGCCGCACGGGCGAGCGCTTCGAGGTCCTCAACGCGGGCGTCGAGGGCTACGACACGCGCTCGGAGCTCGCCTGGCTCGAGGCGGAGCTGCTCGACCTCGAGCCCGAGACGGTCGTCCTGCTGTTCAACCTGAACGACTACGACGACCCGCCGGTGCTCGGCGCGCGCGGCGTCCTCACCGCGCACCCCGAGCGGCGCGCGGGCGACGACGCGCTCGCCCACGTCTCCGAGCTCTACCTGCTCCTCCGCGCTCTGCTCGAGACGGGCGGCGCGCTGCTCGCCCGCGACGGCGAGCCGGATGCGGACGGCACGGCGCGCTTCTCCGATCTCGACCGCTTCGTCTCGGCGATGCGCAAGGAGGTCTATCGCACCGGCACCGACCCCCGCCTCGAGGCGATGGAGCGTGCGCTCGGCGCGATGCACTGGGCGACCGCGGCGCGCGGCCTCCGGCTCGTCGTGGTGATCGTTCCCGACGGCGACCAGGTCGGCGTCGAGGCGCCGGATCTCGCGCCCCAGGAGCGCCTGCGCGCTGCCTGCCGCGCGCTCGAGCTCGAGTGCCTCGACCTCCAGCCGGTCTTCGCCGCCGAGGCGGGCGAGCCGCTGTTCCTCGACATCATGCACCCGAACGCGGCCGGTCAGGCGCTCATGGCGCAGGCCGTCGCGCGCTACTTGACGGGCGGCTGAGCGAAGCGCTCAGGCGGCGGCGCGCGTCGAGCGGCCCTCGACGCCGCTCGGCACGGGCAGGAACGCCGACACGCCGACCAGGTAGATCGCGACCCCGATCAGCATCACGGTGTCGAAGCCGACCGTCATCGCGAGGATCGTCGCGAGCACGGAGGCGACCACCGAGCAGAAGCCGTTCACCGCCCAGCACCAGGCGACGTACTGCTCGTGGTACGGCGTGAGCACGCTCACCGCGCGGAGCCCGATCGGCATGAAGGCGCCGAGGCAGAGGCCGAGCGGGAGCAGCAGGAGCACGGTCACGGCGACCCGCACGGCGAAGGACCAGCCGACACCGACGTCGACCAGCGGCCCGAGCCCGAAGCGGTAGAAGACGACGAGCACGATCAGCATCCCGACGAGCCCCGCGAACGCGCGGTTGCGCTCGGTGCCGTAGCGCTCGCTCAGGAAGCTGCCGATGCCGGTCGAGACCAGGATCGAGAACAGCGTGACGGTCAGCGAGTACGTCGGGTAGCCGAGGAACAGCGTCAAGCGCTGGATCAGCACCACCTCGAGGAACATGAAGCCGAGCCCGAGGGCGGCGAAGTAGACCCCGGCGTTTCGCTTGTACGGGATCTGCGACCACACGTTGCGGATCGCGAGCAGCGGCAGCAGGAGGAACACCGCGGCGAAGGTGATGGCGACGCCGAGCAGCACGAGGAGCAGCCGCTCGCCGATCCCCTCCTCGACGTTGAGCCGCAGCTCCTTGTCGCGCCCGAGCAGGACCGTGTCGAAGCCGACGAAGTGCCAGAAAAACGGCGAGTCGTCGGTGATCGGACCGACCTCGTAGGGCAGGCTGTCGTACCAGGCGTCGCGCTTCTCGTCCTCGAGCGTGATCGCGGTCTTGACCAGGCTCTCCGGGTCGCGGTCGGTCCCGGTGTAGATGACCCGCGCCCCCTCGATCTGGGCCGCCGTCTCGATGAACTTCCGCACGTCGGCCTCGGTGAACGGCGACCTCTTGATCAGGATCGTGACCGACTCGAGGCGGCCGAAGCCGGGCGACACCGCGACCAGCACGTGGCGCGGGAAGTCGGGGATGCCGAGCTCGCGGAACGCCTCGCGAGCCGTGCCGACGTAGCGCACGACGCGGTTCGGCTTGGTCGCGAAGTCGATCTCGCCGAACTGCGCGCACAGGATGCCGTTCGGGTCGAGGTGCTCGAGCGCCTCGACGATCATCTCCTTCGTGTAGAGGTAGCTCTCCGACAGGACGAAGGCGCCCGAGGTCGCGGCGTTCATCGCGGCGTAGCTGTCGGGCGCGACCAGCCAGATCAGATCGAACTGCTTGCCCGCGCTCTTCAGGTACGAGCGTCCTTCCGCATTGACCAGCGTCACCTTCGGGTGGTTCGCGATGTTGCCGGTGAACTCGCGGAAGTGCGTGGTGAGGAGCGACACCGTGACCGGGTTGAGCTCGATCCCGGTGATGTGCTTCGCGCCGAGGCGCAGCGAGGCGAGGATCTCGTTGCCCCCCGCCGAGCCGATGATCGCGACCTCGGGCTCGGACGCGAGCAGGCGGAACGGGTAGGCGCGGTCCATCTTGTCGTAGCGCGAGAGCGACGCGGGATCGCCGTCGTAGGCGAGCATCGACGAGCCGAGCGTGCCGTCGTGGACGAGGAAGTTGGTCGGCGGGTCGGTCCCGGGCACCGGCACCACGTCGACCCGGAAGACCGGGCTCCAGCGCGAGAAGATCGGCGTCGTCTCCGCGCCCTTCACCCGGTCGCGCACCGGGTCGGGCAGCTTGCCGGGGAAGAGCACGCCGGCGAGCAGGCCGAGCGCGATGATCGTCGCCGGGATCGTCGCCGGACGCCCGGCGCCGAGCGCGAGCGGCAGCCCCGCGAGCGCGAACGCGAGGCCCGCGAGGAACACCGAGCCGGGCGGCGAGATGATCGTGATCGCGGGGATCACGATGGCGCAGCCGAGCGCCGCGCCCAGCAGGTCGACCGCGTAGAGGCGGCTGATGCGCTCGGTCTGCGAGGCGAAGATCTTGGCGAGCGCGATCCCGGCCGAGAGGAAGGGGACGAACAGCGTGATGCAGACGATCGCGAGCTTCGCGAGCTCCAATGCCACCTCGCCGCCGTGCCCTCCCTGCGTGAAGCGCATGACCATGCGGAAGAGGTTGAGCGGCATGCGCGCGATCAGGAAGTAGCCGAGGAGCACCGTCGCGGCGGCGGTGAGCGAGCAGCCGAGGAGCAGCCGCCCGGGCGCGGCCCGGCGCAGGCGGTCGAAGATCGTGACCAGAACGCCCCCCGAGCCGAGCCCGAGGAGCGCGATGCCGATCACCAGGTAGGTGAAGTAGTAGACCAGCTTGTAGGAGAAGACGCGCGTGTAGGACACCTCGAGCAGGATGACCGCAAGCGAGATGAAAAAGGTTTCGTAGTAGAGCTTGCGCATCGCTGGGCGGGATCCGGCGGTCCTATCGCGGCAGGAAGTGCCCCTATCTACAGGGCGGGTGCCCCGCGGTAAACCCCGCCCGGGGGGCGGGATGCGGCGCCCGCACGCTCCGACCCGCCAATTGCGGACGGCTTGCGGGGTGTGCGAGCATCTCCGCGCATGTCGAGTGAGCGCGCCTCGTTCCGCCAGCTCCTGCGCAACTACGCGAGGAGCGTGCCCCCGCGGCGCCTGGCGAAGGTCTTCGTCGAGGAGTACGTCGGCACGGCGCTCCGCTCGCTCCCGGGCGTCGAGGGGTTCGTCCTCCGCTACCTGCTCTACCGCTGCCTGTTCCAGCGGCTCGAAGGGTTCTGCTACGTCTACCCCGGAGCCCGCCTCTCCCACACCTACGGCATCAGCGCCGGGCGCAACCTGATGATCAACGCCGGCGCCTTCATCTATGGCCGGGGCGGCCTCACCTTCGGCGACCACGTGATGATCGGCCCGAACGCCGTCATCGTGAGCTCGCAGCACCGCTTCGACGACCCGAGCGTGCCCATGGTGTTCCTCGGCCACGCGGCCGACCCGGTGACGATCGGCAGCGACGTCTGGATCGGGGCGAACGCGGTGATCCTGCCCGGCGTCCGGGTCGCCGACGGGACGGTGGTCAGCGCCGGGGCGGTGGTCACCCGCAACACCGAGCCGTACTCGATCGTGGGCGGAATTCCGGCGGCCAAGATCGGCATGCGCCCCCGGCTCGCGGACGCGGCGCCAGCGGCCAGCGCGACGGCATGACTCGCGTCGCGCGCCTGTGTTAGGACGCGCAGCCGATGCCCGCGCCGCGCTCCCAGACCCTGCTCATCATCCCGGCCTACAACGAGGCCCGCTCGATCGGCGACGTCATCGACCGGGTGCACCAGACCGGGCTCGCGATCGACGTCCTGGTGGTGAACGACGGCTCCCGCGACGAGACGCCGCGGCTCGCCGCGGCGCATGGCGCGCGCGTCGTCTCGCACCCGTTCAACCTGGGCTACGGCGCGGCCCTGCAGACCGGCTACAAGTACGCCGTCCGGCACGGCTACGACTACGTGGTCCAGATGGACGCCGACGGGCAGCACGACCCGGCCTACATCCCGCGGCTGCTCGAGCCCGTGCGCTCGGGCGAGGCCGACGTGGTCATCGGCTCGCGCTTCGTCGAGGCCTCGGGCTACCGGATGGGCTCGGCGCGCACCGTCGGCCGGGTGTTCCTTCAGCGCGTGCTCGTGTGGTGCGGCGGGCCGCACATCGCCGACCCCACCTCGGGCCTCCAGGCGCTCGCCCGCCCGGTGGTCCGCTTCTGCTGCTCGGACTTCTACCCCTTCGACTTCCCGGACATCGACGTGATCCTGCTCCTGCACCGCCAGGGCTTCCGGATCCGCGAGATCCCGGTGACCATGGCCCCAAGCCCGCCGGCGCGAAAGCCGATGCACGCGGGCCTGCGCGCCGTCTACTATCCCTACAAGATGCTGCTCTCCACGTTTCGCAGCTGGCTCACGCCGCGCGTCAAGCTGCTCCCCGAGTGAGCGCTGCACCGCGCCGGCGCCGGCCGGGAGAGGAACGAGATGAACCCAAGCACGATCGATGTCGACACGCTTCGGAGGCTTGCGATCGAACAGCCCGAGTCGCTCTCGACGCGCATTCTCGCGCTCGCGCTGTGCACCGCCTTCCTGATCGCGGTGCTGGTGCTCGTCCATCGGGGCCGGCTGCGCGAGGAGTACACGCCGATCTGGACCGTCGTCGCGCTCGGCACGATGGTGCTCAGCATCTGGTTCGACGCGGTCCGGCTCTTGACGCGGCTCGTCGGCGCCTGGACGCCGAGCTCGACGCTGTTCTTCTTCGGCCTCGTCTTCCTGCTCACGGTGAGCTTGAACTACGCGGTGCGGCTCTCGGGCCTGAGCCTGCAGGTGAAGCTGCTCGCCCAGGAGGTCGCCTTGCTGCGGGCGCAGCTCGCGGCCCGCGGCAGCGAGGCCACCGGGGAGCCGGGAGAGGACGCCGTGCCGGCGCGATGATCGAGGAGCGGGCCTTCTGGGAGTCCGGCGGGCTCTACCGGCGAAGCGACCACCCGGTGGTCGAGATCTTCGCCCGCCAGCGGGTCTCCTACCTCGTCGACGCCGGGCTTCTGCGCGACGTCGGCTCGCTGCTCGACGTCGGCGCCGGGAGCGGCTTCTCGAGCGCCTACTACCCGCCGGCGATCCGGGTCGTCGCGTGCGACTACGCGGCCGGAATGCTCGGCAGGAACCCGGTGCGCGACAAGGTGCGCTGCTCGGCGGTGAGCCTGCCGTTTGCCGAGCGCAGCTTCGACGTCGTCACCTGCTGGGAGCTGCTCCACCACCTCGACGACCCGGTGAGCGCACTGCGCGAGATGTGGCGCGTCGCCGCGCGCCGCCTGATCGTCTTCGAGCCGAACCGGATCAACCCGGGGCACATCGTGCTGGGCTTGACGCGTGCCGAGGAGCGGCGCTCGCTCCTCTTCTCGCCCGGCCACCTCCGCCGCCTGGTCCGTGCGGCGACGGGCCGCAGCGGTCGCCCGCGGCGCTGCGGCCTGCTCTTCCCCAACGTGACGCCGCTGCCGGTCGCGAAGCTGCTCGCCCGGCTGCCCTACCGCGTCCCGCTGATCGCGATCTCGCAGCTCCTCGTCCTGGAGAAGGATTGACCACGCCCACCGCCCGGCCAGGCCGCCACCCCCTCGTCTGCACGGTCCTCGCGACGGTCGCCTACCTGGCGCTCGCGCTCTTCATCCTGCGCCCGGTGCTGCCCGCACCCGGCAAGCTCCTGCCCTACCCCGCGCTCCTCGACTGGAGCTCGACCGAGCGCGTCAACCTGGCGCGCCTCGACCACCGTGACCAGTCGATGGTGGTCTCGGTCGTGATCCGCAACGCGGCGATTCTCACCTCCGAGCCGTGGAGCCTCTTCTCGGGCTACGGCCAGTGCTACCCGATGCCGCGCTCGTACACGCTCGGGGAGCACATGTTCGGCACGAGCTTCCTCGCCGCGCTGCCCTACCTCCTCACGCGCGACCCGATCGCGAGCTACAACGCGGCGCTCGTCCTCACGCTCTGGATCCCCGCGCTCACGATGTACGCGCTCTCGTACGCGTTCACGCGGAGCGCCGCCGCGGCGTTCGTCGCGGGGCTCCTCTTCATGCTGGTGCCGGGGCGCATCGTCGACCCGTCGCACCCGTACGTGCACGGCGACCTCTGGGCGCCGCTCGTCGTGCTCTTCCTGCACCGCCTGTTCACGGTCGGACGGTGGTCGGATGCTTTGCTCTTCGCGCTCTTCCTCTCGCTCGAGGTGTTCGAGAGCCTCTACCCGCTGCTCGCCTGCAGCCTGATCGTGCTGATCTACGGCTCGGTGCTGCTCGTGCGGCACCGGGCGAAGCTCGTCGCGCTGCTGCCGAAGATCGCGCTCGCGAGCGCGATCGTGCTGGCGAGCGCCTGGCTCGTCCTCGGACCGTACCTCGAGACGCGTACGACCTGGGGGCTCCTCGAGGGCCGCACCTCGGTCATGCTGGAGCTCAGGCACTACGGCTGGGGCTCGATCTACTTCCCCGGCGCGATGATCCTCGGGCTCGCGGCGCTCGGGGTGGTCGACCGGCTGCACCGCCCGCGCCTGGTGCGCGGCGAGGACCCGCGGCTCCCGATCCTCGTCGCGGGCGTGGTGGTGCTCTGGGCGTCGACGTCCGGCATCCCGATCCCCTTCACCAACGTGCTGCTGCCGTCGCCGATCGTGGTGCTCAGGCCCTGGGTGCCGGGGCTCGGCGCGGTCCGCGCGCTGAACGCCGTCGGGATCACCGCGAACCTCGCCTGGGCGTTCCTCGCGGGCTACGGGGCGCTGTGGCTCACCGAGCGCCGCGGTCGCCTCGCGACCATCGCGCTCGTCGCGCTGATCACCTTCTTCTCGCTCGCCTTCATCTACCACGGCCGGTTCGCGAAGCCGATGTACGGCACCTGGTCGTTCAAGATGGCGGCGTGGGAGGCGAGCCCGCCGGCGGCGGACGTCGAGCTCCTGCGCCGCGTCGCGCAGGGCGCGGTGCTCGACGTGCCGTTCCCCGAGATGAGCCGGCCCTCGAGCGTGCACCTCGCCCGCCACCTCCTGCTCAACAGCTACAACCCGCGCGCGACCGCCGCCTGCTACAACTCCTTCGTCTCGCCCGTGCAGGACCAGATCGCGCGGCTTGCGGCCGCGCTGCCCCACCGCGACGCCTCCGACGCGCTCGCGGCGCTCGGCTTCGGCACGGTGGTCATTGACAAAGAACGCCTCGACGCCGCGACGCTGCAGGGGTTCTTCGACGAGCTGCGCCACCTCGACAACTGGGAGCGCCTCCGCCCGGTCGGCAAGACGGGACGACTCCTCGCCTACCGCGTCTCGACGCCGACCGAGGCGCGGAGCGACTTCTCGCTCCTCGCGCACGACGGTGCCGCGTCGGGTGAGACGACGGCGAAGGCGGGCCAGCCCGTCGAGCTCGAGCTCGTGTTCGTGAACCGCGGCGACGTGATCTTCCGCCATCCCGACCCGATCGAGCCCTCGGACCTCGTCGTCACGTGGCGGGACGAGGCGGGGAGCGTCATCGAGGAGGCACGGACGCGCGCGCTCCTGCCCATGGCGATCGCGCCCCGCGCGAGCTTCCCGATCGAGGTCGAGGTCCGCGCGCCGGCGAAACCGGGCAGCTACGTCGCGAGCGTCGCGCGGGCGGCACAACCGGACTTGCCGCTCGCCGCGCGACGCGTCCACGTGCAGCCGCCCGACGCGACCTGACGGCAAACATGCGGCGCTCACCCCGGGCCACTTGCACGCTGCTCGCCGCGCTCTCCTACCTCGAGGTCGCGCTCTGGAACTACCGCGCCGTCCTGCCCGATCCCCGGGCGCTCTTGCCGCACGGCGAGAGCCTCACGGGGCACTTCCTAAAGCTCGGCCGCCTCGACCAGGCGATGGTGGTCGGCGTCATCGCCGGGAACGCGCACCGCCTGATCCGCGCACCCGCGACGCTGCGCGGCGAGGGGCCGTGCCATCCGCTGCCCGACGCGTACACGCTCGGCGAGCACATGCTCGGCGAGAGCCTGCTCGCGGCGGTGCCCTTCGCGCTGAGCGGCGATCCGGTGCTCACCTACAACCTCGTGCTGCTCGCGACGCTGGTCATCCCGGCGCTCGCCATGTACGCGCTCGCGCTCCACTTCACCAGGAGCGCACCGGCGGCCTTCGTCGCGGGCCTGCTCTTCTGCGTCGAGCCGGTCCGGATCCTCGACACGGGCCACCCGTTCGTCCACGGCAACCTGTGGACGCCGCTCGCCCTCCTCTTCCTGCACCGGACCCTCGCCCGAGGTGGGATCGGCAACGCGCTCGGCGTCGCGTCGTTCACCGGCCTCGGCGTGCTGGAGAGCCTCTACAGCCTGCTCGGCTCGCTGCTCGTGCTCGCGCTCTACGGCGCGTACGCGGCGTGGGTGCACCGCGACCGCTGGCGCCGCTGGCTCGCGCCGCTCGCCGGCGCGGCGGTCGCGGTCGGGGCGCTCGCCTGGGTCGTGCTCGAGCCCTACCTCGCGGCCCGCGCCACCTGGGGCGGCTTCCAGCGTCCGGGCTCGATCTTCATGCCGCCGGCGACCTACGGGCCCGGGCAGATCGCCTTCCCTGGATGGATCCTGCTCGCGCTGGTCGCGCTCGCGCTGGTCGACCGGCTGGCGCGCGGGCGCCGCGCCGAGGAGGGCGAGGACCCGCGGCTTGCGCTGCTCGCCGGCGCCGCGCTCGTCCTGTGGGCGTCGGTGCACAGCGTGCCGCTCCCGGGCGGCCTCGCGCTGCCCTCGCCGCTGCTCGTCGCGAAGCGCTTCGTGCCCGGCCTCGATGCGGTCCGCGCGCTCGCCTCGGTCGGGTACGGCGCCGGCCTGCCGCTCGCGCTGATCGCCGCCTACGGCGTCGTCGCGCTCTCCACGCGGCTCCGCCGAAGGGGCGCGATCGCCGTCCCGGGACTCCTCTGCGTTGCGATCCTCGCCGAGCGCTGGGTGCCGGCCGCGGCGCGGGCGACCTTCGGCACGACGTTCGACCTCACCGCGCACCGCGCGCGGCCGCCCGAGGAGGACATCCGCCTGCTGCGCGAGCACGCGCGCGGTGCGCTGCTCGACATCCCCTACTTCGGCGACACGGCCGGGAGCCTGGTGATGGCCGAGGACGTGCTCTTCGCGAGCTACAGCCCGCGCCCGACGGCCGCGTGCTACAACTCGTTCCCCTCGCCCATCGCCGGTCGGGTCGCGACGCTCGCCGGCGGGCTGCCGAGCCCGAGCGCCGCGGACGCGCTCGCGGCGCTCGGCTTCGGGACGGTCCTTGTGCACGTCGAGCGCGCGTCGCCGCGCGGTCCGGGGATCTTCATGCGCCGGGTGGAGCAGGATCCCGCGATCGCGCAGCGCTTGACGCTGGCGGGCAGGACCGAGCGCCTCCTTGCCTTCCACCTCGCGAGCCCCGTGCCGGTCAGCCGCGACGTCACGCGGCTCGGGCCCGCGCCGATCCCGGGGCCGACGCCGGAGGTCGAGCCGGGGCGGCGGCGCTTTGCGCTGCCGGTGCGTAACCTCTCGCCGGAGACCTTCCGCCACCCCGACCCGATCGCGCCGACCGAGGTCGAGGCGCGCTGGCACGCGGCCTCCGGCGATCTCGTGCGGAGCGAGCGGGTGCGCACGCTCCTCCCGCTCGCGCTCGCGGCGAACGCCGACGCGCTGCTCGAGGTCGAGCTCGAGACCCCGCCGCCCGGGATCTATGGCTTGACGCTGCACCCCGCGTCGCAGCCCGGGCACGTGCTCGCCGAAGCCGCGGTCGCGGTGCGCGAGGGGTGAGCCGCGCGTGGGTTCCGGATCGACACCCGCGGAGGCCCGTGGTAGCGTCGTGGGGATGTCCCGGCCCCGTGTGGCCCGTACGATCTTCCTTCTCGCCCTCCTCCTGCTTCCGATTCGCAGCGCCGCGGAGCCGCAACCGAGCCCTGCGCCCGGCCCGACGAGCGCGCCCGGCGCGACCCGCGCAACCGTCGCATCCTGGGACCTGCTGACCGCGATCGACGGGCGGAAGGACCTGCCCAAGGGCGTCTCCGCCGCCTACCGCGGCGCGCACGGCGAGACCCGCGCGGTCCTCCACCTGCCGCTTCCCGGCGAGCTCGCCCTGCCTCTCGAGGTGCCGCCCGAGGCGGTGCTCGCGTTCGGCTACGCGTTCCAGTCAGCCGCGTTCATGACCGAGACGCCGGAGCTCGCGGAGCCCGGGCGGGTGCGGATCTCGTTCACCGAGGAGGGCGGCGAGACGCGCACGCTCCTCGAGCGGCGCGTCGACATCCGCGGCAAGCCGGCGGACCGCCGCTGGTTCGACGAGCGGCTCGACCTCTCGGCGCTCGCCGGCAAGCGCGGCACGATCTCGTTCGCCGCGCTGAACGACGGCGATCCGGAGAAGGCGAAGGGGACGAACGTCTACTTCTCCGCGCCGCGCGTGCTTCGCAAGTCGAGCGAGCCGCCGTCGGGCATGAACCTGCTCCTGATCACGGTCGACTGCCTGCGCGCGGATCACGTCAGCGCGTACGGCTACGAGAAGCCGACGACCCCGAACCTCGACCGCCTCGCCGGGGAAGGCGTCCGGTTTGCGAACGCGTTCGCTGGCGCGCCCATGACGCTGCCCTCGATCCCGCAGCTCTTCACGTCGTCGCTCTTCCCCACCAAGGACGTGCACACCTTGCTCGAGCCCGTCGCGCACGCCGGCATCCCGAGCGTCGCGGTGGTGAACAACGTCTGGATCCCGCTCTGGCTGAGCCAGGGCGAGCACGCCGTTCCACCCGGGACCTTCGACGCGATGATCACGGGCGAGCTCGACGCGAAGGCCATCACGGACCGCGCGATCGACTGGCTCACGCGCCACCCCGACGACCGCTTCGTGATGTACCTGCACTACCTCGACGCGCACACGCCGTACGGCCCGCCGAAGCCGTACATCGAGATGTTCGCCGACCCGGGCTACGCCGGGAAGGTGGGCGACACCTTCACCGACGCGGAGGGCGCCGCCGCAGGCAGCTACGACGAGGCCGACAAGAAGAAGATCACGGCGCTGTACGACGCGGCGATCCGCTACATCGACGAGCAGATCGGCCGGGTGATCGAGCACCTCGCGAAGACCGGCGACCTCGAGCGCACGGCGATCGTCATCACCGCCGACCACGGCGAGGAGCTCTGGGACCACGGCCGCTTCTTCCACGGCCAGAGCCTGTACGACGAGCTGCTGCACGTGCCGCTGATCGTGCGCGTGCCGAAGGCCGCGCCGCCCGGGACGGTCGTCGAGCGGGCCGTCCGGCTGCTCGACGTCGCGCCCTCGCTCCTCGAGTGGGCGGCGCTCGAGCGCCCGGCGACCTTCGAGGGCCGGAGCCTCACCGAGGTGATCGCGGCGCCCGACGCGCCGCCGGACGATCTCGTCGCGACCGCGACGCAGGCGCAGTTCCCGACGCGCTACGCGCTGCGCAGCGGCACGCTCAAGCTCGTCGAGAGCCTCGACACGGGCAAGCGCGAGCTGTTCGACCTGCAGAGCGACCCGCACGAGACGAAGAACCTCGCCGACGAGCGTCCCGAGGAGCGCGCGGCGCTCGAGAAGCGCCTCTGGGCGGCCCGCGAGGTCCTGCGCAAGCGCGGCTACCAGGTGCGCGTCGTCGGCCCGCAGAAGGGCCGCGCCACGGTCGAGCTGCAGTTCAAGAGCGAGCCGCGGAGCGGCACGTTCTTGACGCTCGACCGGACGCTCGAGGGCGGGTCGCCGCGGCTCGCCATGTCGGCGGACGGCCTCGTGCTGACCGCGAAGCTCGACGTCGACGCCCAGGGCGGAGGCTTCCGCTTCGATCGGCTGCTCAGCCCGCGCAACATCGCGAAGAACGACAAGCTCGCGATCGAGCTCAAGGTCGACGGCGCGCCGGGGTCGCGCTCGGCGATCGCGCTCGGGCCGTCGGGCACGATGCCGACGGGCGACGTCGTCGACATCGCGGCGCCGAGCCTCACCACCACGACGGAGCCGCCGTGCCCGGCGCCGCCGACCGGCGTCAAGGTCTGCCTGTGGCGCTACCCCGGAGAGAAGCCCGCCGAGATGCCGGAGATCAGCGACCCCGCCGTGCGGGAGAAGCTGCGCGCCCTCGGCTACCTGCAATGACGGCCACCCCGGGCGAGGCCGCGGCGCCGCGGCCCGCGCTGGTGCTCGGAGCCGTCCTGCTCGCGGCGGCGCTCTACGCGGTCGCGACGCCGTGGGTGCTGCGGCCGTGGTTCCTCGCGCACGACCTCTTCCCGCACGTGCCCGGCGCGGTCGGCTGGATGCTCGACGCGGACCTCTACCTGAACGTGTGGATCATCGCCTGGATCGCGCACGCGGCGCTCACCGACCCGAGCCGCCTGTACGACGGCAACATCTTCCACCCGGCGCCGAACACGATCGCGGGCTCGGAGAACATGCTCGCGCACCTGCCGGTGACGGCGCCGGCGCTCGCGCTGACCGGCAGCGCGCTCGTCGCGCTGAAGGCCCTGGTCTTCGAGAGCTTCGTGCTGTCGGGCGTCGCGATGTTCCTCTACGCGCGGCACCACACGCGGAGCGCCGCGGCGGCGCTGTTCGCGGGGGCCGCCTACACCTTCACGCCGATCCGCACCGGGTCGATCCCGCAGCCGCAGTACCTCGGCATCCAGTACCTGCCGCTCGCCCTCCTCTGCGTCGACCTGTGGCTCGAGCGGCGGCGCACCGGCTGGCTCGCGGGGCTCGCCGTCGCGACCGCGCTGCAGGCCGCGACCTGCGTCTACGTGGGCTTCTTCACGCTGGTCGTCGTGCCGGTGTACGCCGCCGTGCGGCTCGTCGGCGTGCGCGAGCGGCGCGCTGCGGCGGGCGCGGGCATCCTGCTCGCGCTCGGCGCCGGCGTCGCGAGCCTCGTGCCGCTCGCCCTGCCCTACCTCCGGGCGCGCGCCGAGGGCGTGATCCCGCGCTGGGACCCGACGCTGATCCGGCACTTCTCCTGGCAGCCGTGGGACTACGTATCGTGGTCGTTCGTCGAGCGCGCGGGGCTCGTACCGCTCGTCGTCGTCCTCGGCGACGTCGCGGCGCGCCTCGGCGGGCGGCTCCGTGGGCGCCGTGCGGAGGCACGCGCCGCGTCGCCCGAGCGCGCCCTCTGGGCGGTCGCGGCGACGGGCGTCCTGCTCTCGGCGGGGCCGTATCTCGCGCTGCCCGGCGGCGCGGAGCTGCCGCTTCCCTACCTCGCGCTCTACGAGCTCGTGCCGGGCTTCTCGTCGATCCGCGTCCCGATCCGCTTCTCGATCGTCGTCGCGGCGGCGCTCGCGGCGCTCGCCGGCTTCGCGCTCGCGCGCTGGACCCGCGAGCTCGCGCCTGCGCCGCGACATGCGCTGGGTGGAGCGCTCGCGCTCGCCTGCGTCGTGCTCGCGGCGCCCCGTCCCGCGCCGGTGATGCCCGCGGATCTCGACGGTCCGGCGGCGGCCGTGCACCGCTGGCTCGCCGAGCAGCCCGAGGACGGCTCGGTCCTCGAGCTCCCGGGCACGATGAGCGACGATGACGTGGTCGGCAACGTGCGCAACGGGCGCGTCATGGTGGCGAGCACGCTGCACTGGCGCCCGCTGGTGAACGGCTACACCGCCTACCCGCCCGCCGTCGCGTCGCTCTACGCGGCGGCGGTGCGCGAGCTGCCGCGCAGCGACGCGCTCGACCTCCTCGCGAACGCCGCCGACCTCCGCTGGATCATCGTGCACCGCGACCGGATGACGCGCGCCGAGGCGGCGCCGTGGCGCGCGGACGCGCTCCGCGACCACCCGCAGCTCGAGCTCGTGCGGAGCTTCGGCGACACGGACGTCTACCGCGTGCGCCGCGACGGGCCGCCCGCGCTGCGCGACGAGATCGTCGCGCGGAGCCGCAGGCCTGCGGACACGACGCTCGAGGGGACGCCCGTCGCGCCGCTTCCGCCCACGTGCCGCGCGGCTCGCCTGGTCTCGGTCGAGGTCCCCGAGAGCCTGCTCACCGTGCCGCTCCCCCGGGGCGTCCCGGTGCGCTTCGCGAACGACAGCGACTGCCGCTGGCCGGCGCTGGGCGTCCGGCCCCAGGGGCTCGTCGGGCTCGCCTACCGCTGGATCGCGCCGGACGGCGACGCGCGGCGCGGGCCGACCTCGCGCCTCCTGCACGACGTCCCGCCGCGCAGCACGGTCGACACGACGCTCATGGTCGCGCCGCCGCGCGCCGGCCTCGGCCGCTGGCGGCTCGAGGTGATCCTCTTCCAGGAGGGCGTCGCCGAGCCGCTCGCGACGCAGTCGTTCGAGGTCGAGCTGCGCGCACCGCGGCAAGGCGCAAACGACGGCCTTCAGCCGCTCGCCGACGGCACGACCTCGTAGATCCGCACGTGCGGCCCCGGGCGGGAGACCGCGTGGAAGCCGTAGGTCGGGATATAGTACGCGTCGGCCGACTCGAAGATCGCCTCGCTGCGCGGCCCGACGAACGGGTCGAAGTCGGCGCGCAGGCGGAGCCGCGGCTCGAGCCGCGCGAGCGCCTGCGGGTCGACGCGCGAGGAGAACAGCGGGTGGTCGTGCGCGACCACCCAGCGCGCGCCGCTCTCCTCGAGCGCGCGCGCGTCGGGCTCGATCCGCACCATCGTGACGTCCGGGGGCATCACCGGCTCGCCGTAGCCCCAGAACACCGTGCCGATCATCGCGACGCGGTCGCCGCCCGTCGCGTGCGCCGTGAGCCATTCGGTCGCGAGCACCCGCGTGTCGGTGCGCGCCGCGATCCGGTTGTGCGCGACGATGCTCGCGAGCGGCTCCGCGGCGAGGACGAGCGTCGCCGCCGTTAGGAACACCGCGCGGCTGCGCTCCGAACGAAGCCGGCGGGACGCGGCGACCACGAGCCCCGCGATCAGCAGGAGGAGGAGCGGCACGATCGGCGTCAAGTAGCGCGCGAGCAGCGCGGGCGAGGCGCCGACCACGAGGAAGTAGGAGATCGCGCACACGGCCGAGAGGACCGCGAGCGTCCGCCGCGAGACGAACGCCCAGACCAGCGCGACGGGCGTTACGAGCGTCGGCAGGAGGCCCATCCCGTACCGCAGCGAGAAGCAGGCGTGGTACGCGTAGCCCTCCCAGAAGGACTGCGGCGTCGCGACGTCGATCGTGCCGGGCGGCACGCCGCCCGTGTCGGTCACGTGGGGAAAGGCCTGCGGAAAGACCAGCACGACGATGCTCAGCACCCGGTGCCGGGTCTCCGGGTTGAGGAAGAGGTCGGGCGAGGTCGCGAGGAAGGTGATCGCGGCCGCGACCCCGGCGGCGATCGCCGCCCCCGGCACGACGCGCCGCCAGCCCCGCGCCTCGGAGCCGAGCACCGCCGCGACGTAGGCCGGGAGAAGGAGCAGCACCGCGGGATACTTCATCCCCATCGCGAGCCCGATCACGACGCCGACCAGCGCGCCGCGGCGCACGGTCGCACGGCGCGCGAGCGGCGCCATCAGGCCGATCGCCGCGACGACGCCGAGGCTCATCAGCACGTCGGGCTTCGCCGCGTGGCTGTCGCGCGCGTGGATGAAGTCGGTCGCGAGGAGCGCGCCTGCGAGCAGCGCGGTGCAGACGCCGAGCTCGCGCCGCGCGAACACCATGAGCAGCACCACGGTCGCGACGCCGGCGACCGCGGAGAGCGCCCGGTCGAGGAGCAGCATGCGCGCCGGCGCGCGCGCGAGCAGCGTCGTGTAGTCCCCCGACGGGAAGGCGCCGAGGAGCCGCAGCGCGCGGATCCCGACCTCGCCCCACAGCCAGGTGAGGTAGATGTAGGCGCTCGGGTAGATCCCGTACTCGAGGTCGAAGTCGCCCGCCGCCGGGGCGCCCGCTTGGAAGAGGATCACCTCCTCGTCCGGGCGCGTCATGAGGTGCGGGAGCCCGAGGTCGAGCGCCCAGAAGCGGAGCACCGCTGCCACGACGACGATCGCGACGAAGGCGGCCCGAGAGCCTCGGGGGCGGCGGCCACGGAACATTCGCTTCGGGCGCGGCACGCTTCGTGCCGCCCGGGAGTTGTAGGCGGCACCTGCACGGCGCGCAAGCCGCACGCCCCGCGTTTCGCGCGCAGCGCGTCGTGGGCGGGCGCGGCGTCGTGCGCGCGCGCTCGCCCGTGCGCTTGCGGCGCACCGTCCGCGGCACCTACTGTCCGCCTTCATGCAGCGAGCCGGGCATGCGACGAGCGAGGGCATCGTCGGTCCGCAGAGCCGCGCGCCCCGTCTGGTGGTCGCGGCGCTCGGGCTCGTCCTCACGCTGCTCCTCGCCGAGGTGATCGCGCGCATCGAGGGGCCGCCCATCTGCCTCGGGACGGAGGGCTTTCTCCTCGCGGCGGATCCCGAGGTCGGCTGGACCTTCACGCCCGGGCTCACGTTCACCGTGGACCCGTGCGCGCCGCCGCTCGCCCGCCGCCGCTGGAGCGCCCCGGTCTCGATCAACCAGCACGGGCTGCACGACCAGGAGTGGACCTACGAGAAGCGTCCGGGCGAGGTGCGGGTCCTGCTGCTCGGCGGCGAGGCGGCGGACGGGATCGGCGTGGCGCGCGCCGACCGCCTGTCGGTCCGGCTCGCGCATCTCACCGACCGGCGGCGCGGCGCGCGCGTCGCGGCGATCAACGCGCTGATCCCCGGCTACGGGCCGCACGAGGCGCTCCGCTTCCTCGAGCGGCGCGGGCTGCGCTACGCGCCGGACGTCGTCGTGCTGCTCCTCGACCCGCAGCACGACCTCGCGGCGAGCGTCGAGCGGCCGGAGGCGGTCGCGCCGGGCGAGACGTTCCCCCCGGCGAGCGGGCTCCTCGACCTCTCCGGCGTCGCGCGCTG
>FWPU01008575.1_pt1 | contig 17281 bp, 18 predicted proteins | sample 2228361 | NCBI WGS metagenome assembly FWPU01 (sample SAMEA103939777, study PRJEB20133) | metagenome
AACAAAAAGACACGGGTTTGCCCATGGCTTAAACAAGGGAGAGAAACAAAACAGCCACGGGCGGGAGTGCACCGTGGCTGCCAATCGCGATCGTCTATTCGCTAACCGTCAACAGGCGCACTCCGAGAAGGCAATCCACCGCTATAGCTAACGGCATTGCTCTTCCCATAGACAGTTGCTTGTAAATCGAACATCAAAGACAATTTCCTTTCCTTAGAAAATCATTAATGCTGGATTAATATAACATGAAACCCCTCAGCTTGTCAAGGGATAAATAGGAGAATGAATTTCTGCGACTAATTTTGTGATTGGCTGCATTTTGATCTCTCTATTCGTCTTTGAATCTATGAACAAAAAGTGCTAAAATTTCGGTGTGAAAATAGATCTTGACCTTCATGCCATTCAAAGGGCGGTGGATACCCCACATCCGTTGGGAGAGTTCTTGAATCACTAGGCGAGAGCCTGTACTGTCGGCGGTAAAGGATAGCTTCTCTTGTTTATGGAAAGATGATGATGGCAAAACCGCAACATTCTTCTAAACCTTCCCCAAAAAATCAAAGCAATCGGTTGGCATTATCCTTACTGATCATCCCAATGATTTCTTGCGCAATTTCTTCAACCATTGGTATCGTTCTTGGGCAGATTGGTAACCTGTTCCACTCGTTAGCAGGCAGTGCGGCCAATTGCCTGGCTATTCCGGGTTTTGTTATGTTATTCCTGATTTCTTTCGGGATTTCTTATTTGAGCAGTCAACTGCTGAAGAAGTGGTTGGTAAAGTGAAGCCGATGATGGTGGAGACTCTCATGAGAGATAAGCACAATTTTCTACAGATCATCCTCGTCGTAATTGTTTGGGGTGCGGTGCTCTGCCTGTTTAATTTCGTAAAACCGGTCTCGGCAAAGCCACCCTACCAAAGTGATGGGATAGCAGGAAAATGCAAAGCCATATTTGGTCAAACGCTGGATAGGATCTCCTTGCCAGTTAGAGAGTACGGATCGAGCGAATGGGATGGTTGGAAATGCCTTTTGCTGACTACCCACTATAAAGATGGATCGTCTACGACTACAGACGAAATAAACTTTGGAATTTATTACAACCCTGAGGCACAACCAGATTTAAATCAGTTTGTCGCTCTTGGTAAATCAAGAAATAAAGGGATTTCACCATTATTGGGAGGCTACGAGACAACAACGTTTCATGGATATCCTGCAATACGCCTCCTTCCCATTCAAGATTCAGGGGTGCATGCATTGGGATGGCATGTACCCGAACAGGAACTGTCTTTCTATGTATTTACTTACCTTATGCCCCAGGCTCTCACCGAAGAAGAGCTCACTCAACTCGCTGAAACATTCTATGAGGTAGTATATGAGCAAGTACCTGAACTCGGGCTGAACTCCCCTGACCAAGAGATGGAACAGTCTGAAATAGCACCAGAGACTCCATTGGAGGAGTACAACGAGCCATGGGACACAGAACAACTCGATATCCCTGCGTTTGAAGGACAAACCGACTCATTGGAAACAGATTTCTCAATTCCGCCGCTGGTTATCGGCGGAAGCGTTGCTGTTCCAATTGCTGGGGCGATTCTGGGCACAATCTTAGGGACGCTGGTTACCTTACTTGGGAACGCCGCCACTAGCGCCGCGCAGTCCGCATCCGTCAGCACCGCTGCCGACGCCGCTTCTGCGGCAACGCAGGCAGGCGCTCCAGATTTGGTCTGGTCAGAACGACCGTGGGACGAAGCCGGCCCTGGCTATGTAACCCGTGAAGAATATGAACGCACTAAATGGTATCTAGAACATGGCTACCGCTGGGACAAACGTCATGGCTGGGTTGAACCCGGTCAGGTGGAGCAGTTTGAACAATGGCAGCAGACCGATCGTGAGGCAGTGAAGCGCGAAACGGAGGAATTCCGCAGAAAGTTGCAGGAAAGTCAGCCACGCGAGGACTCCCAACAAGATTTGCGCACTGAGGAAATGCGCCTTGTCGATATGAAAGAAGACCTGTACGCCCTGCGCGACCAGATCGAGAAAACCCACTACGTGCTGAACCCTTGGCAAGGCGATCCCACCCTGGTGATCCATAGGGGGATTACGCTGTTCAACCTAGCTTACGATACTACGATAGGTAAAATTACAGGCGAAAGCGGTCTCACCTGCGGAGATTTTGTCGAAAAGACCAGCCAGGAAGTCCATCAGATTGTCCAAAAACATTTCAAAGGCGCTAAGGTGGAGTCGATGGTTTTCGAGGAACGCTCTTCCTTGCCCGAAAACAAATCCCTAAGAAACTTTCTCGACCGAGTGGTCGAGGATAATCACAACCTGATTCGAATCACACTTCCTGATGGCTCACAATTGGCGATTGATTTTCATCAAAATCTGCACCCAACCAAGAGGGCGCCGCTCATCCGTAAGTGGGATGAGGTTCGCCAGGAATGGCGCGAATATTTGGGGGAGCACGAGTTCGTTGAGCGCGTTTCGTACACCCTGGAGGGACAAAAATGAGTATCAAAACGCAAGCCTCATTGGAAGCGCAACTGGATCAACGCTTGCGAAACGTAGAAACTCAAAAGATATCGCCTGAGCAGGCATTTGGCAATCTGGAAGATTGGACACTGCAATTGGGAAGCTACAAGGCCTTTTTGCATCCCAACCTGCAACAATGGATGTGGTATGACCAACTTCACGACGAGTGGGTGTTTGCTGGCTGTGGGGTGAGAGAAGCAATCTTGCTGGTGGTGAACAAGACTCGCGGGATCAAAAAACTGCCCTATCCAGACGACGTCTCTGGCTGGTGCATCGTTCTTCAAGACGGTCAACCTCAGGGTCCGCTACGCATCGATGTATTGCGCAACAAATTGCAACAGGGGGATCTCAAGCCGGAAAGCCTCATCTGGACGACACGCGCCAATGACTGGCTTCCGCTAATCAGCGCTCGCTTGCGCAGTGTACTTTTCGGGGAATCGCCTGCTAGAACTTGACCTTCTAATCCTTGAAAGAGGTTGGTTGTCCACAGGAGAAATAACTGCTTCAAGCTGCAGGGCATCAACGTGAGCGGCGATGGAATTTAGCCGTCTTAGCCTGTTTCCCCTGCGCCTGCAAGCCATATGGGATTGCAGAGAGCGGCTCGATCAGCCAGCCATCCAAGCCATCATGCAAATCGTCAGGAGTGACAGCACAAACGACAAAAAAAGAGTAAGGTACCCGCTTTTCTATCAAAAGCTAGCCGACGAACTTAAGGTACAATAAATCAAACACTTCACCGAAAGGGCTTCCATTGTTCGAAATCGTCTTTCTTGGCACATCGGCTTCAGCGCCATCCATCCATCGCGGTTTATCCTCTCAAGTGGTTATTCACGATGAATATCGCTTCATGATTGACTGCGGAGAAGGCACCCAACGGCAAATCTTGATCTCCGGGTTGGGCTTTAAACGCCTGAATCGCATCCTGATTACCCATAGTCACCTCGATCATATCCTCGGTCTAGCCGGCCTGCTATCCACCTTCATGCGTTGGGAAACGATCGAAAGTTTAGAAATCTATGGCGGCCGAGCAGCGCTGGAACGCGTTTACGATTTGCTCTTCGGGGTTGTCTTGCGGGGTAACCGCCCGCCGATGGCGCTCAACTTGATTCCCATTGAAGCCGGCATGTTCTTCGAAGCGGATAGCTTCACCATCACCGCAATCCCTACCCAACATCGAGGAGCGGACTGTTATGGGTATCTATTTGAAGAAAAATCCCGTAGACCTTTCCTCAACGAAAAAGCTGAAGCCTTGGGGGTTCCACCGGGCCCTTGGCGACGCGATTTAGTTCAAGGCAACCCGATCACCTTGCCCGATGGGCGGGTCATTCACCCAGATCAAGTTTTAGGCGAAGAGAAGCGAGGCACGCGCTTGATTCACATCGGGGATGTTGGGCGCACGGATAACCTCGTCGAAGCCTGTCAAGACGTAGATGCTTTGATTATCGAAGCGACCTATTTAGAAACAGAAATGTCGGCTCAGTTTGCGCACCGCACCGCTGCCCAAGCTGCCCAACTCGCCGCTCAGGTGAACGTCGGTCAGCTCATCCTGACCCATCTCTCCCGACGTTACCGAGAAAGAGATGTGCTTCAGGAAGCACTTGCGATCTTCCCCAATACCGTTATCGCCCGCGATTTCGATTGGTTTCAAATCCGCCATGGCAATCCGGTGAAGCGGCAAAATGTCCTCAAAAATCCGATCCCCTTTGAACCTGAAGCAGCGGAGGATCAAAAAAGTGATTAGGATGCTACATTTTTCCGATGCTCATATCGACTTGGCAAATTTCGGACGTCAAGACCCGCATACCAATTTGACTTTCCGCGTTTTAGATTTTTTAAGATCACTGGACGAAATTGTCGACACCGCAATCAACGAGCAAGTTGATCTGGTGTTGTTTAGCGGGGATGCCTTCAGAGACCGCAACCCCTCACCCACATTTCAACGCGAATGGGGTAAAAGGATGATGCGCCTTTCGCGCGCGGACATCCCCACCATCCTGTTAGTCGGCAATCATGATATGTCGCCGGCGCTTGGGCGTGCCCACGCCTTAGACGCCTATCAGACTTTAGAAGTCCCCAACATCCGCGTAATCGATAAACCAATGTTGCTGCTACCAAACGAGTTGGGTGGATTACCCCTTCAACTGATGGCTTTACCTTGGCTTTCGCGCTCCCGATTGGTTGCCAACTTGAACTTAAGCACGATTGAGCTGCGAAAAATTGATGAGGCGATCGAGCAACGCCTACGGTTGGTCTTGGAGGAATGGTTCCAACAGCTTGATCCCTCCCTGCCCACGGTCTTTACCGCCCACGCAACCGTAGAAGGGGCAAGGTATGGGGCAGAACGTTCGGTCATGTTGGGCAATGATATGATTCTCAATATCGGCTTGTTGTGCGATCCACGCTTGGACTATGTCGCATTGGGGCACATCCACCTTGCCCAAGAGCTCAATCAAGGGGGGCATCCCCCGATCGTTTACCCAGGCTCAATCGAACGCGTGGACTTTGGCGAAGCAAAAGACGATAAATATTTCGTCATCGCTGAGATTGAACGCGGTAGGACAAAGGTTCATTGGCGAAAACTTGAAAATATTCGCCCCTTTATTGACCTGCACTGTCGCGTCGATGAACCCAGCTCTGCCATGTCCAAAATTCTCAGCATCCTTCCTCCTGCCGAGCGATTGAAAGACGCCATCGTACGGTTGGTCGTCGAATACCCTGCTGAGATGAACATGGCGATTGACGAGCAAACCCTTCGTCAGACGATGTCAAACACCTTTGAGTTTCATCTGGTCAGACGTCCTGTGCTCAACAGTCGTGCCCGCCTTCCGCACGACGTGCTGATTAGCAATCTGCCTCCCGAAGAACTGCTCAGACTCTATTTACAGGCAAACCACAACCACCCTGAAGAAATTGAAGAGCTACTCTCGTTAGCCAAAGAGCTATTCACCACTGAAGCGGAGAGTGAGGCATGATCCCGCTGTTTTTATCCATCCGGGGCTTTCTTTCCTATCAGGAATTAACTGAAATTGACTTTACGGCTATCGATCTGGCTTGTGTCTCCGGGGCAAACGGCGCCGGCAAATCGAGTATTTTCGACGCCATCACGTGGGCGCTCTTTGGCGTTGCCCGCAAAAGCGACGACACAATTATCCATTCTCACCCAGAAGTCAAAGCTGCCGAAGTTGGGCTGATCTTCGAATACGAAAACAACCTTTATCGCATCCAACGCACCCGCCCTCGCAACGCCACCACCCGATTAGAATTCCACGTTGCTTCACCTGAGACCATCCCCGATTTCTTAAACCTCGAAAGCCTGCCCCAAATCCGCTGGCACAACCTTACCGAGCGGACGATGCGCGATACCCAAGCCCAGATTCAAAACATCTTACGTCTCGACTACGAAACTTTTACCAATGCCTCTTTCTTCTTGCAAGGCAAAGCAGATCCGTTTACTACCCAAAATCCCACCAACCGCAAAAAAATCCTCGGCACAATCTTGGGTTTAGAAATCTGGGAAGAATACAAACAACGTGCCATTGATCGACGCAAGCAAGTTGAAAATGAGATCAACCTGATTAATCTCGAGCTCCAAGATATCGAGAGTGAGCTCAATGAAGAAACAGCGCGGCGCGAGCATCTCAAACAAATCGAAATCCAATTAGCAGCGATTCAAGGGCAACGCAAAGAAAAAGCCGAACTCGTCGCCGTTTATCGCCAACAGCTCGCCGATCTCGAAGCTCAAAAACGCGCCGTTGAGGAGCTTTGGACGAAAGTCCAAAATAACGAGAAAGAATCCCAAGCGCTCCATCAGAAACTTCAGGGCCTCTATGAAGAACGGGAGGCTTATCAAGGCTTACTCGACCGCTCAGCCCAAATCGAAGAACGCTATCAGCGCCACCAAGCTCTAAAAGCCCAGCTTGAGACCTACGAGCAGCTTATGCTGAGCTTTACTGACCTTGAGAAACAGCTTCAAAAGCTTCAAGCCGAGCTACACACTGAACGTGTGCGCCTCGAACAGGAATTGACCCATCTCACGGAAAAACAAAAACGCGCCGAAAACGCCGAGAAGAGCCTGCACAGCTTACAGACGCAAATCGCTTCTCTCCAAGAGAAACAAAAACAGGATGAGGCCGAGTTAGAAAAATGCCTCCAAGCCGAGCAGCAAAGCCAGCTCCTTCAGGGACAGATGAACGAGTTGAAAGGAAAAAACTCCCACTTGAAGGAAGAGATGCACAATCGGCGTGAACGCATCGACAAACTGATGACAGACCCTCTGCTTGCTGAATGCCCTCTATGCGGACAACCCTTATCTCCTGCCGATCGTCAGAATCTCATCCAAAACCTAGAAGAGGAAGGGAAGAAACTTAAAGAAATCTATCTTGCAAACAAAACCCAAATCGCCCAATTAGAGGCACAATTCAATCAGCTTCAAAAAATCAGCCAACAGCGCGCCCAGATCGAACGCTCTCTGCGTCAACTCGAAGGTGAAAAAGAAAAGAAGGCAACCACACTGAACAGCGAAAGTGAAATCCTTAAGGAATGGCAACAAAGTAGCGCGCCACGCCTGTTGGAAATTCAAGCCCAACTGCAGAGTGACTCCTTCCTACCAAACGTAAGACAGAAATTACAGGAAGTCGAAGCCCAAATTCAAGCCCTCGGCTATGACCGTCAAGCTCATGACAAAGCCCGCCACGAAGAAAGTCAACTGCGTTCTGTAGTAGAGGAATATCAGAGACTGATGCAGGCACAAGCGGTTCTTCCACAGTTAACCCGTCAAATTGAAGACCACGAAAAACAAAAGCAAGAACACCAACAAAAAAGTGAAGAACTCCTTCAGACCTACCAAGCTGAACGGACTCGCTTTGAGCAAGCGCAGAAACAAGCGCCGGATCTCCAGGCTGCTGAGAAGGAACTGCGTCGTCTGGAAGATGAAGAGGCAGAATGCAACCGAGAACTCGGAGCTGCGCGCCAGCGCGTCGAGGTGCTCAAAGAGCTCAAAAAACGCGCCCAAAAGCTACACGCCGAGAAAGCAGCAAAAGCTACCCTCATCTCTCGATATAAAATCCTTGAACGGGCGTTTGGGAAAGATGGCGTCCCAGCTTTGCTAATTGAACAAGCTCTGCCCCAGATCGAAGAGCGCGCCAATCAAATTCTCTATCGCCTCAGCGATGGAAACATGAGCCTGCGCTTTAACACCCAAGCGAAATATAAAGACAGCCGCCGCCAAGACCTGCGCGAAACCCTTGAAATCCAGATTAGCGACTCGAAGGGGATACGAGATTACGAATTATTCTCCGGCGGTGAAGCGTTTCGAATCAATTTCGCCATCCGACTGGCTATCTCTGAACTGCTTGCCCATCGCGCCGGGGCACGCCTGCAGACTCTGGTGATTGATGAAGGGTTTGGCTCCCAGGATGCCCAAGGACGCCAACAATTGATCGAAGCAATCAACCGCGTGCGCGGTCAGTTCGCCAAAATCTTGGTCATTACCCACCTGGATGAACTTAAAGACGCCTTCCCCAACCGCCTAGAGGTCGAGAAAACGCCCGCAGGCTCCAAGGTCAGATTGGTTTGAGGAGCGGGCGAGCCATTCAACCGCTCAAGCGGCGCAGATGATCAACCTTACCCTGATCAACTTCTATGCAGGGGTGGATAATTCGGGGCTGGCATTTAGGATGGTGGTTTGCATCGTTTTCTCCTAGCAGTAGGCGATTAATTTCGCCCTACCCCGGCGCTGAACGAATAGCGGATGACTCTTTTCGCGCAGGTATCAATGCAGTTGCCGCACAGGATGCACTCGCTATGCTCCATTTGCTCCTTCTCAACCATCGCATTTACATCCAGTCCCATCGGGCAGTTGCGATCGCAGAGTTTGCAGTCGGAGCAAGCAGCGGCGTTAGCCACCAACCGCAAGGAAGGCCAGGGCAAGCGGTTGCGAATCCAGCGTCCGATGATCATAAAAGGCGCCATCCAGCAGATAGTGTGGCACCCCGCTCGGCGACCGAATATAACCGCAAGCCCTACGAACAGGAAAATAACCACAAAATACACGATATATTTCTCCGGGGCATCCACCGAAATGCCGCTCTCCGTCAAATGGAGCAGATTCACGCTAGAATTGCCACCGGCACGGATGAGCAGCCAGACAATAATAGACATCCACGGAAGCCAGATAAGCCACTTAACCCAGGCGACTTTATTGGGGTTGAGGGGTCGGTTGTTGAGCGGCTCGGCGATGTCAGCCATAGCTGAGCCGGGACAGACCCATCCACACCAGGCACGCCCTAGCAAGAGCGAGGAGAGAAACATCAGTCCAAACATGACTGCACTGCCGGTCAGGATACCGTTCATTGCACCATCGATAATAACATAAGGGGAGAGAAAGTTCATCGTTACTGGAAAAACCAGAAAGGAGAACAGGACAATGCCTTTGCGAATGCGTTGACGTTTGGGAAGTTGTTTGCTCATGGAAAACCTTTCTATTCTTTCGGGACCTGCCCATTCTTAATCCGCTCAATGACGCTTTCGACCCATTGCAAGTTGGCGCGCAGGTTGCAGATGCCGTTTTCGAGCGTAAGCAACCAGAAGAAATGTTCGCGCGGCGAGGGGATTTCCTGCTGGAACGGCTCAATTTGCGCGGGGACCTGCTCGTATTGGCTTAAGATCGCGCGCATGACGGCAGCAAAGTTCTCAAATTTGGCGAGAATTTCCTCGTCTGTGAGTTGCCCGCTGAAAAAGACCTGGATAAGCGGTGCGCTGCGCGGTTCGCCTAGCGGTGGCGGACTGGCAATCCAGCGCAATAACTCGGCACGCCCAGCTTCGGTGATGTGATATACCTTACGGTCAGGACGGTCTTCCTGCGGGATGCGCTCCATCACCACCCAGCCGTTTTCTTCCAGCCGTGCCAAAGTGCGGTAAATCTGACTCTGGTCGGCTGGCCAGAAGTGGCGGATGGATATGTCGAAAATCTTCTTCAGGTCATAGCCCGTGTAAGGGTGATAGTTCAGAAAGCCGAGAATGGCATGGTCTAGGGACATACTGGACACCTTATATATATGACTAGTCATATAATATACTATTCCCATATAAAGTCAAGTGTGATCTTCGTCACGTCTTTTCACGACGATAGATCTTCCAAGGGTTCAGATTTGTGAAACATTATTTACAAAGCATTAACCTTTTGATGCACAAAAACCCTTCAAAATCGGTACAATAATAGAGCATCGCAATAGAGATGAAACAGTTTGTGACTGGGACAGGGTATTGCAACCAAGCAATTTCTTGCGCTGGATCATGAGGAGAAGAAAAAAGCCAATGATACTCGCTGAACGCAAATGGTTTTACCCACTGGTCTATCTCACGCTGGGTATCATCGCCTTCCTGCCGCTCTACACCGAGCAGCCCTATGACCCAAGTCAGCCGCAGCCGGTCATCAACGAGATTCTGGTGGCGGCAGCCCAACCCTACGCAGCCTTGGGTTGGGTTTTTCACCTCGGCACGCTGACCGTCATTGGACTTTCTATTTGGAAGCCCTCCTTGGGTGGGCGCGCCATGGCTGCCTATTTTGGGCTGAATTACCTGGTGATTGCTGCCGTGCAGACCAGCGCCCAAACCGCCTCGTATGGCTTTGCGGTGCATACCGGCGCTCTGATTGCCGGCGTGCTGCTTGGCTTGCTCTGGTTGTGGGTCGCCTGGAAAGGCGCGCTGACCATAGATTGGAAAGCGATTCCGCGCTGGCGCTGGCTTTTGCTGCCCTTTGCCCTGCTCGTCTTCTGGTCGCCGATTGCCTTCGATGGCGGGCGGTTCGTCTTCAATTTCAACCCGCTGCTGCTCCTGACTTCGCCCGATTATGGTCTGGCTTACTGCTTCATGACCCCTGTCGTGCTCTTTCTCCTTGTCCTAGCCTATCCTAACGTAGATGGCTTTGCCCTGCGCGTGACGGCCTTCAACGCTGTCTTGTATGGACTGTTCAATCTCTCGCACTGGAGCAACCCGGATACCGTAGTGATGGGCGTCATGCACCTGCCACTACTCGTGCTGGGTTTGCTGACGCTGTTCCTGCCACGTTTTGCTAGAGAAAGGTCGGTTTCCTATGCCTGAGAAAACCTGGGTCGAGACCATGCCCTATCCCAAAGGTCTGATGAAATTTCTGTTCAAAACGCCCATCCTGCTCTATCGGCTGGGGATGGGCGTTTTAGTTGGACGCCTGTTTATGGTTCTGACCACCACCGGGCGCAAGAGCGGAAAGCCACGCCGCACGGCGATTGAGTTCCACGAGTTCGAAGGCAAACCAACCGTGATGAGCGGCTGGGGCGAACGCACTGACTGGTATCGCAACCTGCAGGCCGACCCGCGAGCCACCGTGCAGACCTGGCGCGGGGTGCAATCCGTGTGGGCGCGGCGGATAGAGTCGGAAGAAGAACTGCGGCGCGCCTTTGATTGGGCGCAATCCAACCCCACCATGCGCAAGATGATGAAGCTGGCTGGCTTCGAGATGACGCCAGAGCAGTTCATCGCCGAAAAGGAGCGCTTCACGCTCGTCACCTTCGAGCCAACTACCCAACTGACGCCCCCGCCGCTGAAAGCGGATTTGGTCTGGGTGTGGCTATTTTTACTGCCTATTTGTATCTTGCTCGTATCTCTGAGCAGGTAATTCCACATTTTTTCATGAAGAGAAATATGATTGACAATCAACCACGCGACCAGTTGCCCATCAAAACTTCAAGCCACCTAGAGACTAACATCTGTCAAGGAAAATCTCCCAACTTATCTCCCTGGGCTATTCCCATCGTCCTCTTTGCTCTGTTTTGGATAATCGCCATCCTATTCTGGCTGACCACCGGGCGCATGTTCTACCTATTTAACTTTGGTTATATCGGCACCGCCCTAGCGGCCGGGTTGGGCGTGTACGCCTGGTTGCCAGCCCGCAAAAAGCCGCTCGGACGCCGCTTGGCGCAATTTCTGGTAGGCGCTTACATGCTCGTGTTTCTTGGCTTGCTGCAGCGCGAGAATATGCAAATCGAGGGCTTTTTCTTTTATCTATTGGCTGGACTGTTTGCCGGTTCGGTCATTCACTATCTGGTTGCAAAAGTGGTAGGGGTAGTGATTTTCAACCGCGGTTGGTGTGGCTGGGCTTGCTGGACAGCGATGATTCTTGACCTGCTGCCTTTCAAGCGTCACAAGACCGAACCGCTTCCCGCCCCGTGGTGGGGACTGCGCTATGTTCACTTCGGTCTCAGCTTGGGACTAGTTGCCTTTCTGTGGTGGGGACTAGGCTACCGCGTGGAAGAGCAGAGCCTGACCGAGTTGTACTGGCTCTTGGGCGGCAACCTGCTCTATTACGCCATCGGGATTGGGCTGGCTATTACGCTGAAGGATAACCGCGCCTTCTGCAAATACGTATGCCCGATTCCCACCCTGCAAAAAATTCCGGCGCGCTTTGCCCTGCTCAAAATCGCCGGCTACGCCGAGAAATGCACGGAATGCGGTGCATGCACCAAAATGTGTCCAATGGACATTGACATTTCAGGCTACATCAAGAACAATCAGCGCGTGCTTTCGACCGAATGCGTGATGTGTCTGGAGTGCGTGAACGTATGCGCCAGAGATGCACTCTTTGCTAACTTTGCTGTAGATAGGCTCGCGCGATGATCGAGTGCTTGATTGGGATTTCCAATCCATTTGCCAGGTTGCTACGCTTCCCAAACCTGATTTGCACTCAAATTCGACAAAAAGCCAATCCCTACACGACCGAAATCGAAAGTGAGTAATAAAAATGGACCCCAACCTCATTCTTGAACGACTTTTTGGTATTCTGTCTTCTCTGGTCAGTTGGCTGCCCTGCATTGCGCTAATTATCATTTTGATCGCTGTTACAAATATCCTATTTTCCCGTCGGGCAAAAAATCAAACGCAAAAGTTAACCGCTTTGGCTGCGCCGCTTGGCTTTGTCCCAAGAGACATCCCTGCCGAGCTGCAGCTCTGGTTTAAAACCGTTATCGGACCTCCCGAACGGGAACGCTTTCTGATTGAGACGTGGTTTTTTCCATTTCTCGAGCAAATGAAAGCACAAGAGTTGCTTTCCTCTGTGAACAGAATCTTTCTATTCAGATTGGCAGATAGAGTGGATCAGGAAGATGACGATTACCGCATTTATCTTTCGATGGCTGGGCATGTGCCGACAGAGACACTTCCAAGAGTTTTGATGCTTCCCCGCAGATACGATCGTGGTGAGGGCGGAGTGGCACGCTGGCGTGAGAAAATCATCGGTTATGTGGACCCTCGCTTGCAGCCTCCCTGGCCAGGCGCCCAGGAAGTTCCGTTCGGCGAGAGCCCGATATTCCAGCGCCGCTTCGTAGTCTATGCCGACTATCCAGCTCAGGCGCGTTCGCTATTCCCAGAGAGCCTGCTCAACCTTCTGGAGAGAAAAAGCACGTGCCTGCTGGCTGCAGGTGGAAATTTCTTATTGTTTGGTGAAGAAATCACCGAAAGTTTCTCTCCGACCAATCCTGAGCATCTCCAACGCTTCGTTCAACAGGCATACGCAATTTTGGAGTTGTTGACCTCGACCAGTGCGCAAACCGGTAATATCCTTGTCAGCAACCTTCCGAATATGCCCCCTTCCATTGCGCCTGTACGAGAAAATTCGCGCCTTTCTTCGAGGGGCTTTGTATTCTGGATGATCTTGCTACTTGTACTTCTGTTGCCCTTACTGGTGATGAAGTTTCTGCTCCTAAGTCAGCCCGACTTGTTCCTACCGTAAAAGATTGCAAATGCAGCAATGCTCAAAGTGTCTAATCTTCTACAAGCTTTTAGCAGCGCAATCCTTCACCCAATCCTACTCTCATCCCCTTCGCGAAAATGATCCCATTCGGTACAATGAAAAAGGTCTTCATCTTGTTAGCGGTTGTCTTTCTTTTGTCCGCTTGCGTCCGTCCCCAATCGGACAGCCTGCGCCCGGGCAATCACGACCTTTCGCTGGAAGTGGACGGACTGTCCCGCAACTTCATCCTACACGTTCCGCCAGCCGCCCGGCAGGGTCAGCCGCTGCCCCTGCTCATCGTCCTGCATGGCGGGGGCGGGACGGGTCAAAAAATGCAGCGCTTCTTGGGATTCGATTCTTACGCTGATGAACGCGGCTTTTACGTTGCCTATCCCACCTCTTACCAGCCGCCAGGCGAAAGAGGGACTTTCCACTGGAACGATGGGCGTGGTACGGAAAGGACGTCTGACATAGACGATGTCAGTTTCCTGTTGGAGATGATTGCCGAGATTGGCCGCCGCGTGCCGCTCGATACGAGCCGCGTGTATGCAAGCGGCGCTTCCAACGGCGGTATGATGACCTACCGCCTGGGCTGCGAGACCGAGGGCATCTTCGCCGGAATCGCCCCGGTGATTGCCAACATCCCTGGACCGATTTTCGCCTCATGCCAGCCAGCCGCGCCGCTCGATTTCCTCGCCGTCAACGGCAGCGCCGACCCGCTCATCCCGCTGGAGGGCGGCGCGGTGTGCGAAGGAATCCGGGTGGGCTGCGCGGGTGGACAGGTCGTCTCGCAAGCCGAATCGGTGGGGCGGTTTGCCGCCGCCAACGGCTGCGACCCTCAGCCGCAATCCGCCACTCTGCCGGTTGAAGTGCAAGACGGCACGTTTATCGAACAGCAGACCTACGTTAACTGCGCGGGCGGGGCGCGGGTCGTAGCGTACATCGTCCACAACGGCGGACACACTTGGCCGCCGCGCCCCGCTCAACTGCCCGCCGCTGGTGCGCAAAGCCGCAACCTGGACACCACCCGCCTGATTATAGAGTTTTTCCTGCCATGAAGATAACGAGACTCATCTTCACGTTGCCTGCGTTCCTTCCGCTCATCATCATTGCCTGCCGCTTCTCCGCTTCGGGCTCTCCTCCTGTGCAAGCTACGCCAACCCAAACAGTTTCTGCACAACAAACGGAGTTCGTTCCCCACAGCGAGTCAGTCGGTGACGCCAATGCCAGTTTCGCTAATTTCATTCCCCACAGCGAGCCAGTCGGCGACCCCAATGCCAATTATGCGAATATCGAATTTACCGCAGATGGAAAGTACATGGTCTGGTTCGAAATGACTCATAGGCAAGGAAATGGAGTGGTCTGGCATTGTGCAATCAATCCCGAAACAGGCGATTTGATCCCCCCCGATGGCAGGGGTTTTCGCGCGTTTGAAAGCACCGTCTACGGGCGCGCCAATCCCGGCATTGTCAACAACCCGTATGCCATGTCTTCGGATGGCACGTTTCGCCCAATTGACCGATGGTCTGGAGCGAGAGACCCTTTGCAGGTTGCGTTCCGACAGCCATGCTCGTTACATAATACACCGCAGCGTAGATTCTCAATAATCAATCAGGTTGATCAGGAGTTGAAATGTTTAAGAAAATTGGCGCGACGCGCCTGGGCGTCTGGATGATCAAACATATCATATCTCCGCTGGATCGCTGGCTCTATCGATTAACAGGCGGAAAAATGCTTTCAACTGGCGCGCCTCTCAGCCCTGTTCTGCTACTCACCACAACAGGGTGGAAGTCTGGCAAAGAAAGAACGATCCCGGTATTCTATCTACAAGACAGAGACCGCCTGATTGTTTGCAACGTCAATCCTGGCTTTGAAAAAACCAATCCGTGGGTGCTCAATTTGCGCGCCCGCCCAAAAGCCTACGTGCAAGTCGGCTCAGAGAGATACCCTTGCCAGGCTCGCCTAGCTACCCCGTCTGAAATCGAGCAGTATTGGCCGTTGCTAGTACGAATGTGGCCGGCCTATCAAACGCACTTTGAACGCAGTGGCAAGCGAACAGTTTTTATTCTAGAAAAGGAAAACCCTTCACAATGTTAATTACTCCCAAAGACCGCCCTGACCCTGTATCCAATATCAAAATCCACGATGGCTCGTTCCGCTGGGCGCCAAAGCCTCCGACTTGGGCGCAGCCATCCGCGCCGAGCCTGTTGTCCTTGTTATCCTAATTCTGTTGCAATGAAAGGCAAAATGATAACCGACAAAACCAAAAAACTCCAATCCCTGCTGAACGCTCAAGTCGGCAAAGGCAGCTTGCATAATATCGTCGCTGCGGTGCAATCTTACGACCAAAGCCTGGATTTCGTCAGCGCGGCCGGCGTGGCTGCCCCGCTGAGCGGCGCGCCGATGACAGCCAAAACGCCGTCCTTCATAGTCGGCGTTACCAATAGGAATGCCGGCAAGGATCATGACTCCAATCTCCACTACCCCCTACTTGGTGAAATCATCCAAGCCATTGCCGAAAATGTGGACTGAGTCATCTGATCACCAAGCAAAATCAAACACCACCCTATGAAAGGTAAACAGGAAAACAATCATGAATGAGCAACCAAAAGACCCTCTTCGATTTTTGACGCTGACAGCCTGGACAGTGATGTTTCTGGTAAGTATGCTGACCGACGCCCTCTTGCACGAGTTTGGCAGTGGTATTCCTGCCTGGCTAATCTGGGCAAAGAGTGGGCTATTGGCTACATTAGCGGTTACAGCGATCTTGTATAAGCCGTTACGCCTGCTGCGCAACTTTGCCTTAATTATGTTGGTAATACTCTTCAGCCAAGAACTTGTTGCATACGTGACTAGGTTGCCATTCTGGCAGAAAAATTTTAGTGGAACATTCCCCCCAGAGATGATGGGCATCCAATTGGGGCGGCTGATGGTCTCTTTTTTGGTGATTTGCGCGCTGTTGATCCTTGGATATCGCCGCCAGGACTTTTTCCTCGTTCGCGGTCAGATTGATGCGCCTGTCCAACCAGTTCGCTGGCTAGGCATTACCAAGCCTGAGCTGTGGACCAGCTTCGGCGTAAAATTCGCGTTCTTTATCAGCTTAGGCACACTGATCTTTTTGTTGCTCGCCGGACAACCAGCCCCCAAAACCTTGCTTGGTGTGCTGCCGATGCTGCCTGCGGTATTGCTATTCGCTGCGATGAACGCTTTCAACGAAGAAATGTCCTACCGCGCTTCGCTACTATCCGTGCTGCTGCCAGCCATTGGCTCGAAACAGTCACTCTGGCTCACAGCAGTTCTTTTTGGTAGTGGACACTATTTTGGGGTGCCTTATGGCGTAGTCGGCGTCATTTTGGCAACATTTCTTGGTTGGATGATGGGCAAAGCAATGCTTGAGACGCGCGGCTTTTTTTGGGCGTGGTTTATCCACTTCTTACAGGATGTATTGATCTTTTCCTTTCTATCTATCGGATCAATTACCCCTGGTGGTTAATACCAACTGGCGCAAGTGCATAATCTTTTTGAAAAGTGGAATTGAGAATGGTACTTTGAAGCGCTTGATTGTAATTTACTTTGTTCTAGCCTATATGCCGGGTTGGGGCGTCTTGAGCGGACTGCAAACCTGCCAGCGTTGATCAAACCGTAAACGGTCTGACGCAAACAAACATCAACGCTGCCATGGCAATCGCGGGAAGACTAATCGCCGCCATTCTCACCGCCGCGAACATCTCGTTTAGTTGGCGCTACAGGATGGAGAGTCTCTTAAGGTAAAAAAAACACATCTAGGCGCAAGTCAGGTAAGGAGTAAAAAAATGTCGAACCAGATTCTCCAAGTGATCTTGATCATTGTAATCAGCTTCGGTGTCATCTTTTTGACAACTTTACCAGGCTTATTGCTTCTCCTGTTTTTATATTACCAAAAAAAAAGCAAACCAAAGCAGGCAATGGCCTTCTACAGTTGGAAAAATCACCCAGTCAGAAATCGAGCAGA
>FWPU01008578.1_pt1 | contig 17277 bp, 13 predicted proteins | sample 2228361 | NCBI WGS metagenome assembly FWPU01 (sample SAMEA103939777, study PRJEB20133) | metagenome
TCATTGTGCCACTCTCTACGATTAGGTGTATACCCTGGTATACCAGAATTTGCCCAGTTTAAATGTTAAAATTTACCCCGTTTGAAGTATAGCGAGGTCGAAATGACGATTGTATTGGATGGTCACAATTTGACTATCGAAAATCTGGTTCGGATTGCCCGCCAGGGTGAAAAGGTCGAACTCCACCCGCAGGCACTCGAACGGATTCGTATCTGTCGCACGATGCTGGAGGAGAAAATCCAGGCGCACGAGATCATGTATGGTGTCAATACAGGAATCGGGGAATTTTCCGAGGTGGTTTTGTCGGATGAACAGGTCAAGCAATTCCAAAAATTCCTCATCTACAACCATGCGGCCGGCATAGGCGAGCCGGTGCCTGTCGAATATGTGCGCGCGGCCATGGCGGGGCGCATCAACGTTCACGCGCACGGGAATTCTGGCTGCCGCCCCGAAATCACGCTGACGTTGGTCGAAATGCTCAATAAGGGCGTGACGCCGGTGGTGTGCCAGAAAGGCTCGGTAGGCGCTTGCGGCGACCTGGCGCCGATGTCGCAAATTGCTCTGCTGATGATGGGCGAGGGCGAGGCCTGGTATCAGGGACAGCGCCTGCCAGGGAGGGAGGCGCTAGAAAAGGCCGGCATTCCCGTCCCTGGCTTGCAAGCACGCGACGGGCTGGCGACCATCAACGGCTCGAACTTGTTGACGGCGATAAGCGCCCTGCATCTTTACGACATGAATCGCTGGCTCAAACAGGCCGAAATTGCCTGTGCTATGAGTTTGGAAGCGCTGCTTGCCAACATGAAGCCTTATGATGAGCGCGTTCATCGTTTGCGCGGATTTGCGGGCGCCATCCGCAGCGCCAGGGCGATTCGGAAGTGCATCGAAGGCAGCGATTTGGTGACCGGCAAGATGAAGGTCAAGGTGCAAGATGCGTATTCCATGCGCTCCTCGCCTCAAGTCATTGGCGCCGCGCATGATGCCATAGCCTACGCCAGAAAGCAGGTCGAGATCGAATTGAATGGAGTGGGGGACAATCCGCTCTTCGTGCCGGAGGACAAAGTAACCCTGACGGGCGCCAATTTCCAGGGGACGCCGGTCAGCCTGCCGATGGAAATGGCTGGGACGGCGATAACCATGGTGTGCGTGTTGTCTGAGCGGCGCTTCAACCGATTGACGAACCCGGCCTTGAGCGTGGGGCTGCCGCCCTTTCTGACGAAAGGGGCCGGCATGATGTCGGGCATGATGCTCAGTCAGTACACGGCTGATATGCTCATCGTGGAGCAGCGCATCCTGTCTACGCCGGCGGCCGTCCAATCCATTCCGGCCGCCGCCGATCAGGAAGACTTCGTCTCGATGGGCATGAACACGGCCCTCAAGAACGACCAAATCCTGGACAACGCTTATGGCGTGTTGGGCATCGAGTTCATGGGCGCGGCCCAGGCGCTGGACTTCCGCGATTTTCAGCCGGGCAGGGGTGTTTCCGCAGCCCGCAAAGTCATTCGCAAGTATGTCGCTCACCTGGACATCGACCGACCGCTATACGTAGATCACAATCGAATGAAGGCGCTGGTGAAGTCGGGCGAAATCCTGGAAGCGGTCGAAAATGCTATCGGAAGCCTGGAATAACAAGGAGAGCGTATGAGCAAGCGAGAAATCCATGCCCCGCGCGGCGCGCAGTTGACCTGCAAGAACTGGCAGATCGAAGCCGCTTACCGCATGATTCAGAACAACCTCGACCCGCAGGTCGCTTTCGATCCTGAGCATCTCATCGTCTATGGCGGACGCGGGCGGGCGGCGCGCAATTGGGAATGTTTCGATGCTATCCTAGACTCCCTGCGCAATCTGGAGCCGGATGAAACCTTGATGGTACAGTCGGGCAAGCCGGTTGCCGTCATGCGCACCCATTCCGACGCCCCGCGAGTCTTGATTGCCAACAGCAATATTGTCCCACATTGGGCCACCCAGGAAAACTTCGACAAGTGGGAACGAGAGGGCCTGATCATGTTCGGACAGATGACGGCCGGCAGTTGGATTTACATTGGCACGCAGGGCATCTTGCAAGGCACATACGAGACCTTTGGCGCGCTGGCACGATTGAATGGCTGGGGCTCGCTGAAAGGGAAATTGGTCATTACGGCCGGCCTGGGGGAGATGGGCGGGGCGCAGCCATTGGCCATCACCATGAACGAGGGCGTGGGTGTAATCGTAGAAGTGGATCGTTGGCGCGCCGAACGTCGTCTGTCATTGCGGCAGGTGGACGAGGTCAGCGACAACATCGAGGAGGCCATGACCATGGCTGAGGAGGCCGTCAAGGCGCGCGTTCCCAAGTCCATTGCTCTGGTGGGCAACGCAGCCGAAGCCTTACCCGAACTACTGATGCGCGGCGTCGTCCCCGATGTAGTTACCGATCAAACTTCAGCGCATGATGTCATGTATGGGTACATTCCGGCCGGTCTCAGCCTGGAACAGGCCGCCGACCTGCGCGTCCGCGACCCAAAGGAATACGAAAGACGCGCTATGGCCTCGATGGCCAAACACGTCGAGACCTTGCTCGAATGGAAGCGCAAAGGCGCGGTGGTCTTCGATTATGGCAACAATCTGCGTCAGCGCGCCTACGATTACGGCGTGAACGACGCCTTCGAGTATCCTGGCTTTGTGCCGGCTTATATCCGCCCCTTGTTCTGTAAAGGCAAGGGCCCGTTCCGCTGGGTGGCGCTTTCGGGCGATCCCGAAGATATCTACGCCACCGACCGAGCCATCATGGAATTGTTTCCCGAGGATGATCACCTGAGGCGCTGGCTGACTATGGCGCGTGAACGAGTCGAGTTCCAGGGATTACCGGCGCGCATTTGCTGGCTGGGATATGGCGAGCGCGCCCGCGCCGGCCTCAAATTCAACGAGATGGTCGCTGGCGGCCAACTGAAGGCCCCCATCGTGATTGGGCGCGATCATCTGGACTCTGGCTCGGTAGCCAGTCCCAACCGCGAGACCGAAGGGATGCTCGACGGCTCCGATGCCATTGCCGATTGGCCCCTGCTCAATGCGCTGGTCAATGCCGTCAACGGCGCCACCTGGGTCAGCATCCATCATGGCGGCGGCGTGGGCATTGGGTATAGCATCCACGCCGGGCAGGTCATTGTGGCCGATGGAACGCCCGAAGCGGCGCGGCGCATCGAACGTGTGCTGACCAGCGACCCAGGCATGGGCGTTGCCCGCCACGTGGACGCCGGTTACCCCGAGGCCATTGCGTTTGCAAAGGCTCATGGAGTGAAAATCCCCATGATGAAGTAGGGCGCTTGCGCAGCGATGGCGCAACCTTGATTCAGGCAGGCGCACGTTCGCTCATTGAATCTTATCGGTCAGTAGAGCGACTCTCAAGCGTTGCTCTACTGGCAGGCGGTTATCGCTTATTCTGCTCCGCTACCCGCGAGACTTTGGAGGCGCTATCTGAACGACATCGAGTTCAGAGGACATTCTCGAAGTGGGTGAAGATGGGCGCGCTTCCTGTTTTTGCTTCCACAGCAATGACATCGAGTTGCCAGTGTTCGATGCCGTGTTCGGCAGCGTAATATTCCGCGGCGGCGCGCATGTGTTCCATTTTGCGGGGGGAGACGGCGATCTCTGGCGGGCCAAAGGCGCCGCTGGCGCGCGTCTTGACTTCTACGCAAATGGACAAGTCATCTTTTTGGGCGATGATGTCAATTTCGCCGTAGGGGGTGCGTACGTTACGGGCCAGGATGATGTAGCCGCGCTTCTCCAAGTATGCAGCTGCAACGCTTTCGCCCCAGGCGCCAACTTTTCGACGATAGCCGCTCATGCCCGGAAGCGCTCCAGCAGGTTGCGTAAGCGAACGCCCCAATGACGCTGGCGCGGCTGCGAGTCATACACCAGGCGTTGATAGTGGTCGAGCATCGTCCTGGTGGTGCGCTCGATGGCATAGCGGGTAGAGGCCTGGCGGGCGGCCTCTCCCATCTTGCGACGCAAGTTGTGATCCAGACACAGGCGCGTCAGTTTGGCAGTGAAGGCAGGCAAGTCCTCGGTCGAGAGGAAACCCGTCACGCCGTCTTCGACGGTGTCGCCTACGCCAGGGGATTGAATACCCATGACGGGCAGGCCGGCGCCCATAGCCTCGATGACCGAGAGTGGGTGAACCTCGGTCACTGAGGCGGTTACGAAGGCATCGCACATAGCCAGGTAGCCGGGCAGGTCGTCATAAGCGATTTGCCCCGTGAAACGGACGCGGTTGGACATGCCAATATCGCGCGCATATTCTTCGAGTTCTTGTCGAATGCTTCCACTGCCAATCAAGAGCAGGCGGACATGTTCGAGTGCCTGAGCCACCCCGCTGAAGGCTTGCAGCAGGAATTCCAGGTTCTTCTCTGGCGCAAGGCGGCCTGCATACACCAACAGCAGGTCATCCTCATGGAAACCGTTTTGCTCGCGAGGCAGCGGCTCAGCCTGGAAGAAGCGTTGCAATTCCACGCCGTTTGGGACGATCTCGATGGGCGCCGAAACGCCCAGTTGCCGCAATATCCTTTCCATGCCGCGCGAGGGCGAAATGACCAGGTCTACAGCGTCGCAAAATGGGGGCATGTAAGCCTGTAACAGACCTTCGCTGATTTCTTCTGGCAACATCGGCAGGTAGGCTTGCGCGTACAGGTCGTAGCGGGTGTGATTGGTGAAGACAATAGGGATGCGCAACGGGCGGCAGTAATGCAACGCCAGCCGTCCGCTCAGAAAAGGGTGATGGACATGGACGATGTCCATGCTTTGGAGCAATTTCTTCGCGGGGCGGGAGTATCTCAGGGACAGATAAAAGCCTGTGTCGGCCAAAGGCAGGCCGGGGCTGCGAATGATGCGTTCTTCGCTGTCCTGATAATCGAGACCGCCGAAGGTGAAGACGTACACCTCGTGTCCCGCTTTTTCCAGGAAGCGCTTGTTGAGTTCGATGTAGTTGGTGATGCCGCTGATGTAGGGCTTGTAGGTATCTGCCATCATGCCAATACGCATAGGCTGTTTCCTTTTGCTGTCCATGCTTTGCCAGGCGCGGTGGAAATCCGTGCTACTCTGCGGCAGGAAATTCGACCGCCAGGTCTCGATACGCAACGAACGCTACTCGACCGCCAGGTCTCGATACGCAACGAACGCTACTCGACCGCCAGGTCTATACTGGAAAGAGTGTATCCAGCGCTTCGGGGCAGTATTTTTGCACCATGTCCGAAGATAGGCCGTTCTCTTTGCAGATTTCGGCGTACAGGTCGGCGGAGGGGCGTTTCGTCCGCTTTTGAGTTTCTGTGTCTAGCGCCCACAGACCAAAGCGTTGCGTCCAGCCGCGCTCCCATTCGAAATTATCCACCAACGACCAGTGGAAGTAGCCTTTGACCGGCCAGTTGAAATTGACGGCGTGCCAAACCTGGTGGATATGCTCTGCCATGAAGCGCGGGCGCAGTTTGTCAGCCGAATCTTCCACGCCGTTCTCTGTGACGATGATGGGCAAAGAGGGGAACAGGCGTGCAACCCATTTCAGCCCCTCGAACATGCCCTCGGGTTCGTTGGCCAGCCAGCCGCTCTCGCTGCGCAGTGCGTCCTTGCGGAAGAAATTGTGGCCAAAAAGAGTGTCGGGTTTGCTCAGGTCGAAGGTGACATAGTCGCGTGTATAATAGTTCAAGCCGAAATAATCCTGTGTGCCTTTGGCTTCGGGAATTTTGATGCTGCCGAGCGGAGATTTCATCACGCCCGTTGCCAGCGCAGTGGGGAAGCCCGCATTCACCCCTGTAAACAAATTGTTCGTCACCAGCCGGTCGAGCGGCGACCAGGCGCGGTATGGCACGAACGAGCGGTAATACAATGCAAAGCCTACTCGCGCTTCCTTTTGGATTTCATGAATGGCGCGGTAAGCGGCGGCGTGGCCGCGAATCAGATTGGCCTGTACTCGAATGGCCAGTTTGAGGTCTTTCTTGCCGGGTGGAAAACTTGCCACGCTGGCTGCATATCCGTTCAGGGCATAGCCGTTTGGCTCATTGAGCGTCACCCACAGCGAGCAATATTCGCGTAAGGCCTCCACCGTCTTGCGCACGAACTTCTCGAACAGAAGAACGGTCTCCTCATTTTCCCAGGCGCCTTTTTCGTACACCCACAGCGGATCGGTGAAATGGTGCAGGGTGACCATGGGCGTCAGGCCGCGCTCTTTCAGCCCGCGCAACATCGTGCGGTAACGGTCGAGCGCATCTTCGTCCCAGAGATCGGGCGCAGGCTGTATGCGGCTCCATTCTACGGAGAGACGATGGGCGTTTTGCCCGCCCTCGGCAGCGCGGTCGAAGTCCTCGCGCCAGCGTCCGTTCCACCAGTCGCAGGCCAGCCCCGATTGGCCATTGGTGTGGCCCTCTTGTTCCCACTTCCACCACTGGTTGTTGGTATTGTTGCCTTCCACTTGATGCGCGGCGGTGGCCGTACCCCAAAGAAATCCGCGCGGGAAATGATAGGTCGCTTGTGGCATGTCATGGCTCCTGAAAGATTTTTGTCGAAGTTAACTGCCTGCCCTATCCTACACCCTTCCCAACAGGAAAGAGAACTTTGCTGCAGTATGAGTGTATTTCGTCCAAAGCATCGCTTTTCAACCGCGCTTTCCTTTTCTCGCTGGTAGCCCCTGGCGGAGCAGGTGGGTCAAAGGTAAGGGTAAGTGAATCTTTTGCTCATTGAAACAGGGGGAAAGCGCAATCCTGCGCTATTGTACTTGAAATGCGAAAATGCTTCAAACAACCGATGGATGAGGCTCGAAGATCTCGAGGCAAGCGTTTACGAATATGATACAATTTGTCCCATTCCCCAGGAATGGATTTTTGGAGGTATTCGACCGTGAAACGTGTAGCCCTCTACTTACAAGACGCACATGACTTGCGCGAGGGGCTGGATTGTGTCCGCTATGCTGAAGTGCGCGGCTTCGAGGCTGTCTGGCAGGCTGAATCGCGCCTGGTACGTGACGCGATCGTTCCCATGGCCGCCTATGCGGCTGTGACCAGCAAACTGAAAGTTGGGTCGGGCGTCATCAACAACTGGACGCGCAACATTGGCTTGCTGGCCGCCACGTTTCTCACCCTGGACGACCTGGCGCCCAATCGTGTCATTTGTGGCATCGGTGCCTGGTGGGATCCACTGGCCCGCAATGTGGGCATCGAGCGCAAAAAGCCCCTGACGGCCATGCGCGAGACGGTGACGGTCTTACGCCGTTTGCTGAACATGGAGCGCGTCACTTTTCATGGCGAATTCATTCATGTCAACGAGATCGAACTGGATGTGGTACATGGCCGCCGCGAGCCACGCAACGTGCCTATCATGATTGGCGCGAGCGGCGACAAGATGATGGAACTGAGCGGCGAAATTGCCGACGGCGCCGTGCTGAATTACTGCGCCCCGCCTGAGCAAAACGACCACTCGTTGGAATTATTGGAAAAAGGCGCCAGAAAGGCCGGCCGAACGGTAGATGACCTCGACCGCCCGCAACTCATCGTTTGCTCGGTGGACGAAGACCATGATCGGGCCATAGACGCCTCCAAAGCCCTCTTGTGCCAGTATCTGGCACAACAGCCGCACATTGCAGAATTGTCGGGCGTCTCGCCAGAAGTGGTAGCCGAGATTCAATCCATTTTGGGCTGGCCAGCCACCAAGGAACAAATCGAAAGGGCCAAGCACCTCGTGCCAACCGAATTGGTGTACAAGATCACCGCCTCTGGCACGCCCGAAGAAGCGCGCGCCAAAGTGAACGAATATATCAAGCGCGGCTGTACCTGCCCAATTTTGTATTCGGCCGGCGGGAGTATGAAACTGCTCATCGATACCTTTGCGCCCGATTAACCCTGCCTGTCCACCCATGCCGGTTTCGAGTGGGCGTGGTAACATCTACGCTGCAACCCATGATGACCCAAGTCCTTCCTGTCCACCCTCTTGTTCCCGAAGCCGAGCATATCCAGCAAGCCGCGCAGCTGTTACGCGCAGGCGGGCTGGTGGCCTTTCCTACCGAAACGGTCTATGGCCTGGGCGCCAACGCTCTCGACCCACAGGCCGTTGCACGCATTTTCGTCGCCAAGGGCCGGCCAGCCTCCGACCCGCTCATCGTCCATTTAGCGTCGTTTGCGCAAATCGAAACCGTCGCCCAAGACATTCCACCCATCGCTGAGCAATTGGCCCATCAGTTCTGGCCTGGGCCGCTCACCCTGGTACTGCGTAAACAGTCGGCCATTCCCCCCAACGTCACAGCCGACCAGGAGACGGTTGCCGTGCGCGTGCCGGCCAATCCTATTGCCCTGGCGCTCATCCGCGCTGCTGACCTGCCCATCGCGGCCCCCAGCGCCAACCTGTTTGGTCGAACCAGCCCCACCAGCGCCACAGACGTGCTGGAAGACCTGAACGGCCGCATTGACCTGATCCTGGACGGCGGTCGAACGCAAATTGGATTGGAATCCACCGTACTGGACATCACCCGCACCCCGGCGCGCGTCCTGCGCCCCGGAGGAACTCCGCTCGAGCAGTTACAGCGCCTCTTGCCCGACCTCAGCCTGCGCGCCGTTTACGAGGCCGAATCTTCGCCCTCGGGCTTGATCTCGCCTGGCACCCTGCTCAAGCATTATGCTCCCAGGGCCCGCCTGGCCTTGCTGGAGGGCAATCGAGAAGCCTGCCTGGAACGAATGCAAAGGCTAGTTGTCGAACTGGCGAGGGAGGGGCAAAAAGTGGGCCTGCTGGTCATCGAAGAAGATGCGCCCGCTTTGCGTAGCCTGCCGGCAGAACAAATCCTGCTCGGCAGCGAAGCCAACCTCGAACAGGTGGGCCGCAACTTATTTGCCGCCCTGCGCGAACTCGATCGCCGCGGTGTGGATACCATCCTCGTCCGTACTCCCCCCAAGGCCAGCCTCGGCCTGACCATTTGGGATAGACTCTACCGCGCTGCACAAGGAAAAGTGATACGACCGGACGAATAGGCGGAACGGCCATTACCAGTCGCAGCCTGGCGTAGTGGTCATCCCGGCCGGTTTGCCGACCCGTTTGTACATGGTGATATTGGTGAATGGCTCGCCGAGCAGGCCATCATGGATGGCCCATGAGCGCAGGCGGATGCTGTTGGCCGCTTCGGGCCGGCGGAAGGGCGTCGAACCATCCAGCAGGGACAGCAGTGCCCCGCCCTCCGAAAAGCCGGCGTGGATGGCCTCCATGCGGCGGCGGCCCATCTGGTAAGCAAAACCGTACCGTTCGAAGATGACCGCATTGTGATAGTAGAGCGGTTCGACGAAATATTGCTCGTGGCCTAAACTCTGCACGAATTTTTCGAACGAGGTAATAGCAGCCGGCAACAGGCGCAGCCCCCTTCGCACCTGACCCGGAGCCAGCCCGGCCTCCAGTGCCTTTTCCTCGGCCTCCAGGTTACGCGCCAGTGTGCCGAAGCGCGTTTTACGGCCGTCTGGCATCCGATCGACGTCGAAACGCGGCGAGTCGGGATCGTTCAAGATATAGAGCAACACATGGATTTGGCCGTTCATCGTATCGGTCAAATGTCCGTATAGGATGGGGTCTGGGAAGCGCAGTTCGTGAAACAACGACATCTCCACGTCACTAGAGCCCGGCTCGAACCGGAACTGCAAGAGCGATTGCAGACGAATCGAACCGAGTTCCGGCAGGTGGAAGCGATCCAACAATTCGCGCGGGATGACCCGGCTATAGATTTCACGTTTTTCGGCTTCTGGCAGGCGATTGATTGTGCTGATGTTCATAGTCAGGCTCTGATAGTCTCTACTATCTGATTCTCAGTTCGCGTTCCGCATCTCGCTCGCGGTCGCGTTTGGCAATACTCTCGCGCTTGTCGTAGACTTTCTTGCCGCGCGCTAGAGCGATCTCGATCTTGGCGCGTCCGTTTTTGAGATAGACGCGCGTCGGCACGATCGTCATGCCTTTTTGACGGACGGCGTTCCACAATTGGCGAATTTGCCGCTTGTGCAGCAACAAGCGGCGCGGACGGCGCGGCTCGTGGTTGAAGCGGTTGGCCTGTTCGTAGGGCGCAATGTGCGCCTCCATGAGCCAGGCTTCTTCGCCATCTACTTGCACATAAGACTCGGCCAGGCTCATCTGCCCGGCGCGGATGGATTTGATCTCGCTGCCTTGCAGGGCCAAACCAGCCTCGAATTTCTCTTGCAAGAAATATTCGAAACCCGCTTTACGGTTGGTAGCGACGACTTTGATGTTTTCTGTCACAAGATGATATTACCACATCTCTGCCATGACGAACACGACTCCTGCGCACGACTTGAAATCTGCTCGATTTATCCCCATTTCAAAATGGCCAGGCCCGAGAAGAAACGCAGTAAGGCTACCAACAGTAGCGCTTCGGCAACGCCGGTGATGGTGCCGATGAGCGGTCCACTGAGCGATCCAATCAAGATGGATGCGTTCAAGACGACATTGTACCAGGCCAGGTGCGCCGGACGGTCGTGTTCGGGAATTTCTTCGAGCAAGTAGTTAGCATATGCGCCCAGCAGCAGGGCATAATTCAAGCCGCCGATCAGGGATGTGGCGTAATAATGCAAAGGTGTTTTGGAAAGCGCCAGAAAGAAGGCATAAGCAGCCAACCCGGCCACGCTGAAGCCGGTTACTTTGTGGTGGCCGAAGCGTCGCACGATGCGGTCGAGTTGGGTGGAGCCAACCAGCACCGTGAGGTAGAAGAGCGCCGTGCCTAACCCAATCTGGTCATCGCTCAGGCGCAGGTTGCGCACCACGTAGAGGGTGAAGAGCGGCAGGGCCATGTATTGCGCCGTGTGGAAGCCCAGGAAGACGAACAGGATACGGCCAAAGGGCGTCCCCCAAATGTCCAGGCGCAGGGCAGCGCGCCAATCCCGCGGCCTGGAGGGATTCTCTTCGGCGGAATCAGCCTCGGGTGAGCGTCGAGGCGGTGGAAAGTCTGCCTGGAGAGGCTTGATGAAATACAGGTGCAAACTGCTCATCGCTGCGCCCAAAAATCCAATTCCAAAGACGATTTGATAGTTGGCAGGGAAAGGGAGGTGTTCGAGTAGATAGCCGCTGCCAAGCGAGGAGAGAATGAAGGCAATGGCATACACTACGTTGCGCACGCCGGCCACGTACGCTCGCCATTCTTCAGGGACGGCAGCGGCAAACAGAGCGTTGAAGCCAACCGAAAGCGGGGTGAGCGGTACGGCCATCAATAGCGCAATGACGATCAGCGCCCAAACTTGTGTCTGTTCGTCGAACAGCCAGGGCAACGGAACCCATAACAGATAGCCCAAACGGTACCACACCGAGGCGCGAAAGACGGCTTTGTTGATGTCCTGGCGCTCCAGCCAGCGGCCAGCCGGAATGGCCAGAAGTAGACTGACGACGGCCGACATGGAACTCAACAAGCCAAGTTGCAGGCCGCTAGCGCCCAGCCGTGCGGCATAGACGCTCAAGAAACTGATAGACGAACCACTCAGAATGCCAAACCAGCCGATGTCGAAGTACAGGTGGATGAAATTGGGGAGGTAGGCAGAGGGAACGGTTGCAAGATGAAAGAGACGGCGAAGAAGCACGCCAGAATTATACTCTTGCCGCTGCGTTCGGTAAAAATGAGTCCACTGCAAAAACGAACCGCAGAGAGCGCAGAGTCCAGTTTTGGCGGCAGTTGCCCCCAGCAATGCAATAGCATCCCCTTCGGGGATTGTTGGGGGAACAATCACGGAAAGTAACTACTCAGGTCAAGACCTTAAAGGTCTCCTTTGCAATCGAAAATATGTTTCAAGCCTGACCTACCTGCAAATTCAGCCTTTCGATTTGCGGGAAAGACCTTTAGGGTCTGTATTTGCGATATTTGCGAAAGTGGCTGAGTAGTTACCACGTAAATTCCCAATGAGCCGACTAAGCGCCGGTGTATCTGCGTCCTCTCCATGTCACGCCGCGCCCTGAAAGCACCTTCCAGGCCGAGGCCAGCATCATGGCGGCAAAGACAGCCGCCCCCAGCGGCGTGGTGAGCGCGTACCAGCCTGAGATGCCCATGCCGCGCGCAGTCAGGACACGGTAGCACAACAAGACGCCCCACAATGCTAGCGCTTCGAGCAGGATGACGCCTCCTGCCCAGCCTGCGCCTGTTGCCATTAAAGCGACGCCAGCCACGGCCCAAAGCGGCAGCAGCGCCGTCGCCGCAAAGGCCAAAAAGGCTCCAAAGGCCCCCAACAAGAGCAAACCCGCCTGATCGCGCAGGCCGAGGTAGATGTTCTTCGTCCAGCCTTCCCACATGTGCGCCAGCGACGTGTACATGCGCGTCGAGGCTACCGCCTGCCCGTCGGCCACCACCAGGCGATAGCCCCGTCCCTTGACCAGGATGGCCAGGTCCTTGTCTTCCACAATCGAACTTTTGACGGCGGCATGACCGCCTACTGCCTCATACACGTCGCGTTCGATGAAGATGAATTGCCCGTTGGCGATGGCATCCTTGCGTCGCGGGTCGTTGACCTTACGCGGCGAGAAACCTACCGAGAGCGCTGTCATCACCAGCGGCAGGACGGTGCGCTCCCAAAAAGTGAGCATCACCTGGCGCGTCAGTATAGTGAACAGGTCGGCGCCTGTCTCCAGCGTTTTGGCATAGACCGACGAAAGCGCTTCGGGCGCCAACCGCGTGTCGGCGTCCACGAAGCACAGCCACTCGCCGCGCGCTGCGCTCGCAGCCTGGGTAAGCGCATGGGGTTTGCCGGCCCAGCCAGCGGGTAGGTCCGATCCGTTGATGACCGTCAGGCGGGAGTGCTGCGTTGCAAGGCGAGACAAAATCTGCGGCGTGGCATCCATCGAACGGTCATCCACCACGATAATCTCGAAGCGAGGGTATGTTTGCTTCAGCAGCGCCTCTACACAGGCGCGGATGTTCTGCTCTTCGTTTCTGGCCGGCACACAGACCGAGATGAGTGGCGCCTCTGCGGAGGGCGGCGGGAGCGGCGGGACGGTAATCTCTAGCCAGTGCTGGTTATGCAGCCAGACCAGGATGATCAGCCCGCCGAAGAATGCCAGGGTGGAAAGGGTGAGGAAAATTTCCATATCATTGCGGCTGCTCGTGTGTAGCAGGCGGTATGGGGCGGAGGGGCGTCTGTGCTTTTGCCAGCCAGGCGTTCAACATCAACAGAGCGGCTGCCATCAGCGCAGCCAAGCCGGCGATGAGGAGGACGCCGACCGCGCCCAACAACACACCGGCGGGGTCGATTTCGGGATCGGCCAGTGCCACACGCGCCCCACCTAATACGGTCAGCACTGCGCCGCCGTTCCACAGGCCATGAACCAGTATGGCCAGCGCAAACAGACCTGCAAAGCGCAGGTAACGCCGTTCCAGGTGGGCATAGGCAATGCCCAGGCCGGTCAGGCCGGCCACCAGGATGTGCATCAGGCTACTGAAGGCTCGCGCCACGAAGGCCATGCCCCACGAGGCATCTGGACTGATGGCAGCGGTTAGGCTTTCGACCAGCGCAAAGCCGGCGCCGCTCAGCGCGCCCAGGGCAAAGCCCTGCGCCGGGCTAGATAGCCGTCCCGAAACCAGCCATACCCCCAGCGACTTGGCAAATTCTTCAATGACCGGCACACAGCCAGATAGGAAGAGTAACGCCATTATGAGTGTCAATGGATGTTCGATGATCGGCGCCAGAGGATACAACATGCTATCCAAATCGGGGGCGTTTTCCACGCTTTCCAGCAGGCGTTGGACGGTATCTATGGCCGTTGGATTGAAGATGACCAGCCCTGCGGCGGCGGCAATCACAAAAATCACGACCAGCATCATTTCCAGGGCGATGGCTATGCCCAGGCTAAGCGACATGCTGCTGCCCAGCACGCTCCAGGCGCGCAAGTGCGAACCCAATGAGATTCGACCGACGGCCGCGCGCACCAGCAGATAGATCGGCAAGGCCACCGACAGGAAGTGCAACGCGGGCGCATAGACCAGCGCGCCGGGCGCGTCGTAGAGCAACGAGGCCAAAATCAACAATACGACCCATAGCAAGGGGAGCAAAATCCACGCCCAAGGGTGAAGCGGGGGTAGAACGAGCGTTGTGATCGGCAGGCCGCGCAAACGTTGCAGGCTGTAATAGCCAATTGGCAGGAACAAAATGCCAATCGCAGCCAATACACTGGCGAGCAACAGGCTGGAAAGCGGTGAGAGTTCCGACTTTACCAACCCTTCCATGCTAAGGGTCATTACTGCGGTGATCAGCGCCGAGCTGAGCGCCATCAACGCTGCGCACAGGCTGAAGACGAGCAGAAGAATAGCGCGCCAGTCTGCGATGGCCGATTGTTTGTCCATAATCATTGCTCCTGTACTGTGACGCGCAATAGTTTGTCGCCTGGCGGCAAGGCCTCGCCTGGCTGAGGATTGCGCGGCGTAAGGGCTTGCAGCACATCCAGACCGCGCAGCACGCGCCCAAAAATAGTGTATTGTCCGTTCAAATGCGGGGCGGCTGCCAGCGTGATGAAGAACTGGCTGCCGTTGGTATCCGGGCCGGCGTTGGCCATAGCCAGCACGCCCGGCCCATCGAAGGCCAGCGAGGGGTCGAGTTCGTTCTGGAACAAGTAGCCGGGGTTGCCCTGACCGGTGCCGCTGGGGTCGCCGGTTTGGGCCACGAAGCCGGGTATCACGCGATGGAAGGTGATGTCGTCGTACCAGCCGGCGCGCGCCAAAAAGACAAATGAGTTGACCGCCAGCGGGGCCTTATCGGCGAACAATTCCAGCATCACCTCGCCTTTTTCGGTGTACAGCGTGGCAAGGTATTTCCTGGCCAGGTCGATCACCCAGGGCGGGCAATCGCTGAACTGACGTCTTCCAAGTACCAGCAGGCGCACTACCTGGTCGAGGGTATCGAAATTCTTGGAACCCGTGTAGACCTGACCGTTGAGCAGCAGGAATGGCAGGACGGGGATGCCTAGCGCAGCGCCAGCCTGCGCCTCTTTCTGGACCTTTTGGGCTGTTTCCGCGCTATGGAAGTCGGCCTCGAACCGGGCCGAATCCAGCCCGAGTTCCGCTGCCCGGGCCTGGATCCACTTCTCGAAGGAGACCGGCGAGCGTTCGACCCAATCGGCCTGACGCTCGAACAACAGGTCGTGCATTTCCCAGAATTTTCCCTGATTGGCTGCGGCTTCAGCGGCGCGCGCGGCCAGTTCGGCCTTGTCGAAATATTGTGTATAGGGATACGGGCGATAGACGAAGCGCACCTCGTTTGGGTGAGCGTCCAGCAATTTTCGCGCCAGCGGCAGATAGTTGCAGTCGGTACATTGGAAGTCGTTATAGACGATGAACGTCACCACGGCATCTTGCGCGCCGCGAATGTGTTCTTCGTCGCTGACGGGCGGGAAGCGCGAGTCGCTGCCGGGCAAGGGCGTTGGTTGGAGGCTCAATGTGCTGCAGGTGGGGCGCTCAGGTTCTGCTGGCGGGGTGGGGAGGATGAGCGACGCTTCGGTGGGTGTGGAAGTAGGCGTCTCTACCGCGCCAACCGGGCTACAAGAGACCAGAAAGAGAGCAGCGAGAAGTAGTGGTATCAGTAGATGCAAATTGCGCTGTGATGGTAGTGACGGTCCAGGTAGAAGAGCGACTGAAGTCGCTGCTACTTCGATGGGCGTGGTATTTTGCGGCATGGGGGCTTTTTCATCCATTGATCGTCGCGCTATGTTTCGTGGCACCGAGCCAAAGTCGGCGGTACATTTGGTTGCGGCTCGCCGCGGTATGACTTTTCTCATTATCGAATGGCAGCCTGCAATTGCTCGAAGGAGGTCATCCAAGCGATACGGTTGAGAAAGTCGGCCAGTGAGGCGCTTTGTGCGCGCAAGGCGCGCACCGCCGGCCCGACCGGGTCTTCGCCGGCCGCCCCGCCTGGTGTATCCGCATAGGCGCCGTAGAAGGCGAAGTAGGCCTGGTTGAGTTTACGCAGAGCATAACCGTTTTGCCAGAAGACCTGGCGGCGGGCTTCCATGTAGGCTTCAGCTTGCTCGATTTTGCCCTCGGCCAACAGAGCATCTACGGTGAGGCGCGTTTGGTGCATTTCGGCGCGAAAGTCGAAGGGGGGTGGGGTATCGTCTGGCAGGCGGCGGGAGGGCCGGGGGGCAGGCAACGTCGCGATAGGGGAAGCAGGCTGAAGGTCAGGAAGCGAGGCGGCCAGCAGTTCGGGGTAATTGCGCTGCAAGACGAGTTTCCCAATCTCGCCGCCAACGATGGAAGCGGTCGTCTCGTTCATGGTGCGCAGTTCGGGCGTGGCGTCGTACAAGAAGCCGAGCGGGCGCAGGGTGAGGTAATTGTGCGTCCATTCGTGCGCAATGGTGTCTAACAGCCAGGACAGGTTGGTGGTGCGCATGACCATGGTGGGATAGACACCCACGCCGCCCATCGGCACTACCAGGCTGGAGACGTTCAGGGCAGCGTCGATTTGTGATTCGAGCGCATCTTGCTGGTCTACCGGCAGGGAAGGCTGGAGGGAGATGTTGGTGAGTTGTTCGATGCGGTCGCGGGGGGAGATAACGAGGCCCATCGGTACGGCGCTGGAGCGATATAGCACGGGGGGCAGGGGCTGGCCGCCCCATGTCAGGCCGGCTTCGGCCAGGGCAGCCGACACCTGTTCTTGCAAGACAGCCTCAGCCAGCGGCCCTAATTCGTCCTGGCGTTGTCGCAGGCGCGTCAGTTCGCCGCGCAAATGGGAGGAGGCATTTTCTTTGTCCAGGATGGTCGGGTCGGCATACAGTCGGGCGAGGGCGTCTTCTGCTTGGATGAGACGCTCGGTGAGGAACAGATATTCCATCACTACCTGGCGGCGGTCTTCGCGCCGGAAGTAAGCCGGCAGCCCGATAGCCGCAGTCTGTAGTTTGGACAAGGCGGCTTCGGCGCTCCAGCGTACATAGTCGAATTCGAGCGGCCGGGTATAGGCATGCGCCCGTTCTATCGGCTCGCTCACGATGGGGCCGCTGGCGGTCAATAGCAGGACGCCGATGAGCAGGTAAATGAACACCTCGAGGGCGCGCAGGAGACGTAGGAGCATGAAGGGGATTATAACCAGAATTTTCCCAGCCGAGCGTTTGTAAAAGTAAAAGGTGTCCACGCACAAGTTGTCAGTGATAATTAGAGAAGTCCACAGATGGCGCAGATTTCCACAGGTTTTGTAACTACTCGAGTTTAGACAAAATTTGGGGCGGTTCTGTCCTTGAGCAAAACCGCCTTTTGGTAGAAACTTGGAGTTGTGAACAAACAAACTTCTACCAAAAAGAACATTAACAGACTTATCGAATTTC
>FWPU01008433.1_pt1 | contig 17268 bp, 4 predicted proteins | sample 2228361 | NCBI WGS metagenome assembly FWPU01 (sample SAMEA103939777, study PRJEB20133) | metagenome
CAGCCGCTGGGCGGCGGCGAGGTAGGCGGCCACGGCGGGCGAATCCTTCAGAACCGCCTGCGCCGCTTCCATGGCCTTCTGAAAATCCTCGATGCTGGCATCCAACGACAAACGGGCGCGCGCGGCGGCCTCATCGGCGCTGCGGCGAGCGGTGGCCAGCCGCCGGTTCAACTGCTCCAACTCCTTGACCATCGCCGCGAGATTCGGATCGTTTTCGGGCGTGGGCGGGCCGGGCTGCGTCCCGGGACCACGGCCAAGCTGGTCCAGTTCAGCCTGGAGCGCCTGACGGGCGCGGATCGCCTCGTACCAGGCCTGCTCCAGGCGAGACAGTTCCTGACTCAGCGCTCGCACATGCGCGTCGTCGGGGCTGGCATCCAGCACGGCCCGTTCCTGCTGCACCTGCTCGCCCAGCAACTGCACGTTGGCCTCCGCCGCCGTGCATTGCTGCTGCAGTTGGGCGATCCGGACAACGACGGGGTGATCAACGACGGCAGCGGTGGCCAGCGTGATGAGCGGCTTGAACTGGCTGTGTTCGATCCCGACGAGGTAGACCCGCTGAGCGGCGCGCTAGGCGATCCGGTTGCCGAAGTGGCTGCCACCGCCGGCTTTGGATTCCAGCTATTGATCGAGGAGCTGGCCGTTACGGCCGCTGGCGAGCAGTTCCTCATACGCGTACGGGGAGTATCGGGCGAGGCGGCCAATTCCTATCAGCTGCGCGTTTTCAACGACGACCGCTTCGAGCTAGACCAGTCGGTCGAACCGGTAGGGGACGGCATCTGGCCGGACGATCCGAGCGGGCGAAACGACACTTCGGTGGCCACCGTGCGGACGAACCTGGGCAATGAGCCGACTGTCAGGCTCGAAGGACTCACTATCACACGCGGACGGGCCGTACATGACAGCGACTGGTTCGCCTACACCCTGCCCGTCGATATGTACTTCAACGTCTACATCGAGCTGATGGACTTGGACAACGACGAGGTGCTGGACGAGGCCGAGCGGCTGCGCCTGCAGGTCTGGGACGCTACGGCCACGAACCTGTTGCTCGCGGGGGAGACCTTCGGCGATTTCGCTACTGGTTTACTAGTGGTGGATAGCGGGTTCGCGCCGCTGGCGGCTGGCGCCCAAGTGCTTATCCGCGTCTACGGGCAGGGGGCCGAGGCGAACGCGTACGACCTGGTCATCGGTGCCGACGACAGGTTCGACCACCCAGTGCGCTCAGCTGTGGTGTCGAACCCCGCCGGCGGCACAGACCCGATCGGCCGCAACGACATGCCGATCGTAACCAGCCGCACCGACCTGGGCACCGTCGTGCAAGTAAGCGAGCCACGACTATGGATACCCACCTACGATCCGGAAGACCCCGAGAGCATCTACGACAAGACTTGGTTCCTGATAAGGGCCGCTGTCGACGGCACGATAGAGCTCAGCGTGACGGTAGCTGATATGAATAACGACGGGGTTCTGAACCCGGAAGAGATGCTGTCGCTGGAGCTGTTCCAGTACGACCAAGGTGGCGATACGGCTGGGCCACGCGTCGCTGTCGCAACGCTTGACGAGGCTAACCGTCGCGTGGCCATTACCGGGTTCCCCGCCAGCGCGGGTGAATCGTTCCTGGTCAGCGTGCGAGCCGGCCTGACGATGGCGGAACTCGATCCGGCCGGAGCGGTTCGCGTCGCTGCCGATCCGGGATTGGACCAGACAACGGCCGTTGTTAGCGTCAACCCGCTCGACAACGATATGTACGTCATTGCCACTGAAGGTGTCGACGACACAGCAGGCTCATCGGCGGTTGAGCTCTGGCGCAGCGACAATGGCGGGACGAGTTTCAACCTAGTACGCTTCGACGGTGTCTCGAACCAGGACGGGCGTGGTCCGGGGCGCCGTTACAGCCCGGCGGTGGCCTTCGACGCCAACGGCCATTTGTACTTGGCCTACGCCTTTGACGCCGGCCCGGGCACGCGTGGCGTGGTCGTCGCACACAGTTCCGACGGCGGCCTGTCTTTCGACGCCTTCAAGTTCCTCCCGACCACTTACGTAACTGAGATAGCCAGGAACGTAAGCGTGGCGACGGGCAGAGACGCTGGCTTGGTCGGCACGCAGGACGTGTATGTGGCCTGGGGCGAGTTTGCGGCGGGTCAGCAGCCGGGCCAGCTTGTCCCGGTACGCGTCAAGGTGTTCGGTTCGGTCGGCTCCAATGACGTTGCGCCGGCCGGATTTACCGGACTGAGCTTCCAGCTCATGCTCCTGACCGACGATGCCAGGCAGTCGGCGACACCCGAGTTGGCGGTGGATCGCACTGGCCGACTGCTGGCTACTTGGGTGGACTATGCAGCTGAGCCGGACCAGATTCGCTTCAGCGTCGACGCCGACGGCCTGGCCGGATCGCCCTTCGGCCAGGATGTGCTGGTGGCCACCAACCACGTTGGCCTCTATCATTCGATCCCCGCACAGCCGGAACGCGGGGTGCTCGCACAACCGACAATTGCCGTGGACAGGACCGACCCGGCCGACCCGCTTCACGGGTCCAATTCCGGCCGCGTCTATATCGCCTACACCGAGCGTGGTATGGGCGACGCCAGGGACCCGGTCAGTTACGCCGACCTTGACACGTTCCTCCTGTATTCGGACGACCTGGGCCTGAGCTGGTACGGGCCGCGGCGGATCGGGCCGGCCGATGCTAATAGCCAGTTCAACGTTAGTATCGCCGTCGATCCGGTGACCGGCAATGTAATGGCCAGCTGGCTGGATGCCTCGGGCGACCCGGGCAATGAGCAAGTGCAGCCGTGGGTGGCCGAGAGCGTTGACGGCGGCTTGACGTTCCGCCGGCCAATGAGCCTGTCAGCGACGCCCTCAAGCCAGGCCGGCACGCTGGAGCCGGAGGCTGACTATGGCCGTTCGCCTGCCGTGGCATGTTACGACGGCGTCAGCTACCTGGCATGGGTCCAGTCCGACGTGGCCAACGACCTGGAGCTTTACACTGTGCGGCTGGAGGCCCAGGCCGGCGCGGGCATTTACGATCTTGACGTTTTGAACGACGATGCGCGCGAGCTGGGGCGCTACGGGCAGGATTTCGATCAGGGCAGCGATCCGGCCGGCCAAGTGCGCGTGCCAGCGAACATGTACGTTTCGGCCGGCATGCTGGACGCCCTCGGTCAAGGCGGACCTCTTTTCCAGATCGACCCGGCGAACCCAACTGTGCCAAAGGCCACTATCACTGTCTGGCCACTGAGAGGGGCCATCGGGGACATCGACTTCGGGTCGGGTGCGGCCGTGGGCGCAGTGCAAGTCGGGGCGAATATCAACGTGACCGATCAGCCGGGGCATGAGGCCGAAGTGGCGGTGGCGGTCAACCCTGCCGATGAGAATCACATCGTGATAGCTCCGCTCGTCGGTGATTTCGCGACTGCGGGCGACGCCGTTTTCGTCTCGTTCGACGCAGGCACATCCTGGCAAATGGTGCGGATACCGACCCCGGCCGGGCTCACCGCTGCCGGGGAGCCTTCCTTGGCATTTAGCCGCGACGGCCAGTTACTGGTCTACGTACATATGGGCCAGGACAACAACGGAGTCAGCAGCCTCAGCTCGGCTGTCTCCACTGACGGCGGTTTGAGCTGGACGGCAGGGACCATAACGGCAGCTGGCTCCGGTGACGTCAAGCCGTACCTGGCGGTCGGGCCAGATGCCGCTGAGCTGGGGCGCGATCGGTTCTACGTAACCTGGCAGCGTGGCAATTTCATTTACATCAGCAGTTCGCTGGACGGGTTGAGCTGGACGCCCGCGGTGCGGGTGAGCGACGACGACAGTTCGACCAATCCAAGGGCGGCTATCGGACCAAACGGCCAAGTGTATGTGGGTTGGGAAGACTTCGCTACACCCGGTGTCGGTGTCCTGGAGTTCGACGTCTCCTACGACGGTGGTCAAACGTGGGGCAGCGATAGGGTCGTCTACAGTTCGAGTCTCAACGCACTGGCCGATCCGGGCAGTGGCGGCGGCGTCTACAGGATCCCGGCCCAGCCCGACCGCGGTATCTCGATGGGCCTGTCCCTGGATGTGGACCGTTCCGGTGGGCCCTTTACCGGCCGACTCTACGTTACCTTTACTGAACAGGCGGACCGGGACGGTGACCCGCTCACCGGTCATGACAATACTGATATCTTTCTGTTGTGGTCCGACGACGGCGGGCAAAGCTGGTCCGGTCCCATACGCGTCAACGACGACTCCGGCTTCAGCAGCCAGTTCTTCTCGTGGCTGGATGTAGACGAGGCCACCGGCTGGGTAGGTATCGCTTGGTACGATGCTCGCAATAGCGCGGGCAACAATGCCGTTGACCTGTACTTCACTGTCAGCTTCGATGGCGGGCAGAACTTCGGGCAGAACGTACTTGTAACGACGCAGCCGAGCCCGGAGCCAGCCGACGTGGCTGGCTTGGACTTCGGCGACTACATTGGCATGGCGTTCAGCGCGGGTGTGGCCTGGCCTGCTTGGGCCGATACGAGGCTGAGCGTGTTCGAGGCCGACGTTTTCACGGCTGGCATCCAAGTTAGGCGGCCGGTAGGACCTGGGTTCCTCGTTGCCGGAACGGGCTACGCCTCAGACGAACACCCGGGCGGTACGTTGGCTTTGGTCGACCCGGACACCGGATTGGTCTACCAGGAACTGGCGATTACCGGCGCCACTGGGCTGCCTTCGGTCACTGCCTTGGAATTCGAGCCGGCCAGCGGGTTGCTGTTCGCCGCCTTCGACCCTAACCCACTGGTCGACGGCTCCGAGTCCGTGCTGGGCACGCTTGACCTGATGGGGGCTTTGGCCGCTGGTCAGACCAGCGTCGATGTTAGCGTGCTGGGCAATACCGGCGTGGGTGAGATCGGTGGCCTGGCATTCAACCCGGTTAGCGGCGAGCTGGTCGGCGTCACTTCGACTGAGGTGAGTGGCGGCTTGCTTGTTCGGCTCAATACCGTCACCGGCGCCGCCACCTTGGTCGGGCCGACAGGGTTCAGACACATTAGCGGGCTGAAGTTCTCGCCCGACGGCCTTACTCTGTACGGCACGCTCGGAGAGGAGGAGGATCCGGGCGCGCCTGGGCTGGCGGGCGATCTGGTCGTGATAGACGCACTGGCGACGGTCGGCCCGCGGGAGCCGCCTGGTTCAGTGATCGGAGAGCTGCCGACACAGCGGCCGACGGGTATAGGTTTCCGGCCGCCAACTAACGACTCGGCGGAACTCGCTAGCGGGCTCGGACGGGTGCTATTCGTCCGTGAGGAAAACCTGACGCTTACAACGGGCGACGCCGACTGGTTCAGGTTCCAGGTGCCCGCGAGCGGCGGCTTGAGCATCAGGGTCGACTTGACCGATTCGGACGGTGACGGGGTGCTGGACCCGGAAGAAACGCTGAACTTGGAACTCTATTCCGCTGACGGTCAAGCTCTGCTCGCTTCCGGCACGATAGACCACATGGTAGAAGCGGTAGACGGGACCGGGTTCGGTGTTGAGATCCGCAACTGGCCGTTCTTCCCGCCGCAAGGGGCGGTGCTGGCCGAGCAGTTCTACCTGGTCCGGGTCAGTGCCTCCGGACAAGCAGGCAGCAGCTGGAACCTCTATACTCTAACGGTGGTCAGCGAAGACGTATACGACCAGCAGGCTCACGATACTGAGCTTTACGCCACGGCTCCGGACATGAATGGCGACAGCGAACCTGATTTGGTCAGGATCGATGCCGAGAACCCGATTACCGACCCGGCGGTCGGCGTACCGACCGTGGTGCCTGAGCATGTTGCAACGCTGCGGCCGACGGGCGAGCCGCTGCCGGAAGAAATAGCGTTCCATCCCCATGATCTGCTCTTCGGCGAAAGGTTCAACACGGCGAGCCAGTTCAACGAATGGGTCAGGATCGACCCAGTGAGCGGCCAGATGAGCAAGCTCGGCGAGGACGGTCCGGGCCGGGACGCGGTCGTCTATCAGATCACGGCCCTTGATGTTCATCCTGTGCGTCAGGAAATCTACGCGGCGGCCATCGACAGCGAGGCAGCGAACCGCAAGAGCACGTTGCTGCGAATCGAGCCGAACAGCGGGCAGGTCGAGGTAATCGGCACGCGCGGTATGGGTATGGGCCTGGGCGAACTGGGCGGGCTGGCCTTTGCACCGGACCCGGACAGAGCGAACTTTTGGCGACTGTACGGGCTAAGTGCCTCGGGCATTAGTGGCGGCCTGCTCGTAACGATCGATACCGCCAGCGGCTTGGCTGCACCGGTCGGGCCCACTGGTTTCCGCGAGTTTATTGGTATGGACTACGATCCGCGTACGCGCCAGCTCTACGCCGTTCTGTCCCTGACCGATCCGAACGCCACAGGTGAAGGCGACCAGCCACTACCCGGGTCGCTGGTGAGGATTGACCGGAGCAGAGGCCGGGCCACAGCGGTAGGGGCGGTCGCCCTGGATGCAGCGGATCCGGCGAATACCTTGGTTGAGCTGACAGGCCTGTCGGTACGGCCCTGGCGGTTCTGCCACGATATTGCGCCAGACCGCACCAACTTGGGCAGCCTCTTGCAGTTTGCGACTGAGTCGTTGACGTTGCCCTGGGGGGAGGCCGACTGGTACTCGCTTAGCTTGGCCCGTGCTGGCCGGCTGGAAATAGAGCTCGGACTTGACGACTTTAACCGAAACGGGGTCCTGGATGAGTTGGAGAAGTTGGTGGTTGAAGTTTACACGGATGAGTGTACGAACCTTCTGGCCAGTACGGACCCAGCCAGCCCGGCCTATTTCGACCCGCTCGGCGACCCACATGCGGTTTGGGACCTTACCTTGGATGATAACGGCGACGGGGTCGTGTATGCACTCGATGGGCAGGACGACGGGTTCATCCTGTCGCTGTTCCGGCTCGGCAAGTTCCCGGCGGACGAGCCGGTATGCATACACATATTTGGGGCCGACCTGACTGCTGACGCTGAAGACAACAATGGCGATGGAGTTGTGGACGATGAGTACGAGGTGGCACAAAACGCCTACACTTTGGCCTTTCGGGTCGTGCCCGACTCCTCGCCGCCACGCATTGTAAGCTCCAGCCCCACGCACGCCGCTTGGCTCAACAACGTCGATCGAATCCTTCTACAGTTTGACGAGAATTTGGATGTGGCTTCGGCAACGAACCCGGCCAACTACGCGTTAGTCGCTTCCGGCGGCGACCGTATTTTCACTAACGGCAATGAACTCCAACTGCCGCTCGGACCCATTTACTACTGGCCCGGCCAGCGAGCGGAGCTGCAGACGAGCGACGGCCTGCTCCGCTTCATTGCCAAAGATGGCGGCCTGGCCGGTAACGACATCAGCGTGCAGTTCACCGTCCTTGACGACGACAACGATGGCGTACCCGACCCGCACCAGCGACTGAACGTCGTCGTAGACGGCGAACTGATTGAAGTATTTCTTGCAACCGACGCGGAGGGCACGCTTATCAGCACCTCAGGCCAGGTACGTCAGGCGGTGCTGGCCAGCCGGGATGCCTCCGCGCTGGTTTACGTCGAATTGCTCGGCCATGGCATTGTGCAGCCCTTTGACGAGGCGTATCTGGCAGGTGGTACCGCGTCGCAAGTCACGCTAGATACTGGCCTGCTGCCGGACGAGGCCTACCGGTTTACCGCCTTCGGCAGCACAAGCGTGACGGACGAAGCCGGGAACAAGCTCGACGGCGAATTCTACCCGGCTGCCGGCTTCCCGTCCGGCAACGGGTTGCCCGGAGGCGACTTCATCATCACCTTCACAATCGACAACACGCCAGCCACCATACTCTCTTTCGGCCTGGATGCGGCTAGCGACGACAACCCCGCCTCCACCTACGATACGCCCGACGACAATCGCACGCATCAGCCGGGTCCGTGGCTGCGCGTGGCGATAAGTGAGCCGTTCCCCGGCACATTGGCAGGCAACATAGTCGAGCTCGATATGAACGGGGACGGAAACTTCGATGACGGTCGTGGCGTAACATCGGCCGCGGGCGTCGCTACGATCCAGTCCAGCATAACCCTGGCGGACGGAACCCACGCGGTGTTCGCTCGGGTGACCGATCGGGCAGGCAATGTGACGCTGGCCAATGCGGTGATCCAGATTGATACGCTGCCGATCGATACGACCGGAAGCACTTTTGCATTAGATCAAGCCAGTGACGATGGCACGCAGGGCGACTCGGACGGGCCCGCGAACTCAGGCGGCTTACCTAACGACGACAGAACGAATGACCCGACGCCGACCTTCAGCGGGACAATTCTAGACAGTTGGCCATTCGATACGCTGGCGGATGCCGTGGGCCTGACTGTTCTGCTCGACGTCGACGGCGACGGCTCCTTCGACGACGGCACCGCAGTTACCGGCCAGAACGCGGACTACAGAGTGACCTCGACCACTACGCTGCCGGAGTCGCAGCCGAGCGGAACCCAGTACACAGCCCGGCTCCAGGTACACGATCGGGCCGGCAATACACTCCTCCTCGCCGAGACACTATCTGAAGAGTTCGTCTTCGACAACGTTGGGCCACGCATTACGTTGATGAGTCCGCTCACCGGATCGAACGCGCCTATCAGCCAGATTACGCTACAGTTCAACGAGCCGATGATCAACGTAGCGAGCGGGGATCCACTTTTTGACCGCTCGGTACTGAATCCCGCTAATTACGAGATCCGCAAAAGTAATGGTGACGCTGTGCAAATCAGCGGCGTCAACTATGACCACGATGACTACTTGGTAACGCTGACCACATACCTGCCAGCCAATGACATCTACACGATTACGGTCTCCGATGCGATCCAGGACGAGGCTGGTAACGCTTTAGACGGCGAGTACGTTGTGCCGCCGGGCACTGACCCAGCCGACGCCTTCCCCACGGGCGATGGAACGCCGGGCGGCCTCTTCAGCGCGCAACTGGTCATCGATGCCGAGCCTGCGCATGTTCCCCAACGACGACACCGGCCCAACCCCTGCGTTCCGAAATGACGGACGCACCTACATGAACCCGCCGCGGATCGAGGTTGTCGTCACGGACGCCTGGCCCGGCCTGCTGAACGGTAACCTCGTCGAACTGGACGTGGACGGCGATGGCTTCGACGACGGTGAGGGTTTCACGGGCGGTGACGGTGTCGCTGCCATCCGGATTAACCACCCGTTATCCGACGGCGCTTACAACGTTCGGGCACAAGTGACGGATTTAGCTGGCAACCAAGCCACTACGCCTCCACCGTGGTTGACCATCGAGCTCGACACGGCCAGCCCTTCAACCACCTTCCTGCTCCAGCCGGATACAGGCGTGCCAGGCGACCTCTGGACGAACGATCCACAGCCGACGTTCCTCGGCACTGCCAGCGACGCTTCGCCCTTCAACGGCCCGTGGGACGTGTCCGGGCTGCCTGTGGCAATAGACCTCGAATGTGACGGCGTCGTCGATATGCAGACGGTTACCGGCTATGGCGGTCCATGGTCGGTCCAGCCAGCGCAGCCGCTGGCCGATGGCCGGCATTCCGCCTGCCTGAGGCTCTCTGACCAGGCGGGCAACGAGTTCACTCTGCGTATCGATTTCTTCTTCGTCGATACAGTCGCACCGCCGCGGCCAGTGATCAGCGGCATCGACCAGGACACCGGCACGGTCGGTGACGGCGTCACTTCCGACAACACGCTCCGGATCTTCGGCACTGCCGAGCCGAACAGCACGGTACGCGTCTATGAATGGCTGTACTTCGGCGGCCAGGTGGGTGACGACCTGACGGCCGACCCCTTCGGCAATTGGGTGCTGGACGTGACCGATCAGAACTTGCCGGATCGGGCCTATCAGTTCACAGCCACCGCCACGGACCTGGCAGGCAACGTCAGCGATCCGTCCTTGCCTTTCTATGTGCTGGTCGACAGCGATATCTTCCCCGCGGTAACCAAGCCTGATCTGGAGGCCGCCAGCGACACCGGCCAGTATGACGACGACAACATCACACGAGACACCACACCGGCGTTTGAAGGTCAAAGCGAGCCAGGCAGTCTGGTCGCACTTTATGCCGACACGGCCCAAGGGACGATCCTTCTGGGCACCGTCATGACCGGCACGTTCGGCACATGGTCGCTGACCGCCTCACTGCCCGCTGGCCTCTATGAAGTCTGGGCGCAGGCAACCGACGCAGCGGGCAACCAAGCCGACTCGACCGCGCTGGCGGTCCGAATCGACACCACCGCCCCATACGCTCGTCGGGTCACGCCGGGCGGCCCACTCGTTAGCGAGGATATCAACTACATCGAGGTCCAGTTCAGCGAGCAGATGGACAGCGACCGTGCAACCGATCCGGCTAGCTACCGGCTCGTCGGTGACCGGGTTGGTAATGTGCCGCTGCTGCCTGTGCTGCTGGGCGGCGATCAGCTTGTCCGCCTCTACCGCCAGGGTGGCAAACCGTTCGCTAACGACCGCTACAGGCTGACACTTGAAGCCGATAGGCTGCGGGACGTGGCCGGGAACGAGTTCGACGGCAACGAGGACGGCGTTGGCGGGGACGACAAGACGATCACGTTTACGAAGGACATTTCGCCCGGGCCACCTACCATCACCGACATACGGCTCTTCGGCAACGCGCGAGTAACCACTGTGATTACCATTTCGTTCTCCGAGGACATGGTGGTGCGCGAGGCGAATAATGCGCGGTTCTACCGCTTAACCAATTCCGGTCGCGACGGCATCTTCGGTACGGCGGACGACATCGAGATAACCGACTTCATGGTCCGTTACAGGAAGCCGCTGAAGCAAGTTGTGTTGCGGAGCCAGCGCGGGTTTATCAATGACCGGCTGTTCCAGCTGGCCATCGACGGTATGCTCAGCGCCGAGGCGGGCGAGAACAGCAGTCAGCGCGATCTGGACGGCAACCAAGACGGCCTTGGCGGCGACGGGTTCCGTGCCCTGATCGGACGTGGCAAGCGGCTCGCTTACCTTGACCCTGAGGACGGTGACATCGTCACGCTCAGGCTCCAACGCAACGGCTTTATCGAGCTGGTACGCGGTATTACCACTGATAAGGTCAGCGTGCACTTGCAGCAGACGTTGAGCGATTCAGTCCTTTACGGTTCGGTTCGCATGGTGCCTGGCGGCAACGGGCGAACGCGGATCGACAAGTTCGGCGTCGATCCCGGCCGGCTATTCAAGAGCCGGCTCCGTCGGCCGCCGTTTACCGTCGGGCCGCTGCCCGCCGACGTGGTCGACCGGCTTATTGAGCAGTCGCAGGGAACAATGCAGCGAGCCCGGCCGGCCAACACCGGCGTATTGCTGGTCGAGCCTTAGGCCGGGCCGGCGCGAAGCCCACGGACTGAATGCCTGGGCGCAGGGATCGCCCTTGCACGAGCTTGATGCCGAGCTAGCCAGCGTTCCTGCTCGATCGTCGATGCGCGCTGGCGACCAAGACCCAGACGTTCGACACTGGGATTCAGAGAGCGACGGGCCCGGCCGACCAGCAGCTTCTTTTCAGCTCCGCAGGTTCTGATCCTGAGTTGTCGATGACCGCCGCAAGCTCTTTTTGTCCCTCGGGCAGAGCTCTCGGACCCCAGGCGCCCACTGATGAAAAGCCGCAGGGCAAGAGGCAGAAATGCCGCCTGGCTTCTCAGCCGAATTGTCACGCTTGCAGTTGCACGACAACGTTGGAAAACTTGCAACGCTTAACAGAGGCGTCACGGGTGCGGCTCTCTACGCCCAGGCCGACAGCCTGGGCCAGGGAAACGATGGCACTTTCGGGCTTCTATCCCTGCTTGCTCAGACGCAACCGCCCCGCCGCGGCATTACGGGGCCGTGAGAGGCAATTGGGACAGCAGACGTGCGGTTTGTTGGCCGTGGTCGGCAGGACCATCCGGCTACGACGGGCAGGGGACCGAGCTGGGGTTGCCGCAATCGGGCAATTCTGTAATAGTCCCGCGGTTCGGGCATATCGACGGGTTGGACAATTCTTGGGAAGCTAAAGGTGGGGCAATATGGCGAAGGTAAGTTATGTTCCTTGCCGCTCCGGCCGGGCCGGTTGGGTCGCTGGGCTTGTCCTGCTGTGTGCGCTGTCGCTCGGTTGCGCCCCCAGGGGTCCGATTGGCGGCACGGCCCCTCGCGCGGATGCCTGGCTCTACCCCGACCAAACTGTTGCTGCGGCGGCCGACGGCACGCGGCCGAGGGCGAACGTGGTCAGCCCAAACGGTTTGAGGCCTCGCCAGTCACTGAGCCGCTACGGCGGGTCGAGCGAGCTTGCCGGGACACAGTCACCGCAGCCCATCCGGCCCGACGCGTGCCGGCCTGCAGTCATGCAGCCGAATTGGCCGGCGCGGTCGGTACCGAGTGCGGCATCGCGGCTGCGTGAGCCCCTTCTGGTACGCATCGGCCGCTGGCTGCGAAGCGGTCACGGCATAGCCTGGGGTGCGGCGAAGCGCGGGCCACGACGCGATCTGGAACTGGACCGAATTATGCTCGATACGCTGACAAGTTCCGAGCCAGACCATTCACGCGACCCGCTTGAACAACGCCCTGCTGTGGCCAAAGAGGCGTGGCTGTATCCGCAATGACAATGGCCGGTAAGCCTGCCCGAAGCGACGTGCGAGAGCGGCTTGTCCCGTGCCGATGCCAGGCATGGCCCTAGGCAAGCTGCTTCAGGGCGGGAACTTCATCAAGCCGAGCGGTCTGCCGCACCGCAGCTCTGCGCCGCTCAGAACTCCCGTTCGCGTGCCGATTCCAGCCTCTCCAGCTTGGCCGATATGGTGTCGAGCTTCTGCCGAACTTCTTCGATCCGGCCAGCTTCCACTGTAACGGTGTTGGGCGGCTGCATATGTGGCAGCGGCAGTGCTGCGGATGTATACCATTGGGCCGCTGGAGCAAGCGGAACCGGCATCGTGGTTCCCACTTGGCGGCCAACTCGCACGATCAGCAGTAGGCCCAGCAGAATCCCCATTTCACCGATCAGGGCCAAGGGCAGGCCTACGTACAGCATGTTTTGGTCGGAGGGGACCTGCATCAAGCAGGCGGCAGCGGCAGCGATAGCCGCTACGGCTAACACCGTGACCACCGTCCCCACCACTCGCCCAGCTCGCCATCGCCGCCGGCCTTCATCACTCATCACCGCTCGCTGCAGCAGCAACGCGCCGGTTCCATTCCACCATTCGTCTACGAGCAGGTCAGCGTTCGGGCCTGTTACACCTCGGCGTGACGGCCCGACGACCAGGGCGGCGAGGGCAAGCACTAGTGCGCCGGCGGCGAGCAGCAGTTCAATCGGCCGGCGCTGCAGCAATTGAGCGAACCGAGCGCAAGTGGCGCTCAACCGGTGGCCTACGCTGAGCAAGGCTGCAGGCCACCAGCCGGCCTGATCGGCCGGCCTGCCGGATGCCAACCCGCTTGAGGAGCTGGCCAGGCTGGTGAGCTGACTAGCCGGTTTGGCGGCAGCCGACTGAACGCGAGGTGTCAGTCCGCTGGGTGCCGCTCGGGCGCCGCTGACGTGGTCGCGCCCGACGGAATCGACCGACCCCACTGAGCCGCTCGTTGCGTAATCGTTGCCCAGCTCCGGCGTGGCCATCGGTGTCATGTCCTCTGATACGTGCGAACTCTGGGTGGCGGCGGATTGTGCTGGCTCGATGCCAGCTGGTACGCCGGTTGAACGCTGACACAGACCGGCCCCAGCGGGCGGCTCCTGGACCTTTGTCGGCGCGGGCTTGTCGGCCCGCGTGGCATGGCCTAGCACATTGGCCGGCAGTGACTCTTCTTTTGCCGCACCAAAGTATTTCGAGTTTGTGGTCGAGCTGCCGGCGGCGCTAGCCCGGGTCGGCTTCGGGGCATTCGCCGCCGGCTGCCAGCCGTCGCTAGCACGCCCGCTCCGCTGACCGGCATGCTGCTCGAGCAATAACTCGGCGCGGTAAGCTGAGCCCACGGGCTGGCCGGCTGCACGGCCAGGCTGCCCGGCGGGCTTGCCCGTAGTGATGTTTCGGCCCTGCTCGTCGCTGTCCGGCGACTGCATGCGCAGGAACGGTCGTTGGCTGGGTGGGCTTCGGTGCCGGCTTAGCGGCTGCTGCGTCTCGAACCCGGAGCGGCCCGGCGCGCCGTCTACTGGATACTGCTCGGGTTCGCATGCAGATGGGCGCTGCTGGGCAGTAGCGGCGGAGTGTGCGGCAACGGTCGGCCCGGCCTCGCCAGAAGAGTGGCTGGATTGCACTGAGTCCTTAGCGAACCTGTTTGAGTTGGCAGGCGAGTTCCAAGTTGCCTGCGTCGCCCAATTGCTTTCGTAAGCAGGCTTGTGGGCCGCGGGCGTGGAGCGGTCGTGTCGCAATGCAGTTACCGAGGTAGCTGTTTCGGGCGGCTCGAAGCTTAGCTTCGGCTCAGCCGAGCCAGGCTCCGGCTCTCGTGCCCGGTGCGCCGTGGCCGTCAATAGGCTCCCGAGCCGCTTCAGCAGGCTGGCTCCGGTTCCATTCAGCTGCTCGCCCTGTGGCGCGCCGGCGGCTGCCCGCCGCGGTCCGTCGGGCCCGTCGCGTCGGAACAGGCCGTGAAGGAGCTTCTCGGCCGGCAGGTTGAAGCGCCTCCGGCGCGCTGCCGAGCCAGCACGGTACGGGTCCGGCGGTTCCGGCACCGCTTGGCTCCACTGCTTGCCCGTATCAAACAGGAAGTTCCACAGGCCGTTACCCGATTGTTTTCGCGATGTTGCTGGCGGTTCGTGCGTCGTTCGATACCTCGCAGAACGATTGAACCGCTCCTTAGGCTGAGCCAGGCGGCCGAACAGGCTGCCTGGCCGCTTGGCTGGTTCCTCGTCCGAATTGGCCTGTTGCCAGGCAAGCAGCCGGCCGAGTGAGCCGACAACAGCGGGCAGCCTGCGCTGCCACTTTCGTGCTGGCTGAGCTTCGGCTTGGCTCGCTGCCACAACTTGGCGCTGCGGCTCGCCGACTGCCCTCAGCATTCGCTCTGTAGCCCGGCTGCCCGGCCCTGTTTCCGGTCCGTTCAGCGTGTCGGCCCCGAGGAGCACGACGTTGGCGCTTCGGCCCTGCTGCGGCTGCTGTCGCGCTCCATTGTGGCTGGGCCAGGAGGCGGCAGTTGGCGCGGCGGAGTAGCTGGCAGCAAAGCCAGCTGCTGGCCCGGTCGAGGCCGAATCCGCGGAACTGCCCGGCGGGCTCGGCACTGAGCTGTGCGCTGGCAGTCGGCCTGCCGCCTCAGGGAGCTGATCTAGTTCTAGTTCATGGGTGGCTGATCCGTACGGTGCGGCGGTCCAGCCGGTGGGCACGGTGCCGTTGTGCGTCGACTCGGTGCTGAACCCGGCAGCGGCCGTGCCGTCGACCGCGTTGCTCTGGACCGGCCTGACTTCGGCGTGGTCCGGCCGCAGCGCGCAGGCGCCGGAGCTGCAGTCGCCGCCGTAACGGGGCAGTTGGCGTGCCAGGCTTGTGCTCTGTCCAGCTGCATTGGCTCCTTGGCCGCTACTCGGTCCCGCTGGTCGCGGTTGCTGGCTCGATCCTAGCGGGCACCCGCCTGTCCGACAGCCGGCTGCCGCCGGCGGCATGTTCTGTTCGGCAGCGGCCGAGCGGGGCAAGCCACATTGCCCGTTAGTGCAGGCGGTCGGCTGCACAGTATGTTGCTTGGTGGTTCGCTTTGATGCCGCTGCCGCTGGCCTGCGGCCAATTGGGCACGTTCCGGACTGGCAGCCGCCCCAGAGGCTGTTCCAGAGCTTCGGCATCAGCGTGCGTTTAGCAGCCGGCTGCTCACTACCGCTCGCTGAGCTGCACTGGCCTGAACTGCAGGCTGGCTGGCCACAAGGTTCAGCACACGACGCGATCGCCGTCCAGAGGGTTAACATTACGGTTGCAATGCTGATCTTCAGGTTCATCTGGCTAGCCTCGCAGGCAGGGATGTATTCGTCCGTTCAGGCGGCCTGTACACCATTGGGTACCACTTCCGTGCTGGATTTGCCTCGGCAGACGGCCGTTGGAAAGCGACCAACATAGGCCACTTCACGTACGGTCATTATGCTGTGAATGGCCGAGTTGGCTCACGGGCATATAACCACACGCGCAAACGGCTCCAGCGCCTGCAGGCGATCTGACAACACTTGTATCGGCCGTGCACGGTCGGCCGGTTTTGACGATTATGCCGAAATGGGCGAGAGCAGCGGGCCAATTCACTCAGGAATCCTCAACTGTACACTTTGCGTGTCATCATGAGGACAGTGCCACGCTGCGGATCTGATCATACGCCCATATCCTGCTGGCAGATCGAGCTCAACGCGCCTGATCGCCGGCCGGCGGCTTGGTTGCTGAACGACCGCTCAATTGCGTTCACGCCCTCATGCATGCCACTACCTGCGCTCAATGCATTGCAGTTCGTTCCGGTGGCAGTTAGCATGGGCCGTCAGCTCTTGTCAGCAGGGAAAGGGCAACCGGCCAGTTAATGGAGGATTAGCAAGATGTCGCAGCGACCGTTGAACGTTGGGCTAGTTGGCGGTGGCGGTGGCGCCTTCATCGTGCATCCGCACCAGCGGGCCATTTTCTTCGACGGTACTCGTCGCGTAGTTGCCGGGGCGTTGCATCCGGACCCGGAGGTGGCGCTGCGTGAGGCGGAGAACTGGCCTTACCCGATCAAAGGGTACTGCAACTACGACGAGATGATCGAGGAGCAGAGGGACAAGCCGGTCGGCGAACGCGTCGACTACGTGCTCATCGTCACGCCGAACAATGTGCACTTCGACCCGGCCATGAAATGCCTCGATGCCGGCATACCGGTCTTCTGTGAGAAGCCGCTGACCGTGACGGTGGATGAGGCGGACAAGCTGGTGGCCAAGGTCAAGGAGAAGAACATTCCGTTCGGTGTTGCCCATACTTACTTGGGCCACTGGACTTCTCGCCTGTCACGCCACATCGTGCGCAACGGGCTGATCGGCGAAGTGCGCTGGGTCGATGCCTACTATCTCCAGGGCTGGCTCTCGGAACGCACCGAGGACATGGGGGTGATGCAAGCGGAATGGCGTGTCGACCCGAAACGTGCGGGCGTCAGCGGCTGCGGCGGCGATATCGGCACGCACGGCTTCATGCAGCTGCGCTACGTCACGGGCCTGGAAGTTACCCGCCTGTCCGCGCAGCTGGAAACGTTTGTTGAAGGCAGGCAACTGGACGACCATTTCACCGCCTATTGCCAGCTCTCTAACGGCGGCCGGGCGCTGGTGCGTGCCAGTCAGATCTGCATCGGCCACAAGAATGATCTGGGCATCGAGGTCTGTGGCACAAAGGGCACACTCATCTGGCGACAGGAGGAGCCGGAGAAGCTGG
>FWPU01007589.1_pt1 | contig 17256 bp, 17 predicted proteins | sample 2228361 | NCBI WGS metagenome assembly FWPU01 (sample SAMEA103939777, study PRJEB20133) | metagenome
GAGCCGCCACAGACGGCGCGGCAATCTCCCACAAGGCCGATAGGGATTCAACCAGCTGCACAAAATTGGAGTACAATTCAACCCAAACCGCTGAATACCGAAAGGGACATCGCTGGGCTTGTTCATCACCTTTGAAGGACCGGAAGGCTCCGGTAAGACCACTCAAATTCGCCCGCTGGCCGAGTACCTGCGCAGTCAGGGCTGGGATGTGCTGACTCTGCGCGAGCCGGGCGGCACACCCATCAGCGAGCAGGTGCGCGAAGTCCTGATGAACCTTGCCAACACAGCCATGCACCCCCGCACCGAGATTCTCCTCTTTCTGGCTGCCCGCGCCCAATTGGTGGAAGAAGTCATCCGTCCGGCACTGGCACAAGGGAAGATTGTGCTGTGCGACCGCTACGCCGACTCCACCCTCGCCTATCAAGGTTTTGGTCACGGGGTTGACCGGAATACGCTGCGCCAGTTGCTCCACTTTGCCACCGGCGGCCTGCAACCCGACCTGACCTTTCTGCTCGACGTGGACCCGCTGATCGGGTTGCGCCGCAAGCGTAAAGAAGGTGAATGGAACCGCCTGGATGCGTACGACGAGCAATTTCACCAGCGCGTGCGCGCTGGTTACCGCCAACTGGCTGAGGCTGAACCCCAACGCTGGGTCATTGTGGATGCCGCACAACCGCCGGATGCGGTACAATCGGTCTTGCGCCAGCACGTGCTGGCACGCTTGCGGAAGCAAGCCGCACCAAACTCTGGATGAGAAAGGTTTTTTTAAGGTACTGAAGAATGAAGAAACACCCCCTGTTGTGGATTGTCTTGTTGATTGCCCTTGTGCTTTCGGCTTGTGCGCCGGCTGCCACCCCAACCCCCGCTGAGCCGACCGCTGTGCCGACCCGCACTCCCCGCCCCATGCCAGAAGGCACACCCATGGCCTGCACGCTTTTCAGCCTGTTTCCCGAACCGCGTGATCCCGCCTCGGTCAAACTGCCGCTGGTCAGCGATGCGGATTGGTCGCGCGGAGCAAAGAATGCCCGCCTGACTCTGATCGAATACAGCGATTTTCAATGCCCGTACTGCTCGCTGGCTGCCGGCTACTTGAAGGAATTTGAAGAAGCCAATCCCGATCAGGTGCGGGTCGTTTTCCGCCATTTCCCGCTCACCTCGCACGATAAGGCTCTGCTTGCCGCTCAGGCAGCCGAAGCCGCCGGGCTGCAAGGTAAATTCTGGGAAATGCACGATTTCCTGTTCGATCAGGCAAACTGGCAGGTCTGGACCGCTCAGTCCAAAGCCGATTTTGAAAAGTGGCTGACGGAACAAGCCGCTTCTGTCGGGCTGGATGCCGCCCGTTTCAGCCGTGACCTCAATTCCGAGGCAGTGGTTCGCAAGGTGGAAGGCGCCTTTCAGAATGGCATGGATATGGGGCTGACCGGCACACCCTCGCTGTTTGTTTTGATTGACGGCGAATTGATCTTCGTCCCCGAAGATCAGGTGCCTTACGACCCGGCCACGCTGGATGCCATTCTCAAACTCGCCACCCTGCGCGATATTCAGTTCGACCGCTGCCCGCCAATGGTGATTGATGCCGGTAAACAATACACCGCCACGCTCAAAACCGAGAAGGGCGACATTAAAATCCGCCTGTTTGCCGATAAAGCCCCCCTGGCGGTCAACTCATTCGTCTTCCTGGCACGGATGGGCTACTTTGACGGGATGATCTTCCACCGCGTTCTGCCCGATTTCGTTGCTCAAACCGGCGATCCTTCCGGCACCGGCTTTGGCGGCCCCGGCTACCAATTTGCCAATGAAATCAGCGAAGACCTGAAATACGACCGTCCCGGTCTGGTAGGCATGGCCAACGCCGGCCCGGATACCAACGGCAGCCAGTTCTTCATCACCTATGATGCCCTGCCGCAGCTGGACGGCGGCTACACCATCTTCGGCGAAGTAATCGAGGGCATGGACGTGGCCAAAGCTCTGACCGCACGCGACCCGGCCACTGCCGCCCCGCAGGATCTGCCGCCCGGCGATAAAATCCTCTCGGTGATCATCGAAGAGCAGTAAACCGCTTGATGCAAACCAACCCCGAACCCGGCTGGCGTTTCTGGCTGCTGATTGTGCTGTTTGGCAGCGGTGCCGCCCTCTCCCTGGGGGCTGCCCTGCTGTTTTTGCTGCTCGGTCTGGCGATGATGACCCCCCTGCTCGATCTGCCGTCGGGTTCGGCGGTTTCTTTTCTGAATATTGCCTTTACCAGCGGGCTGGTTGGGGTGGTGATGCTGCTGGGGTTATCCTCACTGCTGCGCGCGCCGCGCCCCTCCCCGTCCATGCCTGCCCCCCCTCAGCGCAGATTGCTGCTGGCCAGTCTGGCGATGATCTTGTGGCTGCCGCTGGTGTGGCTCTTTCAGGCAGTAGAAACCTCCCCGCTGGCGTGGCTGCTCTTGCCGCCGCTGGTGGTGATTGGCGCGGTCATTCCGGCCTGGTGGCTGGTCGAGATTGCCCGCCGCGGGCTGGATGGATTGCCACGCGGACGCGACTGGCAAATCCTCTCCACCTCACTTGCGCTGACCATCCCACTGACGCTGCTCCTTTCGCTGGTAATGCTGGCGGTGTTCATTGTCGTGCTGGGAGTGTATCTCAACACCCAGCCGCAACTGCTGGCTGATTTGCAGCAATTTTTTGAACAGCTCGACCCGACCCGGCTCGATATGGAGCAAATGGAAACCATTGCCAATCAGGTGCTTTCCAACCCGGTCATCCTCGCCCTGTTAATCAGTCTGGTAGCGGGGGTTACGCCGCTGCTGGAAGAACTGCTCAAACCGCTGGCGTTGTGGCTGTACGCCGGTGACCGGCTGACCCCCGCCCAGGGTTTTGTGGGCGGTGCGTTGTGCGGCGCGGCCTTTGGGCTGTGGGAAAATCTGAGCGCGCTGGCCGGGGCGGGCGAGGGCAGCGGGGTGCTGATTCTGGTGGCGCGGGTCGGCTCGCTGCTGCTGCACACCACCGCCACTGCCATGTTCGGCTGGGGGCTGGCCTCTTTTTGGGGGCAGCGCCGCTTTCTCGGACGCCTGATCGGCAGTTACCTGCTGGCGGTTGGGCTGCACGCCGGCTGGAATTTGTTCGGCGTGCTGAGCGCCGTTCCGGTCACCCCTCCATTACCACTGATCGGCCGCCTGCCCTCCTCGACGGAAGCCTTTAACCCGCTCTGGCTGGTGCTGCCGGGCATGGCATTGCTCAATCTGTTGCTGCTGGTGGGGCTGAATCGCCGGCTGCGGGTTGAAGCCCACCAAAGCACACCAGTTGCTTCGCTCAACGCACCGTCCGGCGGTACTCAACCCGCTCAAACGGAGCCTACTCTTCTGAAACAGGATGACTTGAATGGATTGGATTCGACTGGCCATTGATTTTGTACTTCATATTGATCATTACCTCGATGTGATCATCCGCAGTGTGGGAATTGGCACCTACGGCGTTTTGTTTTTGATCATCTTCATTGAAACCGGCCTGGTGGTGACGCCTTTCCTCCCCGGAGATTCACTCTTGTTTGCGGCGGGGGCTTTTTCCGCCAAGGGTTCGCTGGAAGTTTTACCGCTCTGGCTGCTGCTGATGGCTGCTGCGGTGATCGGTGACAGTGTCAATTACTGGATTGGCAACAAAGTCGGTTCGCGGGTGTTTGAACAGGAAACCCGCTGGGTCAAGCGCGAGTATCTGGAACGCACCCAAAAATTTTACGAAAAACACGGCGGTAAGACGATTTTGCTGGCGCGTTTTGTGCCAATTGTGCGCACGTTTGCCCCGTTCGTCGCCGGAATCGGCAAGATGCGCTACGGCTACTTTCTGACGTATAACATCGTTGGCGGAATGCTGTGGGTCACCCTGTTCCTGTGGGGCGGCTACTTCTTCGGCGGGCTGCCGTTTGTGGAAAAGAACTTTTCGCTGGTGATCATCGCCATTGTGCTGATTTCGGTGCTGCCGGCAGTGTGGGAGACGCTCAAAGCCCGGCGGGAGAAGCGCGCCGCGGCGGTTGAGTAACGCCAACAGCGCGGCGGTCTCTCACCCCATTCGCTCGGGCAATCCACGCACGCACACCCCCGCACCGGTTCAGCCTTTGCGCAGGCGCGCCGCCAGGGCATGGGCTTCCAGCCCCTCCGCCAGCGCCAGCCGTTCCGCCAGCGGGCTGAGCTGTTCCACCGCGGGACGATTCAGTCCAACCAGACTGATGATCTTGATAAAGTCCCACACATTCAGCGGGGAAGCGTAGCGCGCCGAACCGCCGGTGGGCATCACATGACTCGGCCCGGCGATGTAATCGCCCATTACCTCGCACGAGTCTTCGTCCAAAAACACCCCGCCGGCGTTGCGAATTTTGGGCAGCCAGGCCCAGCCATCCTGCACCACCAGATTGAGGTGTTCGGGAGCGTAGCCGTTGCACAGCTCCACCGCCTCGTTCAAATCGCGGGTAATCACCGCACCGCCGCGTGCCGCCAGCGAAGCGCGGATGATTTCGGCGCGCCCCAGCCGGTCAGCGGCGTTATCGTCCAGCAGTGCCTCCACCTGAGCCGCCACTGCCTCCGCCAGCCGGCGGGAGGGGGTCAGCAGCAGAGCGGTAGCCAGCGGGTCATGCTCGGCTTGCGCCAGTAAATCGGCTGCCACCCGGCGCGGGTTGGCACTTTCATCAGCAATGACCAGCGTTTCGGTTGGACCGGCCAGCCCCTCTATGCCCACCACGCCGAACACCTGCCGCTTTGCCAGGGTGACAAACAACCCGCCCGCCCCAACGATTTTATCCACCGCCGGCAGAGCGGGAGTACCGAACGCCATGGCGGCAATTGCCTGCGCCCCGCCAACCCGGTAAACAGCGTCCACCTCCGCCAGCGCGCAAGCCGCCAGAATGGAAGGGTTGACCCGTCCGTCCCGCCCCGGCGGGGTACAGACCACCACCCGGCTGACCCCCGCCACCCGCGCCGGAATGACCGACATCAGCACCGAGGAAGGCAGCGGCGCGCTGCCGCCCGGCACATACACCCCCACCCGCTCAATCGGACGGACCAACTGACCCAGCGTGCCTTCGGCGTTTTGTTCAATCCACGAGAGAGCCGGCTGGCGGCGGTGAAACTGGCGGATGCGTTCGGCTGCCGTTTGCAGGGCGGCGCGCAGGTCGTCCGGCAGCGAGTTCAGCGCAGCCCGGCACTCCTCCGGCGGGATTTCCAAGCCGGTGGAAAGATCGGCGCCGTCCAGTTTCTGTGTCCACTGGCGCAGCGCCGCATCTCCGCGCTGGCGCACATCGCTGACAATCCGCGCAACCGCCTGCTCGGCACTGAGCGGCTCGCCAAACAGGGCAGTAATTCGCTCCTGCACGGCAGCCGGCAGGTCGGTTTCGTCCGGCGGGCGGCGCAGCAGAACACCGCGGCGGGCAGTTTCGGCATCGTAAATTGGCAAGGACATGGCAAACACCTCCGGTCAGAAAAATAAAAACATCCCCCGCGGCACGGGGGATGAACTGGGCAGGGGAATGAGGAAAGTTAACTCCCGCAGAATGCCCGAACCCGCCGTACCGCTGTGCGGACGGGGGAATGATGATGCGCATGGGCGTGCTTCTGCGGCAACAGCATGGAATTAGTTTAGCACAAGGCGGGCGCATTTGTCAAATTTTTGTGCGCGCCACTTTTCAAAACTAAAAAGTCGCTTTGCTTGACAGTGACTCGTCCCTATGCTAAAGTAATTAATATCCCCCTGTCTGACCACTACGGTCAAAACGGGAATTGTCCTCAGGAGTTCCACCGTGACACGATCGCGTACTCAATTGATGGTTGACCGCCTGCGCGAATTGCAGGCATCCTCCCCGGATATTGAAGCCTCTGCCGTCGTCAGCATTGACGGTCTTTCAATTGCCTCGGCGCTGCCGCAGGGGGTTGAGGAAGACCGCGTCTCAGCCATGTCGGCAGCCATGCTGGCACTTGGCGAGCGCATTGCCGGCGAACTGGGCCGCGGCGAAATCGAACAGGTTTACATCCGCGGGCAGAAAGGCTATGTGGTGCTGATGGCAGTGGGCGAAGAAGCCGTGCTGACCACCCTGGCGCGCGAACAAGCCAAACTGGGGCTGATTTTGCTGGATATGCGCCGCGCCGCCGAAGACCTTGCCAAACTCATTTAAAGGCGCTCAAAGACCATGGAACCCATCCCCAAAAGCGGCCTCTACTACCCCAACAAAATTGCGCGCATCGCCATCCTCGCCTATGAGGAGGTGATGGGCAAAAATGGGCTGAATGCCATCCTCAACCTGGCCGGCCTGCCCCACCTGATCAACAACTACCCGCCCGATAATCTGGAACGCCAGTTTGATTTTGCCGACTTTTCCGCCATTCAGGGCGCACTGGAAGAGATGTACGGGCCGCGCGGCGGGCGCGGACTGGCGCTGCGCGCCGGACGGGCAACGTTCGATGCGGCTCTGCGCAACTTTGGCGCCCTGGCGGGCGTGGGCGATCTGGCTTTCAAGGTGCTGCCCCTCCACGCCAAACTGCGCATCGGTCTGCCGGCCATGGCGCGCATCTTCACCCAAACCAGTGACCAGCTCAGCACGGTGGAAGAAAAGGACGATCACTTTGTCTACATTATTCACCGCTGCCCGGTTTGCTGGGGGCGGCACACCGACAAACCGGCCTGCTTCATCGCCACCGGCCTGCTGCAAGAGGGCCTAAAATGGGTCTCCGGCGGTCATGAATTTCGCGTGACTCAGACGACCGCCCGCTCGGTGGGCGATGAAACCTGCAATTTTGTGATTCTCAAAGAACCGATTTCCTGAACCAGCGGAAAGCATCCCCCCGTGGAAGACGAAAAGGCGACCCTTCTAATTGTCGAAGATGATGTGGATGTGGCGGAAATGCTCAGCGCCTACTTCCAATCCCAGGGGTACGAAGTCCACGCCGTCCACTGGGGTGAAGACGGCTTGCGCGCTGCTCACTCCACCCTGCCTGACCTGATCATCCTCGATATCCGCCTGCCGGACATAGACGGCTTTGAGGTTGCCCGCCAGTTACGCGAACACCGTAAAACCCGAGACATTCCCATCCTCTTCCTGACCGAACGGCGCGAGCGCAGCGACCGCCTGCGCGGGCTGCAAATGAACGCCGAGGACTACATCACCAAACCGTTCGATATTCAGGAACTGCGCCTGCGGGTGCGCAACACCCTGCGGCGCGCCCGTCAGGGCAGCCTGACCAACCCGGTCACCGGTCTGCCGGAGGGCGGGCTGGTGGACGAACACCTGCAAGGCTGGCTGGATGACCCCACCGCCGCGCTGTTCGTCGTCTCTATCCTCAATCTCGACCACTTTCGTGAGGTGTACGGCTTTGTCGCCTCAGATGACCTGCTGCGCGCCCTGGGGCTGATGCTCCACGACCTGACCCGCGAGATGAGCCGCGCCGAATTCTTCATCGGTCACCTCAACCCGACCGATTTTCTGGTCATCGCCCGGCTGGAAAGCCGCGCCGCCTTTGCCGAACGCGCCCAAAAACGGCTGGAACAGTCCTTCGACTACTTCTACCGCGACCAGGACCGCGAACGGGGGCTGTTCCGCCAGCACGGTTTGGGTGTGCGCATCCGCGAATGGCAGCCTCAGCCGGGTTCTCCGCTGCGCACACCTGCCCAGGTGCGCGCCGCCCTGCTGCAACTCACCCAATCTCCCCCGCCATGAAGATCACCGTTGTCATCCCCACCTACAACGAGGCTGAAAACCTGCCCATCCTCAGCGAGCGCCTGTTCAGCCTGCCAATTCCCGACCTTTCCCTGCTGATTGTGGACGACAACAGTCCAGACGGCAGCGGCGAGATTGCTGAACAGCTGGCTGCCCGCTCCGGCGGACGCATGAGCGTGCTGCACCGCTCCGGCAAACTGGGGCTGGGCAGTGCCTACATACAGGGCTTTGAACGCGCCCTCAACCTGGGGGCTGAGGCGGTCTGCCAGATGGACGCCGATTTTTCGCACCCGCCGGAAAAGATTGTGGAACTGGCACAGGTGCTGCAAACCTGCGATGTGGCGCTCGGCTCGCGCTATGTGCCGGGCGGCAGCCTGGACGAACGCTGGCCCTTCTGGCGCAGGGGACTTTCGGCGTTTGGCAATTTTTACGCCCGCACCATTCTTGGCATACCGGTGCGGGATGTGACCGGCGGCTTTCGCCTGTGGCGGCGCGAGACGCTCAAACGCATGCCGTTGGAGCGGGTGCGTTCCAACGGCTACATCTTTCAGGTGGAGATGATATACGCCGCTCACCTGCTCGGCTTTCGCGCCCGCGAAATACCCATCCACTTTGCCGACCGGCGCTGGGGACAGTCGAAAATGTCGTTTCGGATTCAGGTGGAGGCGGCATACCGCACGTGGCTGCTGTTGTGGCTGTACCGCGACCTGCGCCAGAAACGTCCGCTGGCCAGCCCGTGAATTGATTTTTATTGCGCATAGATGTTGCGCACCCCCCTCCCCATTAATTGTGGATTTTTGCGCCCCGCGCCGCCGACTCATCATCGAAGTGGACGGCAGTCAGCATCTGGAACTTCAGACCGAAGATCACCAGCGGACGCTGGTTTTACAGGAACGGGGCTACCGTGTGCTGCGCTTCTGGAATCACCAAATTGAAAACGAACTACCTGCTGTGCTGGAAGCCATCCGCCAGGCGTTGGAGGATGACGAAGCCGTTTCTTAATGGATTCCCCGCCGGACGTTTTCCCCCAACCCCAACCGGATTTTGAGAAATCCGCGTAGAGGAGCGAACCTGTGCCAGCGCGATTCGGAATCAGTCCCCGGCTGGTTCGCCCGCCGGCTGGACAGCCGCCCGCACCCGCACCCGCTGCACCAGCCAGATTGCCAGCAGGTTCATCGCCAGTGCCGCCAGCAGATTGCCCCCCATTCCCACACCGTTGAACAAAAGCGGCGCCAGTTGGGTACCCAGCGCCCGCCCAAGCGCGCCCATGGCCAGTGACCCGGCCATCACCGTGGCGCGCAGTTCGGGCAGGGTTTCGCTCATCAGCGGCAGCAGCGAAACCAGCGAAAACTCAAACGACAGGTAGAACAAAAACAAGCCGGCCAGCGCGCCCCACGCCTGCCCGCCCAGACCGTACATCACCACCGCCGCCAGCAGGTTCACCAGCAGACCGGCGCGCACCGACCAGACCTTGCCCAGCCGGTCCACCAGCCAGGCCGAAAGCCCCTCCCCGCCCATTTCCGAAACCCCAATCAGCACGGCGGCAGCCCCCAGCGCCGCCAGTTGAAAATTGAAACGCTGCTCCAGCCACAGCCCAAACACCAGATTGACCGTCTCGTTGGCGGCGGTCAGCAGCAGGAAAACCAGCAAGCCGGCGCGTACCGAAGGTGAAGCCATCAGCCGGCCAAACGGCACAACCTGAGCCGCGGTTTGGCCCTCCTCCGGCGCGGGCGGGCGGTCCCCCGGCAGAATACGCCACAGTCCCAGCAGGCTCAACCCACCCAGCAGCGCCAGCGGCAAAAACGGCGACTGCCACGCCCCGCTGCGCCCCAGCAGCAGCCCCACCAGCGGCACACCGACCATGAACGACAGCGACCACGACAGTTCGGTGATGCCCATCACCCGTCCGCGCCGTTCGTATGGAACGCGGTCGCCAAGGTAAGCCTGCATGGCCGGCAGGAAGAGGATGTAGGCCAGCGCCATCAGCGGCAGGCTGACGGCAAAACCGCGATAATCGGGCAGTCCGACGACCATCAGCGCCCCCAGGGTGAACAGCCCCATGCCCAGCAGCATGCTCACCCGCCGCCCGTAGCGGTCAGCAATCGGCGAAAGGAACGGCCCGGCAAAGGCAATCAACGAGCGCAGGGTAAGCACCAGGGAGATGGCCGGCAGCCCCACCCCCAGTCCGCTTTGAAAGAGCGACAGGTAGGGATAGACCATGCGGTAACTGGTGTTCAGCACGCTGCGAATCAGCGTAAACAGAACCACCTGCACGGTCAAAGCGGGCAGAGGTGAAGACTTCATGCAGCGTTACGGCGGGGGAAGCGAAAGAGCAGGGCAATCTGAGCGCCGGTCAGCAGCGCCAGCCCCAGCAGCAGCCCAAAACTGAGTTGAATGACGGGCGAACCGGACTGCGCCACCGGTGATTGCGGGTGGAGGATGTTTTCAGCACCGCCCAGCGCCAGCCACAGTGCCAGTCCAAAGGCGGCATTGGCAAGACCGGTCAGGCGCGGCCGATTCAGCGCTGCCAGCCCGCCCTGCAACAAAAGCGCTGCCACCCCAAAGGTGAAGGGAATGCGCCAGCGCGGTTCATCCCAAAAAATGCCGCCCCAATTCTGCAGTTGCACCAGCAGCGACATGGGCAGGTAGGTCACCCAGAAGAGCAAAGCACTCCAGGCCAAAGCACGCGACCAGTCCGCCCAGCCCGCCGGGCGAATCAGCGCCGCCAGCCCGCACAGACCGGCAGCCGCGAAAAGCACCTTGCCGCTCCACACCCATGCACCATGCAGCAGCACCAGCCGCAAATTGCCGCCCAGCGTGCGCTCGGCCGGGGCAAGGGCGGTCAACGCCGCAATCAACACCAGCGTCAACGGCAGAGTCAGGCGCAACGGGCGGGTGAGGGTCATCAATCGGCAGCATCTCCCTCGCCTGGGTGGGGTGATTCATCCGCACCGCACCACAGGCGTATGAGATGCTGGTAAAACTGCACCATCCGCCCCAATGCAGCCACGCTGATGCGCTCGTTAACGCTGTGGATGCTGTCGAGGTCCTCGCGGGTCATCACCACCGGCGTCAGGCGCAGCACATTCTCGCACAAACCGGTGTAGTAGCGCGCGTCGGTTGCCCCCATGACCAGATAAGGGGCAGTGATCACACCGGGGAATACCTCACGCACGGCGCGGCTCAGACTTTCAAAGGCGGGACTGTCCGGCGAGGTCAGCGGGGTGGCTTCCCATGAGCCCTCGGCGAGGACCTCGATCTGCACGTTTTGATCGTCCACCGCACGGCGGATGCGTTCGACGGCCGATTCGATGGTATCGCCCGGCATCAGGCGCAGGTTGACCACCGCCTCGGCAGCGGGGGGCAGCACGTTTTCCTTCACGCCGCCGCGCACCATCGTCACCGCCGCCGTGGTGCGGATGGCGGCGTTGGTTTTCGGGTCCGCCGAAAGGCGGCGTTTAAGCAGCCCGCCAAACAGCCACGGGTTGGCAAAAATCAATTGGAGCGCGGGGGAAGCGGCTGCCCCGATAGCGCGAAAGGTCTCGCGTAAAAAGGCGGTTCGTGCCGGGAAGGGATGATCCTCAATGGCAGTAACCGCGCGCGAAAGGATGCCAATGGCGGTGCTGGGCGGCGGGGCGGAAGAATGTCCGCCGGGTTGTTCCACCCGCAGGCGCAGGGTCAGGTAGCCCTTTTCACCGATGCCGATCAGAGCCACCGGCAGTTCCACTCCCGGTAAAGTCCCCTGGACGATGGCACCGCCCTCATCCAGCACGGCTTCCAGCGGCTCGCCGCGCTCGGCCAGCAGGGCAGCAATCCGTGCGGCACCGCGCCGCCCGCCGATTTCCTCATCCTCGCCGAAGGCAAAGTAGAGGGTGCGTTCGGGCTGAAAACCGGCTTTAATCAGCCCCTCGGCGGCTTCCATCAGGGCGATCAACTGCCCTTTGACATCCAGTGCGCCGCGCCCCCACACCTGTTCATCGGCAACATCACCGCTGAAAGGCGGGTGCTGCCATTGGGAGAGGCTGTCCTCGGCAGCCGGCACTACATCGAGATGGGCGCAAAACAGCACCGCCGGCAGTTCCGGGTTGCTGCCGCGCCAGCGGTACAGCAAACTGAAATCGGAGACGACCTGCCTCTCCAGCGTGGCGTGAACGCGCGGGTAGAGCGTCTCCAGCGTGCGGTGCAGTTCGTAAAAAGCCAGCGCATCCGGCGGCTGATCATCGTAGGAAACAGTTTTAGCGCGGATGGCCAGCGAAAGATGACCGGCAGCGATTTCGGCGTCCACTTCCGGCAGGTCAACCGGTTCAACCGGTTCGGGCAGGCGCATGAACAGGCTGGTGCGAATTAAGAGAAAGGCAGCCGCAAAAATCAGCAGCGCCAGCACGGGAACCAAAATGGTGAGCAGCATGGGATTGTTCCTCCGGTGGAAAAGATGCGGGAATTGCGACCGGCTCAGAAATCGCCGCTGGCGAGCAATTCATGCAGGCGCGGATGATCGGCGTACACACCGCGGTATTCGGGCGGCAGCAACGCGGCGATGCGGCACATCACCTCGTCGGTCTGGCGGCGCAGGTCCTCTTCGCGGTTTTCGCGCGAGAAAGGCGGCAACCGGAAGGGTTTGCCAAAACGCGCCACAATCTCCCCCCGCCGCAGTTTGAGCAGCGATTTCAAGGCAGTGTGCGTGCCGGTGATGCCAACCGGCACAATCGGCACGCGGGCGCGGTGCGCCAGCAGTACCGTGCCGGGCTTGCCCTCCAGCAGGGTGGCGGTAGAACTGCGGGTGCCCTCCGGGGCAATGCCCAACGCCCGACCGGCTTGCAGGGCAGCCAGCGCCTGTCCAAAGGCGGTGAAGTCGGCCTTGGTGCGGTCGAGCCAGATGCCCCCCGCGGTCACGGCAAACCAGCGGAAGAAGGGGTATTTGAGGTACTTATCGGCCACCAGGGCAGTAATATCCGGACGCACCGGGTTGACAAACAGCACCGGAATATCCAGCCGGCTGATGTGGTTGGTGGCAACGATCACTCCGCCGCTGGGGGGCAGGTTTTCGGCACCGATGAAGGTGGTGCGGGTCAGGTGGCGGATGAGGAAGGCAACCGCGCGCTGCAAGCGGCGGCGCGGCAGGGGTTGTTCGGCCGATTTGGCCGGCGAATGCGGCGAGATATTGGCGTTCATGGTCACAATTGTATCACCGGCGGGTGAAGTTGTGCAAATCCGTCACCTCCGCTCATCCGCAATCCCTTCAACGCAGGCGGAATACCGAAAGCACTTTGGCATTGCCGAGCCACAGGGTGAACATCTCATCGTGATACGGATATTCCCACGGATGCCAGCGGTAATTGGTGATGAAATAATCGGCCTGCTCGATCTCGGCGACAAAATGCAGTCTTTGAGCCTGTTCGACTGGCAAAATGGCGGCGTTGGCTTCACCGGGAAAATTGGCGGCGTGGACGCGGATCACCGGACGCGGGTCCTGCGCCAGGATGGCTTCCAGACCGCGGCGGTAGGTCAGTCCCCAGTAGTCCATGTCGAAGCGCATTTTGACCGTTTGCATATCCGGGCCGGCCAGCCGGTTGAAATACAGGTTTTGGTAGGGATGATGGGCGGCCATCCACAACCCCGCCGGCAGTAAAATTCCTGCCGCCAGGGCCGCATTCAGCAAGCCAGCCACACGGAGCCGGTTGAACCGCCGGCGAATCAGCCCGGTGAGCCACTCCCAGCCGCCGATGGCAAAGATCAGCAGGGCCGGGTAGATGAAAAACATCTGCCGCCAGCCGTCGTACATCGGTGAACCAAGCAGAATCACCGCCCCCGACGGCAAAGATCAGCAGGGCCGGGTAGATGAAAAACATCTGCCGCCAGCCGTCGTACATCGGTGAACCAAGCAGAATCACCGCCCCCGCCGGCAAACCCAGCCACAGGGCTGACAGAATGCAGGGGGTCTGTTCGGCTGCCAGCAGGCTCTTCGGGCGGCTGAACCAATCCCGCACTGCGCGGCCGATTCCCGCCAGCATCAACACCTGATAGGGGATGGGGGTGGTAATGCCAATCCAGACCGGCAGATAGTGCCATGGCAGTTCCTGCGGCGACAGGAAATGCCCCAGGTAGAGGACGGAGGCGAAGTGCGGAAAATTGAACAGGATCTCGAACGCCTGCCGGATTTCACCAATCGGATCATGCCAGAAAACCGGATAAAACAGAAACACCAGCCCCGCCGTAAAAAACAGGTAGAGGATGCTGAATTCAACAGCGCGGCGCAGGCTCAACCGCCCGGCCAGCACTTCCCGGACGATCATCAACGCGACAAGCGCCAGAAGAAACACCCCCGGCAGGCGTATGGCCATCGAAGCAGCCGTACTCAAACTGACCAGCAACAACCGGATCAACGAAGGCTGCCGCAGAAAAAAAGAAAGCGCCAGCATCGTCCACACGATCATCACCAGAAAGGGGATGTCCTTGCTGTTGTAAAACGCATCGGCAAACAGGCGCGGGCTGAACACCAGCAGGGCTGCCCCGAACAACGGTAGCCAGCGGCGGGGGTACATGCTTCTCAGCAACAGATAAAAACCGACTACCCCCGCCCAGAAAGCCGCAAAGTTCCAAAAATGGCGGCTGATGTACATGGCGCGCGGTGAGGATTGATCCATCATGCGCACCAGAAAGATCTCAAACAGCGGGCCGTAATGGCGGTCTTTTAAGTCCCACAAAGCCGGGTCGGCGCGCACCAGATAGCGGTAATTGGCAAGTCCGATTTCGAGCTGGACGGGTTCGTCCCAGCCGATCCCGTAATCGTCCACAATCCGCCAGCCGGTAACCAGCAAAACCCCTGCAAAAAGGGCAAACGCCAGCCGTTGAACGCCGAGAAAGCGCCTGATTCCTTCCATGGTTCGGTTTTACCTTCCCCGCCATCCTTCAAACCAGCCGCTGATGTGCTGGAACAGAAGCGGGTTGTTGTTCGCGAACAACTCCTCCCCGGCAGCAAAACCGCCCAGCAGCCCCACCACCACACCGTAACAGGCCAGGGCGGTCATCAGCGCTGTTAAGAGAGGACGCAGCCAGCGCCGCCCGCTCCATTTGCCTTGCAGCCACAAAAAGATCAGCCAGGCCGAAAGCGAAAGCAGCGGCACAAGTTCCATTTGAAAGCGCATGGACGGGAAGAAATACAGCAGCAAAACCGCTGTTTGAGCCAGCCCGCTGCCCAGCAGCGCCAGCAGCAGCCAGCCTTCCAGCGGGAGCGGCGCATCTTTCCAAAGGCGGGAGAGGCGCTGACGGTTCAGGCAGGGACGCAGCCAGCCCCACAGCAGCCCCACACTGGCCGGCAAAATGAGCAGCAACGGAAACACGCTCAACCAGCCGGCCTGCGATTCGTGGGCGGTGTAGTGTTCCGGCAGACGGATGAACCATGGCCAGTCAGTTTCGGGGATGAACGGCACGAAGACATACGGAAACTCAGCCCGCCAGACAGGTGGTCGCAGCAGGTAATGATACAGGTTGGGGAGCAGGTAGCGGGTCGAAAAGATCCACGAACGATCCGGCGGGTAGCCGGGAATGCCCAGCTGATAACTCAACCCGCTTTCCAGCGGGCTGCCAAAGCGGGCGGCGTTGTAGGCCATCAGCAGGCCCATACTGACCAGAATCGGCAGGGCAAAGGCGGCACTGGCAGAGAGGAAAGAACGCCGCCGCCCGCCAAAACGCCGCCAATTCAGCCAGACCACCAGCCCCAGCAGCCAGACAGCCGAAACCAGCAGGGTCATCCGGCTGCCGATGGCCAGCCCCAAGGCCGTTCCGGCCGTGAGGTACCAGCCCCAGCCGGTCGGGCGGCGCACGGCTTCGATGAGTGCCGCAAGCCCCGCCAGCAGGAAAAATTGACCGCTCAGAACCGCCGCCTCGTACACGCCGGGGCGGCCGGTCGGCCAGAGCAGATACAGATTCAGGCTCAGCGCCGGCAGAAAAATCACCAACCAGCCGGCTTTTTGCGGAGAGGGGATAATCTGCCACAGGCGATAACCAAGCCAGGGCAGCAGCGTGACGATGCCGAGCAAAAATCCAATAGTCAGCACCTGATCCTCGATGACCCCGTCCACAACGCTCTTAACGCCCGCCAGAATCAGCGCCGGGGTAGGTCCCCAGTAGAGATAAAAACGACCCTGATAGTAGGACACATCCCACAGGTAATGGGCGTTCTGGCGGTTCTCAAACGGATAGGGATTGGGCAGGCTGGTCAGAGAATCATCCGGCTGATCGAGAAGAGCCAGCTGACCGTGGCGGAAGGCCTGCGCCAGCCGGTCAAAATAGGTGTGAGGGTAGGAAAACCAGCCGGTCAGTGTGCCGGCGGTGGCGTACCACCACACCACCGCAACGGAAACGGAAATGGAAACCGCCAGGGCGAGGTGTCCGCGCCGCTCTCGGCTGGAAAGGAACGGTACGGCATACACTTTTTGGAAAACCGGCTCGATCCGGCGGTATGCGGCGGTTGTGCGGAAAAGCGCCAGCCGGTCGAGAAGGACGCTCTCGGCTTTGCTCAGCCGTTGCTGGATGAACGGGCGGAAGTACACCACCAGAGCGCAGAACGCCCCCACCAGCCCGGCAAGCAACAGCGTCATCCGTCCCCTGCCCCAGCCGGGGTCGTTGTCCAGCCCCAACCTTTCCGCAAAGAGGGCGGCAGCCATCAAAATCAAGGCAAGGACGAGAATGAAAACCGCTGCCAGACGACGCATGAGAGGGTATCCGTAACCGTTGGAAGGAGGATGAGCAAACTGCGAGCGGAATTATAACACTCGAAGAGCGCCGCCCGGCGGGCAGCGTCCATAAAAAATGCCCCGTCAAAAGGTTGACGATTTGCGGATTCTTGCTATAATTGGGTTGCGTTCGAAAACTGCGGGCGTGGTTCAGTTGGTAGAACGTCTCCTTGCCAAGGAGAAGGTCGTGGGTTCGAGTCCCATCGCCCGCTCACTCAATCCCCTGAAAAGGGGATTTTTTTATTCTTCAACGCAGCAGCCGTTCAAATTGCTCACTCAGGTCGAAGGGCTGGTGTGTGGCAAACCAACGGCGCAGGGAGCGTAGCGCCTGCCGGGCACGGCGGCGTTCATCCTCTGTGATGGGCAGAGCAGCAAACTCGTCCTCGTCCAGCAGCAGCGTACTGCCATCCGGGTAGACCAGCAGGTCCAGCGCCAGGTCAACGTACTCCACCCGCCCGTCCAGCAGACGCGCCGGGCGGGTGATGTTGCAGTACCAGCCTTTCAGGGCGTCCCCTTCGCGGTGGTGAATTTCAAAGATGTTGTACCAGCGATGGGTAAAGTAGGCTTCCACAAAGCGGTCGCCCTTACACAACCAAACCCCATGAAAGAGGCGGTCGTCGCGGTCAAAGCGGGCTTGCAGCAGAATGCCGCGCGCCGAGCGCCGCAGCACTTCGCCCTCATACTGCCAGACATTCCTCCCGCCGGTATCCTGCTTGACGACCGCAACGGTTTCATTCACCGGCATGGCTCTCCTGCGGGGGTAAACACCACAAGGCGTCGGGTTGAACAGCCAGTCTTCCCTGCCAGCCGGGCGGGAAAGCCTGCGGAACATGGAAGGACAGA
>FWPU01008582.1_pt1 | contig 17249 bp, 14 predicted proteins | sample 2228361 | NCBI WGS metagenome assembly FWPU01 (sample SAMEA103939777, study PRJEB20133) | metagenome
GCAGCGAGGCGCGTGAGCGCCAAGCGGGGGTGAGGTAAAGTTAGCGACAGTCTCCCGTTCGAGATGCTCTCAATGGCTGTCCGCCCTTCAACCCCCGCGACGCAGTGGATGGACCGGGGAAGAGGGGTGCAGGGGTGAGGGGAAAGTACTGCGCAAAAGTTCATAACAGCCTCTAGCCGGGCGCTACTCTTCTGGTATGCGGCGGGTGAGCGCTGCCAGTTGCCCTTCGAGTTCAGCACGGCGCTGCCTGGCGGCGACCTCTCCGGCCTGTAACGCTCGCCGGTAGCGGGCGCGCAGTCGTGCCGGGATGCTCCGCTCCGACGAGGGCGCAAACAACAGTGCCAGCGCCGTCCCGATTGCGCTCCCGCTCAAGACTCCCCCGACAAATGCCAGCACCCGACGCATTGCCTCTCCTCACTTCTGGCACGGCCAGACATCTCGCCCGGCGGATTCCGGGCACAACTCCCTAGAGCACAGTCACAGCAGCGCGCTCAGCAAGCCCCCCGCAGCCCCCAGGATCACCAGGGTGGCCGCGCTGACTCTGGTGCGCCACAGCAACAGCGCTGCGGCTCCGCCTAGCAGTATAGCATAGACATCCACAAAAGCCGCACGCCCCAGTTCCCAGGTCACGGCAGCCATCAGGCCCAGCGCCGCCACATTGACCCCGTCCAGCACGCTGGAGACCGACCTTGAATTGCGGATGCGCGGGATGAGGGGATTGCTGAGCGCGACCACTACGAATGCGGGCAGGTAGAAAGCGCCGGTGGCGATCAGCGCGCCCGGCACCCCCGCCAAAAGGTAACCGACGAAGGTAGCCGTGGTAGAGAGCGGGCCGGGCGTCATCTGCCCCGCAGCGATGGCATCAATGAGCGCCTGTTCGCTCAACCAGCCGTGTCGTTCGACCAGTTCCGCCTGCATGAAAGCGAACAGCACATAGCCAGAGCCGTAGAGCAGCGCGCCGATCTTGAAGAACGTCCAGGCCAGGGTCAGCAGGCTGAAATTGCTCACGGCGGCGGCAGTGGGCAGTCCCATGCCAGCCAGGGGCAGCGACAACAGCGTCCGGCCCCGCACGACCCGGCGGCTCAGGGCAACGGCCAGTCCACCCATCAGCAGCACCAGCACGAAGTTGACGCCCAGGAAGTAAAGCCCCAGAGCCAGCGCCCCGACCGCTGCTGTCGTGCGGTCGGTCACCGCTTTGCGCCCCAGGCTCCACAGGGCCGCGACGATGAGGGGAACAATGACCGGTTTGATGCCATACAACAGCCAACCCGCCGCAGGAGTCGTGCCATAGCGGGTGTAGACCCAGGCCAGGATCAGTGTGATCACCATCCCCGGCAGCACGAAGGCCACCCCGCCCGCCAGCAAACCGACCAGCCCTGCCCGCACATAGCCGATGTGCATGGTCATCTCGCTGGAGTTAGGGCCGGGGATCAGGTTGGTCGCGCCGAGCAGATCGAGGAAGTGCTGTTCGGAAATCCACCTGCGCCGCTCGACCAGTTCGTGACGCATGATGGCAATATGCGCCGCCGGGCCGCCGAACGCCGTCGCACCGATATACAGAAAGGCGCTCCAGATACGGGCAACCTCCCGCCAGCCGCCTCGCCGAGGGAGCGGCGCGCTCGCTACCGTCTCGGCAGGTTGTGGCTTAGACATAGTGATTCCTGTCCGCTGCCGATGGCGTCATCGGGGGTTGGCATGAGCTGACGGGGCGGCTGAGAGGTGCTCATAGCAGGGTGCTCAGCAACCCCATCGCCGCGCCGAAGATCACCAGCACCGCGGCGCTGATCTTGAAGCGCCACAGCAGCACAGTGGCCAGCCCGCCCAGCAACACCGCGTAGGCGTCGCTGAAGGCCACGCGGCCCAGGTCCCACAGCACCCCTCCGATCAGGCCGAGCGCAGCGGCGTTGACGCCGTCCAGCAGGCTGCTCGCCCAACGGGACTGACGCAACCGCACGATCACCCTGGCGCTCAGCGCGACGATGAGGAATGCGGGCAGATAGATGCCGACAATCGCCAGCAAAGCCCCTGGTACCCCGTGCAGCAGATAGCCGATGAACGCCGCTGAACTGGACAGCGGGCCGGGCATCATCTGGCCCAGAGCGATGGCGTCCACCAGTTGTTGCTCGCTCAGCCAGGCATAGCGCGTCACCAGGTCGTCGTGCAGAAAAGCGAACAGCACGTACCCTGAACCGTAGAGAGTGGCCCCTGTTTTGAGGAAGATCAGGAACAACGCCGCCGGACTGAAGCTGATTGACGCCGAAGCTGCCAACAGCCCTGCACCGATCAGGGGAACGGGCAGCGCTCCCCGACGGCGCACCCAGTCGCTCACCTGCGCTGCATTCTGCACCGCCCATACCAGCAGGCCGCCCCCTACCAGCAGGCTGAGCGGGCTGAAGTCGGCAAACGTCAACGCGAAAACACCAAGACTCACCGCAGCGGTGAGGCGGCTGCGGACTGCTTTGCGCCCCAATCCCCACAGCGCCAGGGCGATCAGGGGGACGATCACCGGTTTGATGCCATAGAGCAACCATCCGGCGGTAGGCGTAGTCTGGTAGCGGGCGTAGGCCCAGGCCAGGATCGTCATCGCCAGCACCGCCGGGGCCATGAAGCCCAGCCCGGCCAGCACCAGCCCCAGCAGACCGGCGCGCGCCTGCCCCACGTACATGGCCACCTTGCTGGCCGTTGGGCCAGGGGTCAGGTTGGCCGCGCCCATCATGTCCAGGAACTGCTGCTCGCTGACCCAGCGCCGCCGCACGACCACTTCATCGCGAATCAGGGCGATGGATGCGGCTGGCCCGCCGAAAGCCATCGTGCCGATGCGTAGAAAGAGGCGCGCGACGGCCCACGCTTCGCGCACCCTGGACGAAGCGGGAACCTCTAGAACCGAGGTGGACATAGGACATTAATCTCCCAGGCGCTCCACCCCACTGCCCGCGGCGGCCTGGCAGACGTATAGATGCGGTGTCAGGCCAGTCCTGGCTGTGTAGGCCGGGCCTACCGCCGCGACGAAATCGCTGACTGCCTCATTGGCCACCAGCGCCACCGCGCACCCCCCGAAGCCCGCACCGGTCATGCGCGCGCCATAGCAACCAGGCTGCGCGTTGGCGATCTCGACGATGGCGTCCAGCTCGGTGCAGCTCACTTCATAGTCATCGCGCAGGCTGGCGTGACTCTCGCGCAGGGCCTGGCCGACCGTCTTGAGCGCGTTGCCGCGCAGAGACATCACCGCAATCTGCACGCGCATATTCTCGCTGACGACGTGTCTGGCCCGCCGGTAGAGCACCGAGCCAAGCTGCTGCCTGGCCGCTTCCACCTGATCCAGCGTGACATCGCGCAGCGCTTCCACGCCCAGCATCTCCGCGGCGGCCTCGCACTGCTCGCGGCGGGCAGCGTATTCGGAGTCCACCAGGCCGCGACGTTTGGCCGTGTCCATGATCACAATGCTCGCCCCCTGCGGGACGGGAACAGGCTTCGTCTCCAGACTGCGGCAGTCAATCAGCAAAGCGTGTCCGGCCTGTCCCAGCGCCGACGCCATCTGATCCATCACGCCGCAGGGCATACCGATGAACTGATGTTCGACTTCGACGCCGCCCAGCGCCTTGTCGAGCTGTGACATCGTGCCGCCGGCCAGCGCCAGCCCCAGTTCGATCATCACCACCTCCACCGCCGCCGACGACGACAGCCCTGCGCCAATGGGGATATCGCCGCCGATGACCGCGTCGAAGCCCGGCACGGTGTAGCCCTGGTTCTCCAGCCACCACAATGACCCGCGCGGATACTTGCTCCAGGCGGGCAGATCGGGATCGTCCAGATTGTAGAGCGAGAAGGTGGTCTCGGCGTGAAAATCTATCGAGATGAGATGCGCCGTGCGATCGGGGCGCGGGCGGGCAGCGACATAGACGGCCCGGTCAATGGCGGCGGGCAGCACGAAACCATCGTTGTAGTCGGTGTGCTCGCCGATCAGGTTGACGCGCCCCGGCGCGCGCGCCAGCAGGGTGGGCTGGCCCCCGAAGCGCTCGGCGAAAGTCTTGAGAACGGAGTCTTTGACAGTCATGGCTCTCTATCCAGCGGTATGGCCCAGTACGGGCGGGAGTATACCGCAGCGCGCGCCCGGCGGGGTTATTCCAGGGTGCCCGCAAAGGTTGTCAGCAACTTGTCTTTGCTTGCAGGCTCTCGTTCCCTGGCCCCTTCTTCCGCGCTGCGAGCACAGGGGAGCGCTCGCGCGAGAGACGGTCAGCCCTCTCGCTGCGTGTGATTCGAGGAAAGAACACCTCCCGAAGCGATGTGGCTTCGGGAGGCGCAGTCTGTTTACTCCTGCGGGTTGGCGGGTTTCTCGCCGGTGACCGCAGGCGGGCGGCCTTCCTCGCCCTCGATGGGGATGCGGGTCACCTGGCTTGCAGGGGCGCTCTCTTCGCGCTTGCGGGCCGATTGAGCGACTTTGTTGAACGCCACGCGCACCTGGTCGAGCACCTGATCGCCGATCGTCTTCCAGTCGGCCTGCTCGCCCACGCCAACGATCTCGCCGATCCAGCCGCGCACGTCGCGTTCGATCTTGGCCCCGATGTCCGACCAACTGGCCTCCGCCGCTGCAGCCTCTGTCTCGGTGACAGGTGCAGCGGGCGCGGCGTGTACCAGACGGGCAATGCCGCGCCGGATGCGCCCTTCCATGCGGCTGCTGATGGTGCCCCAGTCCGCGTCTGGCTCAGCGCCGACCCAGCGGCCAATGGCCTCGCGCGTGCTGGCATCCATCCTGGCCCCGATTGTTTTCCAGTCGGCATCTTCGGGCGCGCCAACCCAACTGGCGATGCGACGGCGCAGCTTCTCGTCAATGCGCTCGTCCAGGTCTTCGAAACGGCTCGCTTCGGGGTTCTGCGCCCAGTCGTGCACCGTGTCCTTGATCTCCTGGTCAAGATGTTCACCCATCTCTTCGGGCTTGGGTGGTATGGTATTCTCAGACATGGCTCTATCCTCTCACAGGCATCTGTGCCATTGGCAACGGTGACTCATACACCGGTCATGGCCGGTGCACGTGTCTAAAGTCCTATACGACACAGCCCAGGCGAGAGTTGCGGGCCAACGACCTTTCTTACGCAATATCTACGCCCCACGCATCTGAGGGGAAGTCCTGAACGACAGGCTTCGCCCCATTCCTCAATCCCCTCACTTCTGCACGTGTAGCTCAGGGCAGATAGGGCAGCAAAGTCGGACAATACTGCTGCGCTGCCTGTTGCAGGGCCAGATTGTTCCAGTCGCCATAGGCCAGTGCCGGGCCACCGTTCGCGTTCCGGCAATTGTCCGGCCCCACGGCGGACAGGTACAGGGCCAGCGTCGCGCTCAGACGCGGTGCAGCGAACGATGTACCCGAAACCGCGCCGGAAGGGCTGCCATACTCGCCCGGTATCATCACCTCGCCGTAATTCGAGATCCGCTTCTTCTTGCCCGGTCGCTCGACTTCAGCGTCGAGCAGCGGCGCGTCCGACTTCTTATCCCAGGCCGGGCTGGCGTGAAAGCCCTGCCCTTTGCTGGCGCTGACGCTCACCACCTGATTCCACGCCCCCGGCCAGAAGGGGAAATCCAGGCCGAAGTTGCCCGCCGCCGCCACCGGAATGGCACGACTGCCCAGGCTGGTAAACAGCGTTTGCAGCGGATCGAGATTCTGCAGATTCTGCGCCCGCTGGGACATGGCCGCAAATACGGTGTCGTTGTAGAAGATGACGGCGCGCTGGAACAGGTTGCGGTAGCGATTCTCGTCTTTGGCCTTACGCGAGTCGGTCAACTGAGCCTCGTATTGGGCGAAGGCTTGCAGGTATTCGCACGGAATGATGGCGAAGCTCATGTTGATGACGTAGAAGTCCGCCGGGTGATCTTCGATGGCGGTGACAATGCGCTGCGCGGCGACCTCGGTAGATACACCCTGGATGTCCACCGGAGCCAGCGCGATGAAGTCGCCCGCGCCGAGATCGTCCAGCAACTGTTCAAGTTGCTGGTAGACCAGGTCGCCGTGTGACTCTGTCAGGGGCGTCGCTGAGACGCCGCGCACAGCGTAAGCCTGCCCTTCCAGGCTGATGGTGCAGGAGTCCGTCGCGTCGAACTGTCCAGGATCGAGCGTTGCCAGGTCAACGCTGCCAAAATCATCAACGACCAGGATCACCACGCTGTAGTTGCCCTGGGCGCTCACCGCGCCGATGCCCGTCACGGCCAGGGCGGCGCTGAGAGCGATCAGCAACACAGCCCTGCCTTGCGCAATAACCCTACCCTTGTTCATCCTTCTTCCCTTCTACTCACTCGTCTGCCGTTCCCGATGGTCTATTCGATGGGATAACCGGCCTGACCCATGTACGCCTCGACCTCGCTCGCCTTGGTTTTCAGGCCGCTTTCGCGGAACAGGGCCAGCGCCTGCGAAAAACACTGCTGCGCCTGTACGTCATGGCCCAGCCGGTGATAGTCTTCGCCCATGGACTGTAGCGCATACGCTGTCCAGATGCGATTATCCAGATCACGGGCGATCTGCAGCGCCCGCCGATGATGTTCCAGCGCCACTTCGCACCGCCCCAGGTCGTGCTCGGTCGAACCCAGGTTCAGCAAGGCGTAGAAAAGTGTCTCTGGATCGTTGATGCGCTGCGCCAGCGCCACTTCCTCGGCGAAATAGTCGCGAGCCGCGCCGAAGTCTCCCTGCGACTGCGCGTGATAGCCCCGGTGCTCCAACACAAAGCCCAGCAAAAAGCTGTCGTCGAGGGCCCTGGCGATCTCGTAAGCTGCCTGAAAATGGGCTGCTGCGCGATCGTCACGCTGATCGGCCAACACTTTGCCGACGGCGCACAGCAGCAGCGCCTGACGATCCTGCCGCCCCAGCGTGCGCGTCAGGTCGAGGGCCTGCTGATAATGATGCAAAGCCTGGGACAGGTCGCCGCGGTCGTAGAAAGCGTTGCCGCGTTTGCCCAGTAGATAGTGCCGTACCTCGTCGTAATCCGACCCCAGGCGTGCCGCCGCCTCGATGGCTGCATCCAGCAATTCCAGGAAATGCAGCGTATGGCCCCGCGCGGTCAGATACGGCCCGGATAGCGCCTGCATGATGGCGATCAGTTCATCGGGCCGGTTCTGCTGACGCGCGGAGTCGGCGGCCCCCAACAGATTGTTGATTTCGGCATCCAGGGCGGTCAGGTCGTGCTCGTGCTCGACGGCATAGGCGCGGCACGCTGCGATCACCGCCAGTGGATCAGCGCCGCGTCTGGTCAGCACAGCCCTGGCGTAACTGTGTGCCAGGTCGTGCACCCGGTAGCAGGTGACCGCCTCTTGCAGCCGGTCGGCCAGCCCGCGCCGCCCCAGTGTGATGAGCGCCTCGCGGACGCGGTCTTCGTCGCGACCCATGTAGCGCGCCAGCAAGGCAGAAGTCGCCTGAGGAGCGAACAGCGCACCAAAAGCGAGAAAGACTTCGCGAGTCGCCTCGTCCAGGGCGTAGAGACTGGCGGTCAGCAACTCGCTGATGCTGGTGCGGCCTTCCTCGGCGAAGTCTTCCGGCATGGCCAGGGCGTGCGGAGCCGCGGCGATGCGTTGCAGCAAGTCGGCGGGGCGAATGCGATCCACCTTCAATGTCTCGCCGGCGATTTCCAGCGCGAAGGGGTGATACCCCACCTGACGGCACAGCTCGCGGGCCGCGTCATCATCACATGGCTGGCCCGCGTGCTGACTCAGCAGGTGCAGGGCGTCGCGCGCCTCCAGCTTCCCAACCTCAATGATATGATCCAGGGCGTAGCGCTGCCGGGCCGTGACCAGCACCGGCACCTGGCGCGGCACAGCCTTGAGCACCTGACTGAGCGCGGCTCCCTCCCACACGTCGTCCAGCACGACCAGCGACACCTGGGCGTCGGTCAGCAACCGGCGCAGGGCTTTGGCTTTCTCCGCACCGGTGACCGTGGTCACCGCCTGCGCGTTGTCCAGGGGGCGGGCGAGCGCTTCGAGCACAGCGTCGGCGTCTTCACTACCGACGCGCAGCCACAGAACCTTGCCGCGATCCTCGTCCAGCCAGGCGGTGGCTGCCGCAGCCGCCAGCGCCGATTTGCCCATGCCGCCGAACCCCTGCAACAGCACACGCGCGCCCTGTTCCAGCAGCGACCGGATCTCGGCCAGCATGGCGTCGCGCCCGACCAGGCGGGGCGGCAGGTCAGGCAGATCGTCGCTGACTTCGGCCAGCGTCGCGGCGGTGTCGCCAGGACGCCGCAGCAGGCGATCGCGCAGCCAGACCTCGATAGATTTCCTGACCTGCTGGCACAAGTCCTCGACAGTGGTGAACCACTTGGGGGTGATGCCGGAGATGACCTTGCTCTGCGCGTCGAGGAAGGCCTGCAGGCGAGGGTCGCGGCGGTCGGCGGCCACATTCTTGACATAGATGTGCCGATCAATACCCCATTCCGTCGCCCGCTCGAACTCGTCCAGCGTCCATTCGCCCAGTTCGTTCCAGAACAGGCCGATGTAGAGCGCCGAGCGTTTGAGCGCGTCCAGGTAGACCTGACGGATCGAGCGATCGGTTGCCGGAGCATCTTCCTCGAACACCCAGGCCCGCAGCGTCACCACGTCGCTGCCCAGAGTGGGGATCAACTCGCGCAGTGCCTGCCGCTCGGCAGCGAGTTCCTGCATCTTGGAGCTGACGAATACATACAGGGGCGTGCTCATAGGGCAAGTTCCAGTACCTGATCGGGTGCACTTCAGTGTTGGGGCAAGGTCTTGAACCGCAGAACCCTCACGGCGCTGCCCGTTGATACACCCCGCAGCCCTCGGCGTAGACGGTCGGCGCGCTCAGCCCGTCGGGACGCACGGCGTAAACGCGGTAGCCGCTCGCCGCCTCTGCCGCTGCGCTGCTGAAGTAGAGCAGCGAGCCATCTGCTGACCACGCCAGGTCGTCGTAGAAGCCCGTGTAGGTCGCCACGCGGCGCAGGTCGCCGCCGTCCGCCCGCACGACGTAGATTGTCCCGCCGCCGTCGGGCGTCAGCGACAGGCTGGCGAAGGCGATGCGCTCCCCGTCCGGCGACCAGCGCGGGCGAATGCTCAGCGGTCTGTCCCGGTCGGGCGCGGAGACGATGATCTGCCCGGAGCCATCGGCGTTGGCGATGATCAGGCGGGCATCGTTGAGCGGGTTGGCGCTATAGGCCAGACGTTGCCCATCCGGCGAAGGGATGCCCGGCCCGTCTACCCAGGCGCGCATGGCTGGCGCGCCTTCAGCAGGGCAGTCCGTCTGAATGAGCAGATCGGCAGGGTTGGGCTGCGTAGGCGGCAGGGTGGGCGTCGGTTCGGGCGAAGGGCCAGGCGTCGGCGGCATAGCCGTGCCGATGACCGGCAGGGCAATTTCCTGGTGATCGAGCACCTCCGCACTGATCACGTGCACCAGCGATAGGCGCAACCGCACTTCATTGCCCGCCGGAGGCAACACCGGGGCCACCAGCCCCGTCCCCTGGGAGGGCACCCACAAATGGTCGCGCGGCAGCTCAATATTCTGCACCTGTCCGTCGGCGAACACCTGATTGAAGACGAGCGCCGTCAGCGGGGGGCGGTCGCGCACTTCCCAACTCACCTCAATCCGCGCCTGACCCGTCGCCAGCACGGCGGCGGCCAGGTTCTGCGTCGGCGTGCTGAAGGAGACGATGGCCGGTTGCAGCGCTGCCAGCCAGTCGGGATCGTAGGGGATGATCAGCGTGCGCTCGTCGAGCGTCGCCCCGCCGCGATCGAGCACGCTCAGGCGCAAGGTCGGCGGGCCGAAGTTCATCGGCGCGGTCAAAGGTACGGTCAGACTGCCGACAGGCGGCAGGGGATCGGGCGTCTCCAGCGGTTGCCAGGCGTGCCCCTGATAGGTGTGCAGCACCACGCGCATCTCCTCGCGCACATGGGCGATGTGCCAAGACAACGTTGCCGTCAGGTCGCCGGCTTCCAGTTCGGTCAGGGTGACAGTAGACACATCGCAGTCGAAGACGAAAATGGTAGGGCCGAATTGTCCCTGGGCGGAGGTGTGAAATGCCCCCGCCGTCATTGCCATCAGCACTACGGCGAACAGCGACGCCAGTTTGCCCACAGATGGCTCCTTCCTGGAACGTACCAGCCAGTTCACCCTCAGTATACGCAACCGGGAAAACTTTGCCTGACGGTTGTTGCGCGTTCGGGCCGCGCGGTGAGTTGCGCACCCTGGCTCTTTCACGTTTCGGCTGGTGTGGCTGTCCAGGCGGCACGGAAGCGATCTCCCGTATCAAAGATGTAGTCTTCCACACGCACCGTCTTGCCGCGGCGAATAGTCACCAGCGTGATGCCAGCGCCTCGCGCTGGGTTCCCAAAGCGATTTGTCACTTCGGCTTCCCAGTGGATCGCGAGGACATTGTTGCCGACCCAGTCAAACAAATTGGTCACCGCGACATGCTGTACGGTGAAGTGACGATGGGGGAACTGGTCGAAAAAGTGTTGAAACCACTTGCCCACAGCTTCTTTACCGGCATGAATGCCACTGATGCCATCTATATCGCCAGGGTAGATAAACACCCCGTCATCAGCCCATCCATCCAGGTACCCCTTCAGATCGCCTCGGTTCAGCTTCTCGATGGCGATCAACGCTTTGCGTTTGGTCAACAAGGTGCCAATCATGAGAAAAAGCCCCCTTTCTCCCTCATAAGGCTCAGGCTTATTCGAGATTGTGTTTCTCTTAATATAGTTGTTTTCGATCCGGAAGGCAACGGCGGAGTGTATTTGGGGGCGGAATTCACCACAGAGAGCACAGAGGCCACAGAGCATGTCACAGAGTCTTGAGTTCTTCCTCCTCTGCGCCCTCGGCGGTTCAAGACCATGGCCCCAAAACTGAAATGCACCCCAACGACCAGCCGCGGGGGCAAATTCGCCGTTGGGCGGCGCGGCTCAGGCCGATCCCTGCTGCGGCGCATATTCTGCCCCGCCCTGGCTGGTGCGGTGAAACCACATGGCCAGCAGGGTCAGGTTGCGAATCTCGCTGGCCAGTTCACGCATCATGGCCAGGCCGACCTGCGGCTTGGCATAGACCAGCGCAGCGAAGTCAGCGCGCGAGAGGGTATAGACGGTCACGTCTTCCAGGCACCGCACACGGGTGATGTCCGGCTCGTCATCGAGCACGCCCAGTTTGCCGAACACGTCGCCGCGGGCATAGGCCGAGAGGATCGTCTCGACCCCCTCATCGTCCACGGCGCTCCATACCAGACTGCCCCTCGCCACCAGATAGAGTCTGTCGCTGAGCGCCCCCGGCTCGATCACCACCTGCCCGCCTCGGAAGGTGTGTCGGTTGAGCAGCAGCGCCACATCCTCCAGTTCGCTGTCCTGCAAGTCGTGAAAGAGCGGATTCATGCGCAACAACGTCTTGCGGGCCTCGATTTCCAGGCGCGGGGTCTGGGCGCGTCGCTCGTCCAGATGCAGGATCAGCGCCAGCATGGGCGTGTCCGCCCCCAGCCGCTGACTGATCTGCTGCCAGATGCGGCTATCTTCGCTGGGCAACACCGTGCGCAGCCACACCCACGTATACAACCCCATCGAGCTGCGCAGTGCGTTGAGCAGTTGTTCGGTGCGCATGATCTCGCCTTGCAGATAGGCGGCGACATCCGGACGCTGATTGAGCGCCGCACTGCGCAGTAACATCCCCCGCCGCGCCTGCAACACCACATACTGGCGGATCAGCTCGGCGCGTTCGCGGTCAATCGTGCCCCGGTAGCGGGCCAGCAACTGCGCCACCTGTTGAGGATTGGCGGCAGCGGCCAGTTCGCCGGCGCTGGTCACCTGGGCCAGTTCCGCCGCCAGCGAGCGCTGTTCCTGTTTCAACGAGCGCTGAATGAGCAGCACGATCAGCCCGATGCCCGTCAGCCCCATCGCCAGGGCGACTACCAGCAGCGGCACGCCCTCCAGATCGAGCACCAGTTTGTTGAAGATGGCGTGCACCAGCATGGCCAGCGTCAGGCTGAGGCCCACTCGCCACAGTTGCGCGCGGTGACTCAGATACTGGCTGCTGCCCGCTGCGGTGCCCACCAGGCCGGTGGTGGTGGCATGCATCAGGCTGACCGACAACGCTCGCGTGAGGGCGATGGGCAGGGCGCGGTCTGGATGGCTGAAAACGTAATCTATGTTCTCGGCCATAGCGAAGCCCGTGCCGATGGCAAAGCCATAGGCCGTGCCGTCTACCGCATAGGCCAGCGCCAGCCGCGACGCCAGGCCGACGATTAGCAGCGCCTTGAGCGCTTCTTCGGCTACCGGCGCGCTGAGCAACGCCACCTGCTCGAAGTTGAGGGCATTGTAATGGAGCAGCGCGTTGTGAAAGACGCTCGCCAGCCCAAAGGCCCCCACTCCCCAGATCATCGCCAGGGCGATCGTGCGCAACCGGCTCTGCGCGTAAATCTCCAGCGCCCAGATGCCGAGCAGAAAGGCCAGGGGAATGAGCACCGCAATGACCAGACTGAGGATCATGATGGCTCACACCGCCCGTCACCAGCAGGGGGAAGTTCGTGTACCTGCACGCGGAAGGTCACGCGCGCACCGGCGGCTTCGGCTTCGTCCATGGCCGCACTGATCACCGCCAGCGCCGCGCGAATCTCGGCGGCTTTGGCCTCGCCCAGGCGGTATTCCAGGTATCCGGCGAAGTCACCCGCCGCGAACGCTTCGGCAAGGGCATCAACCGCCCGCTTCATGACGCGCGGGCGCACAAAATGGCCCTGCTGCACCAGCGGGCGCACCGGCAACCGCGCGTTGTAGCGCAACGGGCTGAACAGGTTGGGCTTGGCAACCAGTTCGGCCAGCGCATCGAGCGACACATCAGGAGGCATGTACAGCGAGTCGGGCCGGAAGAGTAGCTCGCCCCGGAAGCGCAGGCGCGCCTGCCGGTCGTAGTGCGCCCGCGTCTCTGGTGGGAGCATGGCGTAGATGGTGCGCATCAGCGCCAGCGACGCCGCGTCCAGTTCAGCCTGGCGCTGGCGACGGTCCTCCGTTGGCGGGACGGGCGGCAGCGGCGGGCCGATGGTCACCGTCAGGCGGGGGAAGCGCAGCCGGAAGATGCGCCCCCATACCTGATAGGTATTGCCGAAAGCCATTGGCACGATCCGCGCCTGTGCTGCCTGCGACAGATAGGCCGCGCCAGATTTGACGGCGTCGAGGGGCTTTTCCCAGGTGCCGCCTTCGGGGAAGAGGCCCAGCCTCCCGCCCGCCTCCAGGTGACTGAGCATCCGCTTCATCCCCTCGCGGTCTACCGCGCCACGCTTGACCAGGATCAGACCGGCATGGCGCACGATCCAGTTGGCAGGCCAGAGCAGCTCGAAGTCGCCAGGCCCCACAAAAACCGTATCCGGCGGCAACAGCACAAAGAGCAGCAGCGCGTCGAAGGTCGAGGCATGGTTAGCGGCATAGATGACCGGGCCGGGCGTGTTCAGATGCTCGCGCCCGCTAATGCGCGTGCGCGTCAACAGGCGCAGCGTGACGGCTCCAGCCAGGCGCAGCACGCGCCGGACAATCCGTGTGCGCTCGTCCAGCATGATTTCTCTCCGGCGGTCAAACTGGCAGTAAGTCTAATCCGGTGACGAGGGCGGGGCAAACTGTGCAACGAGGGAGTGCGCGCAGAAAGTGTCAGGCGGTCGGAGACCGTTTGAAAACCTCACCCACCGGCCTAGACACATACACAGAGCGGGAGAGTAAGCATTGGGCTAAGTCCCCTTTCCGCGTGTGAAGAGGGGATTTAGGGAGAGGTAAAACCGCAGAGCAGAGCTTCTCAAACGGCCCCTATCCCGCATCATGAGCGCCCTCTCCGGCGCTGAAGCGGTCACGCGGACGCTGTCAACCGTACAGGCCGTAGCGGGCGCTCAGTTCCGCCGACAACCCCAGCGCTGCGGCCAGGAAGTACGCCAACCACCAGGCTCCCCCCTGAATATCGCCAAGGGCGGCGCTTTCGTAGCCGGTATGCGGGTCGCTCATTGGCGGGCCGACGAGTGCCAGCACGCGCGTCCATTGCCCCAGGATCATATCGTCGCTGCGAGAAAGGTAGCCGGTATTGAGTTGAGCGGTGCCGGCTCGCTGCGCATTGAGCGCCGTCGTCAGGGCCAGCCCCAGGGCGTGATAGTTGGGCGGGACGAGCGATCCGCGCCCCCAACCGGAAGCGGCGCTGTAGCTCACTCCGCTTCCTATCTGTGGCATCAACCCCAGACCGGCGGTATGTGCATCCACGACCACGCACCCACAGGCGGGCGGGCGCAGGGCGTGAGTCAGCCGCGCCGCACCATGCCCGAAGAAGCCATCGGGCGGGCCTTCTTCCTGATCGCTGAAGACGAACAGACAGCGCCGCTCCTGCGCGGTCAGGGCGTCTTCGACGCCGCGCAACACCGACGCCGCCAGCAGCGCCGTCAGCACGCCCAGGCTGTTGTCCAGGCCGGTGCCCACCACCCGCTCGCCTTCCCGCAACGGATGCACGTCCAGCAGCACGGTGTCGTCCCAGGCGAGTTGTCCACGCCGGGCCTCGAAATGCAGCGACTCCGCGCTGTCCCCTTTGCGCGATACCAATACCCCCGCCGCTCCCACGACCAGCCGCCCGTCCTCGAAGCGCACTGCTTTGGCGGGCACGCGGTATTCCCCCGGCGGGAAGCGATTCGCGCAGATGGGGAACAGCTCGCCCGCGGCGAGCGCCTTTACGCGGAAAGAGGGCCGGTCCATGTGCGCCACCACGACCAGGTCGGCGTCGGGCTTGCGCGCGCCCAGCCATAGAGCGCAATTGCCGGTTGCCGCCAGGTCGGGCAGCCAGCGGTCGCCCAACTCCAGTTCGCCCGCCAGCGCCGCGATGTCGTCGCCGATGCCGCCGGGCAAAGCCGCCCCGCCAGACGGCGCGTGCGCCACCAGCAGGCGTTCGAGCAACGGCCAGACGACCTCTGTATCGCGCAGGGCGGGCATGTCCGCCAGGCGCTGCGCCAGGGCGGGCAAAGTCTGATTGAGCAGGGTCACAGGCATGGTTCACCCCCGTGTCAGGGCGGGCAGCGGACGCGACAACACCACGGCCAGCAGATCAACCGTATGGGCCAGATCGTCCAGGTGAACGATTTCGAGCGGCGCGTGCTTGCCCCGCAGCGGCAACCCAATCACCGCGCTGGGGATGCCCAGCCAGGTCGCCGCCCGCGCATCGCTGATCAGCCCGCGGATGGCGTCCTGCTGAGTCGGAATCCCCGCCTCCGCGGCCATGCGCAGCAGGTGCGCGCGCAGCCCCGGATGGGCGTGCCAGCCGTTGAGACCGCTCACATACAGGAACGAGGTCAGCACCGGCCCGCCGCCCAGGGTCACCGCGCCCTGGTCGCGCGTCTCTGGGGTGTCGTAGCTCAGCGTGCCATCCACAAAGAGCGCGGCATCTGGCGCGACGGCGCGCAGCGCGGCCAGGGCACCCGCGCAGGTCGTCTCTTCCTGCACCGTGCCGATTAGCGTCACGCGATTGGGCAAGGAGACGGCTGCCAGTCGCTCCACCAGGGCGATCAGCGCGGCGCAACCGGCGCGGTCGTCCAGATAGGGCGCGGCGAGCAGCCGGTCGCCCAGCCGCAGGGTCTGCGGGGCGTAAGTTACCGGCGTGCTCACGCCGACCCGCGTCACCGCCTCCGGCACAACCTGCACGTACAGATCGTCTTCGCGGACGGTCTCGTTGCCGGGACGGGCCTGATGCTGCGAGCGCACGCCGATCACACCGGGCACATCTCCGACGCGCACCGCTGCCCCCGGCAATGCCTTGAGGTTCACGCCGCCCACGGGCACCACGCGCAGAATGCCTGCGGCGCTCACCGTCTTGACGGCAAAGCCAACGGTATCCAGGTGCGCCAGCACGGCCACGTGCGGCTCACCGGCTGCGCCGCCCAGGCTGGCGATGACATTGCCCAGCGCGTCGAGGTGCACCCCGGCGGCCAGGGGAACCAGGCGCTCAGCGAAGGTGCGCGCGATGGCGTCTTCATGACCGGAGGGGCCAGGGATGGCGGTCAGCGCCGCCAGCAGCGACACAAGCTGAGCCGGATTGGTGTCGGTCATGGCCTCACCACTGATCTAACTCACGGCACGGCGGAATAGTTCGTAGACGCCCGCCACATTGACATCGGTCACCACGTCCACGTTGGGTGTGCGTCCCAGCAGACCGAAGTAATCTACCACCGTCTGCCCGCGCGTCTGCCGTCCCTGCACCTCGACGGCTACATAGTGCTGTTCGTGGGCGTGGATCAGGTCGGGTTCGAGCGCGATAGCCATGGCCAGAGGATCGGGCAGCAGGTAACCGGGGACGCGCGGATGCTGACGCAAGAAAGCGACCGTCTCGCGCGTGGTGTCGGCGACGAAGCGCGCCGCCGCCGTGTCCTGGGCGATGAGGGCGTCGTACTGTGACCAGCTAAGGGGATGGTGCAGGGTGGTTTCCCACGAGAGCATGGTTGCCAGCGGGAAGGCTTCCAGGACGATCAGCGCCGCTTCGGGGTCGCAGTGAATGTTGAATTCGGCGGTGATGTGCGGCGCGGTATTGCCCTTGGCGGCAATGGTGCCTCCCATGAAGACGAAGCGTCCGATCTTGCGGGGGAAGTCGGGGTCGAGCCGGCAGGCGAGCGCTACATTGGTCAGCGGGCCGAGCGCCACCAGCGTCAATTCGCCGGGCGCTGCATCGGCCAGCCGCACCAGGGCCACGGCTGCGGGTTCGGGTTCGACAGGCGGGTACTCGGCAGGGCGGTTGCGGTAATTGCCCAGGCCGTCTTCGCCGTGCACGCGCGCTTCCGGTTGCCAGAAGCCGGGCACCAGCGGCGAGGCCGCGCCGCGGTACACGGGCACGCGCATGCCTTTGAGGCCCAGCACCGTGAACACATTGCGGATCACCCAGTCTACATGGGTGTTGCCGGTGACCGTAGTGATGGCTTCGATAGTGACGTCGGGGTGAGCCAGCGCCATCAGGATGGCCTGAGCATCGTCTACACCGGCATCAGTATCTATGATCAGACGCATGAATGGACCCTCGTTTCTGTGAGCAACCTGTATACCTCGCCAGCCTTCAGCACAGGAAGTCCGCTGCCCTGCCTGGAACGCTCTCATTTCTGCCAATCTTCAAGGGCGGACAGCCATCGAGAGCATCTCGAACACTTAACTTTTCCTCACCCCCGCTTGGCGCTCACGCGCCTCGCTGCCCCCTCTCCGCGTGTATAGACCGGGGACATGGGTAACAGGTGTTCGGGGACATGGGTAACACATGGCAAGAGTACCATCAGAGGCTCCGGAGGTCTAGG
>FWPU01004815.1_pt1 | contig 17243 bp, 20 predicted proteins | sample 2228361 | NCBI WGS metagenome assembly FWPU01 (sample SAMEA103939777, study PRJEB20133) | metagenome
GTCTTACGATATAGTTGTGTCAATATCGAAACAGGATACTGTTGTTCTAGGATAAAGCGGTATCATGGGAAGGACTAACATTCAGACCTAATTTGGTCTTATGATGACTTAATTGGTGCGTGGCAGTATGGACGAAAGCGGTCACATGGAGCAAGTGCAAACCCACAATATACGCATCCGACGTCCCCATCGGGTATGGATTCAAGTATCTCGGATCTTCTTTGCTCACTCTTGACTAGTTTGACAATTAATACGGTCACTGGTACACTGATTAGCAACATAAAATTCCATGCAAAGTTCAAATGGAAATACATGAATCCTAATACAAAGATGGGAATGGATATCTTATAGAATACATTCACTCTTCTTTTTGATTGATAATATATAGGGTGAGTGTCACGATTTAGTAGAGACCTGTTTATCAAATTAAAAGCATGAACTATTAGAAGTACACCGAAAGGAATTGACATCCAAATAATTCCAGTCGCCATCATTACAATCATTAACACGGTTATGGGGATGGCTAACGCCTTGGAGTATAGCGATCATCATCAATACTGCGATTCATTCTTTCATATATGTGACTACCACGATGCATGTTCTGCACCAACTAAAATATCTCGTGGATGTACATAAAACTTATTGCACATAAAATATCGGACACTTCTAAATAGACATATTATTACCACTTTATGCGGCTATAACAAGGATTACTATATGAAACCTATTGGAATTTGATTTACAACACGATCAGTGAACTATCGACCACCTGCGCGTTTCAAAAGGGCAATCACTACCAAGACACCGATTAGACCTACAAGAAGTGTGATTCCCAGAGGTGGACCTGGATCTACTATCGTAGGGTGAACCGTTGTAGTTCCGCTAGTATTATTTGTTGGTGGGGCATTCCAACCGGCAATCATTGCTAACATCCACCAGAAGGCACGTCCTTTCTGTTCGCAACTCTCATACGTTGTATGGCCTGCCTCATCACCATGGAAGACATGATGTTCGATGGGTACTGTATGGATAGTCTCGCCATCGTCATAATCATACGCACAGAATTCATTGTTATGCCAACAGTCAAGATCCGCAAAGTCAAACAGAATCCTATCATTGTTGATACAGTACTGTCTTATCATCTCGTTGAGTAAGTGTCTGTTATAGCCCTGAGCTCCATCAGCCTGCGCATTGCAGGTCATATAGACGAATACAACATCAGGATAATCCTGCTCTAGACTGTTCATCGCATCGAGATATTCCAGAACTTCCGCCTCACTATAGTAGTCAAGTTGGGTACACCACGACCATAATGAGACCGTGATGTCCGCATTTGAATCAAGTGTGTTTCGTGTCCGTGCAAGACCTTCTGGTGTTTGCCAATATAGTTCGGGCGTTATGTAGGTCTCGTCCCCATTGCCATCATAGATTCGCAAGACACCAGTTTCGGTAGGCAGAGCAGAGTACTCGATTGCAAAACCAAAATTAGGATGTGCATCCGCAATAAGTTCCAATCCAGTTGTTATCTGACTACCATGTGTGAAGTATGGGCATAATGAACCACTACGGAGTTCTTCACGGCATCAATCCATTCGGACGGTATCTGATCAATGTCAATATGGCGATGATCGATTATCAGTCCACCAGGCCATGACTCATTGATACATGTTTTCAAATCAGTAGTGGCCGCAAGAGTAGGAATGCAGACTGCAGACAAAGTGAGAAATAATATGAAACAGAATAGAAAGCGAACTTGTGGCACGGCAATCACAACAATTATACTACTAAGACTAGTTTAATCTTTCGCTAAAAATGACACTAGATGTTTATAGTAGTTGTTTTGCAGTACGACATTTTAGATTATCCACCTTAATAATATGATGTTGAAGTAAGGCACAAGACACACTCGTACCATTCCTCCATTAGGAAATGCTTATTCTTCAGAACGAGGTAATGAAGCATCTACTACATCAGAGAAAAGTAGGAACCTCTATCCTTTAGGACGTGAGGATGTCAAAGAGACACCACAAATCCAAACCTTTGAGCGTGGTATCAGACTGTGATTATACCACCACGAAAAAATGGGGGGGAACATAAGTTCCCCTCGGTTTGATTGCCTAAGTAAAATTCATACGGTGCGTCTGGTAGAATTCATACGAATGCACACAGTACTCAAGGCAACAAGTCCAACTATGCTAACAACTATTGATGTTGTGAGAATTGCTGTGATTAGACTGCTGATACTACCAGGAGCAATACCGGGATAGACTGTGAAGACAGGATCATGAGTGAACAACCTTGATGCATTAATAAAACAGATGACAAATAGAAACTTGGAGTGGTTTGGTGTTATTTTCGGTGAGCGACCAGTACAGACAATGTCCATAGTTATTGATAGAAATGGCGTCATAGAGGTCAACATTGCAGAGAACATATATTATACCTCATAAGAGGGAATTACAAAGGGTTCATGAGAAAATATCCAAGCGAGTGTGTGAGAATGAGGTTCTCGGAGAGTATAATTAAAAAAAGAAGCACTAAATGCAGTCTTTCTATACGCAGGCATACTAGATGCCTACGAGGCAGTTGGAACAGAACTCATAGTCCCCAATTTACTGGAGGAGCATGTCCTACCACGAATGGTCTATTATGTGAGAGAGTTTATCCCGGAGATGGTTGGTGCACAAGAGGACCATGTCAAATTGGTAGAAGAACTCAGGGGATTTCTATTAGACCTAAGAGAGAAGATCCAAGATGCCAGAGAGTCTGGCTCAGCGAGAGATCTTACAATGGAAGAGATCTGGAAACTTCGTGCAGCTATATTCGGTTTTGAGTCAGTATTTATCAAGATTCTTGGCGAAAAGGCCATTAAGAATTATGTATTCTCTCGAATTGCAGACATTTTATCTGCATACTTACCGCGAGAGATGACTGACTCCAGTATTATTGATATTGAAACAAAACTCGAGTATGTCAATCATATAAGAAGCAATGGTTTTGTAAAATATTCTAGAGTCGACAGAGAAGGGCAGAGCTTCACCATTGCGGTCAACAAGTGTGCCTTTGCAAAAATACATGACTCGCGGGCGTACCGAGATCTTCATGTTCGTTTTTGTCCATGGGCAATGATTGCGTCTGCAATAGTTGCATCACACACTAGACGCGAAACAGAACTAGATTCAAGCCTGTTTACCACTAGTGGCAGTGTCACCAAGATAACGCCAACATAGAACAGAGGTGAGTAAAAGATGCAAGAGTTGCTGGAAATATCTGCGATGGTGCTTGTAATAGAACTTGTAATTATTTTAGGTGTGGCATTTGGTTGGTGGTATGGTGCACGACGGTTGAATCTCAAGTTGCATCATGGAGCAGTCTATCTTTTAGTCCTAGTACATCTACTAACTGTTGGGCTATGGATGATACCACGTAGCCTTGCAAAACTAGTATGGTACTTGCCAACCCAGAGAGATATTGGTATATTATTCTTCATGACACACTAGGAATAATAACACTCCTACTGGCCATCATGCTTGTTATTGTCTTCCTAATGAAACCAACCATTTCACTGGGACTTTTGCGACGGACACGTTCAGTGATGATATTAGTACTAACATTGTGGATTATCTCATTTGTGCTAGGGTTGTTAGTGTTCATTGGCATAAATGTTTAGTGAACATATCGTAATGACTGAAAGATGATCATGAAAATGTGTACGTGTCAGGCTAGGTTGCAAAAATACTAGACCCAGCGGCATAATAATCACACTGCGCCTTTAGAAAACACACCGAACACATTGGTCGTCTTGCCCTACAGACGTCGCGCCCATGTCGTATGAGATTATGGTTGAGAGACTTGACACATTCTGTACTAATGAGTTGTTCCAGTATGATCTGCGCGGACTCGCGTGTTGCAGTTGATGGGACTAGACCAAGACGCTTTGTTACACGCCATACGTGAGTGTCAACGGGTAGTGTGGGCCTTCCAAAGGAGAATAGAAGAACAATCGATGCGGTCTTGGGTCCTACACCATAGAGAGAGGTCAACCACTCCTTTGCATCTGTAGTCGACATAGACTCTAAAAGCGAGAGATCTATCTTTCCAACTCGCCTCTTGATCTCTGAGAGTGCGTCCTTTATACGTCTTGCCTTGATTCTAAAGAAACCGGAGGATCGAATGGCATCTTCGATCTCCTCTGTAGATGCACGAAGTAGGTCTTCCCAGTCTGGAAAGACTCGTTTCAGTTGTGTATATGCACGTCCGCTGTTGACATCGTTAGTGTTTTGGCTGAGAATAGTCAGGACTAGTTCATCAACAGGCGGTAGACTTCGCGAACTCACTATGTTACCATAGTTTTGTTCAAGCAGATGACAAATCAGTTCTGCTCGCTGCTTAATGGGAGTATCATCTATACGTGATTCGGTATGGGATGATTTCAATGCACTCAGACCCAACAATGACCTTCAGTGGGACTACAGAAACGTTTTTCCCTAGGCATATGCGAATGTGCACTGTTTGACATGACAGAAATACTTGTGATCTATGAGAGTACAATGGGACGGACAAGGGCCATGGCTCAAGCCATATGTGAGGGAGTCACCGCTTCAGGTGTACCATGCAGACTTGTTCAGGCAGACGATTTTCCAACTACGCTCAATGGAGTCTGTGCGCTGGCTATCGGTAGTTCGACCAGGATAAAGAGACCACTGCCAAGGATCAGGCAGATCTTGTCAGAATTACCAGATCTAAATGGACTGCCAGCAGTCAGTTATGGGTCATATGGGTGGAGCGGCGAGGCACCAGACGAGATTGCCAATCGCCTGCAAGAACATGGTGCAAGAATGATAGTAGAACCTCTGAAGGTCAAGGACTATCCTGATGAGAAAGCATTGGCGAAATGTAGAGATATAGGTGTTAAACTAGCATCATGGTGTAGTAAAAAATAGTCAAAAACTTGTCACATTTCGTAAGTATTATGAATAGTGACATAAAACACGAGAGCAGGCAAAAAGATTGGGGCACATCATTCGTCTCACAGGGTATCTTCTTCGGCATAAGGGTCTGTTCTTTGGATTTCTTGCTGCTGCAGGTATAGGCACGATATTTAATGTGGTGACTCCGCTTGTCACACGAACTATAATCGACATTGTGATCCCGCAGAAGCAGTATGAACTACTTCTTCCATGGGTATTAGTCTATCTGGGTCTGGCAGGTCTCTACGCCCTCTTCGATGCCCTCAGTAGATATGGTGCGAATACATCTGCACAGAGGGTCATCTACGAGCTTAGAGGTGAGTTATATGAGTCACTGATGAATAAAGAACTGTCATTCTACGACCAAAACGAAACGGGTCAGCTTCTGGCCAGAACGACGACAGATGTGACAACAATGAGGGAGTTTCTTGTATGGGGATACAGAGTGTTGTTCATTGGTGTGTCCACCTTGATTGGTACATACTTTGTCATGTGGACAATCAATGCCACCATGACCATCTACCTGCTTGCAATGGTACCAGTCAGCCTTGGTTTTGTATACGCCTTTGCAAGACATGCCAGACCACTTCTGCGTGAATCTAGAGAAAAGAATGGAATACTGAGTTCATTTCTTGCAGAAAACATAGTGGGAATGCGAGTCATAAGGGCCTTTGCAGCGGCAGAGAGAGCGGCTGCATGTGTAGAACGTGAGAACAGAGCATTCAAAGAGATATCAGTACGCGCATATAGACGACTTGCATTCTATGAACCACTATTACCAACGCTGTTTGGTATTGCAACTGGAGCGCTTCTGTACACAGGGGGTTACTCAATTATTCAGGGGGAGATGACCTACGGTGAATTTGTGGCATTCCTGTCACTTGTAACCACACTCTTGCTGCCAGCCAGATTCCTGAGTTGGGGTATTGGTATGTATCAACGCGCTTCGACAGCTGCAGATCGCACGTTCTATATTCTTGACCAGCAGAGTGAACTCCGAGAGGTAGAGAACCCAGTACATGTCAATAGATTGAGAGGCGAGATCAGCTTCGAAGAGGTCCACTTTGGATATAGTCAAAGCAGGTACACACTAGATGGCGTAAATCTACACGTGCAACCTGGCGAAGTGATTGCACTTTTGGGTGGTACTGGTTCTGGAAAGACAAGTCTTGTAAATCTGATACCAAGGTTCTATGATGTTGACTCACGACCGACCATTGTATTTGAGGGTCGAACATATCCTGTGAACAGAGATGGAACTGTCATAATTAATGAAGAAGTGTACCATGTGAATGAAGGCACTGTGCCTATAGACGGGCAGGTATGCAGTGTCAGACCACCGGGTAGGTTACTAATAGATGGTATAGATGTACGTGAGTACGCACTTAATGATCTCAGACGAAACATAGGGATGGTGCATCAAGACCCATTTCTGTTCTCTGCATCAATTCGTGAGAACATTGCCTTTGCACGACCGGATGCCACTGCAGAAGAGGTGGAGAATGCAGCTAAGGCCGCAATGATTCATGACTTTATAGTGAGTCTGCCAGAGGGATATGATACTATTGTTGGCGAGAGAGGCCTTACACTTAGTGGTGGACAGAAACAGAGAATAGCAATTGCTCGTGCATTACTGGCAGACCCGGCCATACTCATATTAGATGACTCTACTAGTTCGGTTGATGCAAAGACGGAAACGATGATACAGAGTGCATTAAAGAACTTGATGAGGGGAAGAACAACATTCATCATAAGCCACAGACTCAACACGATTCGCCATGCAGACCGTATTGTGGTCATGGAACGGGGACGCATTGTCGAACAGGGGACACATGAGGAACTGTTGGCATCTGATGGAGTCTATGCTGCAATTCTAGGAACAATTGGAGAGATGGAGAATGCGGCAAAGACTGCAGATGCCATGGTGATCTCAGACACAGGAGGTATATGATAATGTCTGGCGCATTGGACTTACAAGATGACCCAGATGCTCGTTCCTACTTGTATTCAGACAGTCAGTTGATGCGTAGGATAATAGGCTACCTTCTTCGCTACAAGAGAGAAGTATATGGTGCATCACTACTGACGGCGGTCAGTATAGTTCTTGGCATAATTGCTCCTTTTGTGTTAAGACATGCAATTGATGTGGACTTTATCAACAGTGATCTAGTAGCACTAATGATAAGTTCACTGACTTATATCGCGCTTCAGATCCTAGCATGGTTAAGCAATGTAGGAGTGGAGTACATATCCGCACAGATGGGACAGTCAGCCATCTACGATGTTCGCCAAGAACTCTATAATCACTTACAGGACATATCTCAGGACTTCTATGACCGGTCTTCATCGGGAAGAATCATATCACGACTCACAAATGATATCGATAGGATAGGTGAGCTTCTCAGTGGAGGACTCATCGGCACTTTTGCACAGTTGTTTCTTGTTGTTGTAATAGGAATTGTATTGTTCACAGTCGATATACAGCTCGCAATAGTCACTCTGCTTGTAGTGCCAGTGCTTGTTGTTGTGACTGTCTACTTTCGTCACCAGATGAAGGAGGCATATAGGCAGACTCGCAAGACCATATCAAGTGTGACCTCAAACTTAGCAGAGAGCATCTCCGGAGCTAAAGTCACCAAGAGTTTTGCACGAGAAAAGACTAACATTGACAGGTTTGAAACACTCATTCAGGCGGACTACAAGACAAATGTAGACGCAGGTAGAGCTCAATCTACATTCTTTCCCACGGTACGTCTTGTAAGCGCACTGGGTATTGTTCTGATTCTATGGATCGGAGGGTATCGACTCATGGAGGGAACTATCACACTTGGAACAGTTGTTTTATTCATGAACTTCAGTGACCAGTTCTTTAGGCCAATATTGACAATCTCCAACTTCTATACTACTGTACAGAGTGCCTTTGCAGGCGCTGAACGCGTCTTCAGTGTCATCGACACCGAGCCATCTGTCAAGGACAGACCGAATGCGATAGTCATGCCGCCTATAAGAGGACACATTCGATTTCGTAATGTCACCTTTGGCTATATCAAGGAAAAGAACGTACTTGAAGACTTCAACCTTGAGATCCAACCCGGTGAGATTGTTGCACTGGTTGGAGACACTGGAGCAGGAAAGTCTACTGTGGTCAATCTGCTACTACGTTTCTATGATGTGAACTCTGGATCGATAGAGATAGATGGTATTGATATTAGAGATGTCACGCAGGAGTCACTTCGTTCTAAAATTGGAGTGGTTCTGCAGGATCCGTTCCTCTTCTCGGACAGTGTGAGAAACAACATCAGATATGGTCGCCCAAATGCAACCGATGATGAAGTACTAGAGGCAGTGGAGGCAATTGGTGCACGTAGAATGTTTGAGGGACTTCATGAGGGCCTAGACACACAGGTTGGAGAGAGAGGGGTGCGACTCTCAGAGGGAGAGCGACAACTTGTCAGTTTTGCGCGGGCGCTTCTGCTGGATCCCAAAATACTCATTCTTGACGAGGCAACCAGTTCCGTTGATATCTATACAGAACATACAATTCAGAAGGGCATGAGAACACTTCTGAGAGGCAGAACGGCAATAGTGGTTGCACACAGACTCTCTACAGTCATAAATGCAGACAGGATTCTTGTACTAGAGGCAGGCAAGATTGTTGAAGAGGGTACACATGTTGATCTAATGAGGCGGCGTGGAAAATACTACTCACTATATGAGGCACAGATCCGACCCAGAGCAATGGAGATTGCAGCAAAACTGTAGTAATTTACATAGAATACAAAAATGTAGTATGTCTCCGTCACTGTGCCAGGGGCAGACCCGTGACCTCATCGACCAGCATGTTTGTTCTACCTGTTTTGAGGACAATATCAGGGGAGTCTATCTATAACGACAGCAAACGGTCATTTGTTTCTGATTGAAACGGGTTGGCTAGGAACTTGGATCTAAAGATCTACCTCCAGTCGTGCCAGCACCTGAATTCAAACGGGATCCATGAGAAGTCATCACAATGGTGAATCATTTTATGATGACCCCTGCCATGCTCTCTCAGCCCATGAGTATGACCGTGTCTGGAACAACAAAAATGTTGATCGATTACGAGTGCAGAGCCGTGACTCTTGCCGAGTGTTACACAACCTTTTTCGACTGAGACAAGACCATCATCTTTCATGATAATGGTGCGTTCACCATGTCTGATGACAAGTCCATGTCGACTCACGACAAGTAACACATCGACTGAATGTTCATCCTTGCCCACAAGAACCTGTCGCTCTTTGTGTACATGATTTGATGTTTTATCGGTCTTCTGTTGATATTCGTAGACTGTATCTCTGACTTGAGTCCTGAATCTCATGAGGTCAGTCAGTCCTAAAGCAACAACATCACTGTCATTTGCAGGCCGTGACACAGACCGAATGGTAGATGCATCACCAAAGTATAGTTGGATTCCATTGAAGGCTCCTGTAATAGACCTACCAACGGCCCCGATTCTAGTCTCTGTGATAGCATCTACTGCAAAGATGGATGGACCCATGAATGCAATACCGACGGGTTGGCTGTTCTCGAGGAGAGGAGTCCATAGGCATTGTTCTCTAAGTACCACCGACACTCTGTCATTGGAGATGAGTCTGTACTCAGATGTCAGAGTATAGACCTCTTCACTATTAGTCAATTCATTCATGGCTCAGCATCACCCTCTACATCAGTGCCTATATCATCTTCAGATCCAACACCCTCACGGTCATCTTCGAAGTCAATCACCACACTCCGTCCATGTGCTTGACTGTCCAATGAGCCTTCCGCACTGGGATCATTGTTCAACCGTTCTTGTTCGAAACGGCTGGTCAACCACTGTGCAAGTCGATATGCCAGTCGACCCTCTACTGTCAGATAGTAGAGTCCTCTCACCTCACCCTTGATGACATAGCCGGCATCAATCAGAGGATTCAGATGGTGTGTCAATGAACTACCAGTCCGGCCAGTATAGTTCTCAATCTCGTTGAATGTTCTTGGGCCATCTCGCAGATAGTCAAGTATACGAAGCCGTTCTTCGCTACCAAGCGGTGCCAATATCTTGGCAATTCGTTCGGGGGGTATACGCTCAATTTCACGCCAGTCTCTCCTTCCACTTCGCCGAAGTCGAAAGGCTGGAACATGTATGTGGGCTTCAATTCCATCAAGGGATCTGAGTGCACTCCGAATCTGTTCATCTACACCCTGCATGATATCCTCTAGCCCCTCAGTAAGACCACGCAGATCAATCACTGCTGCACGTGGTGGTGGATGACATCTATGTCGCTCCGGAGGTAGTGGTCCATATCTATGAGGAGGGGGAGCATCAACATCTCTACGTTGGCGTTGCAGGTCTTCAAGTTCTTCTCGAAGACGTTCTTTCATTCGCCTAATCTCTTCGAGTTCCTTTTTGATCTCATCAATATCATCACTCAAACCTATTCACCACTGACTTATTCATACTTCTTAGGCACGTACTAGTCATTCTTCAGGACAGTACATATTAAATGCAGATCTGTCCTGCAGAGTTGGCATACTGCCATATTTATTGAGACCAGCCCGGTCACACCGGGGTGCTATCTCAAGTAGATGTATATTAATACAGTTGCTTATAAATATTCGGTAACTGTACAGTTATAGTAACTGGTGTAAAGGAACGCGAGAAATTGACAGCGTCTACTTGGGTGATTTGGAACGAGGAGTTATTGACGTGTCCTGTAGAAGGTATTCATAGACACTCTGCCATATTCTGTTGTCATCGCGTGCCTTGTTTTCGAAGTTGCTGTAGTTTAGGTATGACTGAAGTGCTCTTCGAGCCTCATCAGAAAAATTGAGCCTATCCACACGATCTAGATAGCCAAGCCGGACAAGGGCCTCCTGAATCCTAATAGCAACCACTCCCTCTATGGGAATGAGCCTACTTGGTGGTTCTCTGTTGAGTAGGGTCATATCGTAGATCTTGAAGATGCGTTCTAGTTCTTCGATTGGGTTAGGATGATCATCGACACGAACGTCCACATAGCGATCAGTGGTGCCCTCATAACCACCATTCTTTCGAACCACCAGAATAGCAGCAGACTGCATTCCACGCCGGTCTCCGCCCTCTCTCTGTGCCGCCCGGAGTCCAGCAAATAGCCTATCGATAAGGTCACCCTCAGTCTTTTCAAATGTCTCAACCATCGACAGAACTACCGCTTCTCCAGCCAGAATGTTACCCTGACATGAATAACCATCGCCTACAATATGACCTGCCCAGTCCATACATTCTCGGCCAGTATGAGCAGCGGCTCGTCCATGAGAGTCAACGATACCCACTTGTCGATGTTCTCGCTTATCATCATCGCGAAGTATCTCTGTCAGTACATCGGAGGCCGACTTTCCGGTTCGAAGCAGCTCAAGTGCTCGTGGACCAAAGGAAACATTTGCCCATGCCTGTGTTGCAACTGCACCAATCTCCGCCTGAGCATGTGGAACGAGTGCACCAACTGCAGGAAACTTGCTCTGTACTATGACTCCCAGATCCCCATTGAGAGGATCTCTTGCCACCATTGAGAACGTACACAGAGTTCGTCTGGAGTGCTGAATTAGGTGCAAAGTATCACCTCAATTTTTACTGCTATGAGTGACACATATGATTCAGATAAGATAATCGGCATACTCTCAGTAAATATGAGATTCACTCTATTCAGAAGTCTAGAAATAGCATTCACTTGGCTGGCACTCTAAACTATTCAACATCTGCCTATTCCGGAGGATCGACTACAGTCTCGATGATCTGTTCGCCATCAAAAAGGAGTAACCTGTTGTTATCAAAGACAAGTCCATAACCTCCGAGATAGGTTGGTCTTGCCCCTGGTACCAGGTAATCAGTCACAAGTACGCTGCGTGTAGAGATTAGAAAGACATCATGAGTGACATATATCTGAAGCGTTCCGCGAGTGGCTCTCTTCAGACCCTGAATTATTACCTCAGAGATTCGCCTGGAAAATGAATCGCGGGTCTCCATCTGCTCAGGAGTAAATTTACTCTGGTGCCACATGTTAACGAAAGAGACCACATTATCGCCATCAGTACCAAGGTGATCCCAGATGCGTTCATCCGTCACATTTGGTCCAACGAGTAGATCTGTTGATACAATGTTTCGAACAGTCCCACCTATTGTTCGGAAACCCTCAGCGATACTCTCAGCGGTCTCTTTGCAACGAGAGACAAAACTATGATAGAGTTCTAACTGCCTTGTATTTGGTAGACGTCTACCAAACTCCTGAGCAGCTGCTCTACCCATGTCTGTGATTCCAGTAGCACGCATCTCATCAAGCGACGTGATGGCGGTTCTATGAGAATGTCTTATGAGTAGGAGGACTGGTAGATCTTCTTTGACTGTATTGAGCCATTTTAACAGACGTCTTGCACCCTCAAGCCATTTTAGGTCAGACCAGTTATACTCCGCAGATGCCATCATCCGTGTTAGATCAGTCCTCGTTGTGTTGTGTGATAACAAATTCGCATATCCTAATGTCTATTTTGTTCCTATGTATTATGACGACCATTATCAACTTACTATATCACTATCAATGACTAAAGGCATAGGTATCCCTGACAAGATTATAGAATAGACAATTTTCAACCTTATGTGCCATAGATCGTAATCAGATCAAAAAGACTGACTGAAAAAGAAAAAATAGGCGGGGCCGTGGTGATGAACACATCATCGTTCGGCCTGAACCCGCCGAATCTCCTCGATAAGCACAGGAACTATTTCGAAGAGGTCTCCAACGATACCAAAGTCTGCAATTCCGAAGATAGGTGCCTCGGGATCTTTGTTAATGGCAACGATTATGTCTGAGGAGGACATACCAGCCAGATGCTGTATAGCACCAGAGATACCCAGTGCAAGATAGAGTCTAGGACAGACAGTACGACCAGACTGACCCACCTGTTGAGTGGGAGGTAACCAGCCAGCATCGACTATTGGGCGTGAGCCACCAACTGCACCATCAAGTAGCTCTGCAAGACGACGTGGTAGTTCTAGATTTGATGGGTCCTTTATTCCACGACCACTACAGACCACAACTTCAGCCTCCTCCACCTTTTTCATGCCCTCAGAGACCTGCTTGACACTCTCTAATACCTGTGTGCGTACTTGCATTGGACTTATCTTGATGTCCACAGACTCCACGACACCTGTCCGACTCTTGTTAGGAGGCGACGGCTTGAAGACATTGGGACGTACTGTGGCCATCTGTGGGCGCGTGTAAGGACATAGGATCTCGGCCATGATATTTCCACCAAAAGCAGGTCGTGTCTGAACTAGCTGACGCTTTTCATCAATATCAAGTCCGGTACAGTCGGCAGTGAGACCAAGTTTCAGACGAGCAGCCACTCGCGGGGCAAGATCACGACCATTGTTTGTAGCGCCAAAGAGAACTATTGCAGGGCGTCTGGAGGCAATGAGAGAGGTCATTGTGATTGTGAAGGCATCAGTAGTATAGTGTTCAAGCATCTTGTTGTCCACCACAATTACACGGTCTGCACCCTGATGAATCAAGGACTCTGCAAGATGCGACACATTATGGCCGGGTAATATCGCCACAAGACTCTCACCCAGTTTGTCAGCAAGTTCCCGTCCCTTTGTGACGAGTTCGAATGCAACACTTCTCAGTCGATCACCTGCAACCTCTGCAAACACCCAGACATCCTTATAGCTGGCCAATGTCTTCTCATCCACAATTTTGCGTTCAATCTCAATTGCGTCTACAGGACAGATCTCCTCACAAGAGCCACAGAGCACACATTTGTCATAGTCAAACTTCACTTTTTTGTCATCCTTTGTAATTGCACCAAAGTTGCAGACCTTGATGCACAACATACATCCAGTACAGACGTTTCGCTTATAGATCAGTGTCATGTTTAGATCGCCCCCTTCTGTAATAGAAACTCAACCAGTTGTTTGGCAGCCTCCTTGGGATCTACACCCTCCAACTTAATTCCGCTCTTTCTCTTCTCGGGAGGAAAGACCTTTCGAACGGTCGTTGGAGAGCCACTCAGACCAAGTTGTTCAACTGGCACCCCTAGCGTAGCAGCATTGACCTCTTCCAGAGGCTTCTTCTTGGCCTTCATTATACCCATTACATTTGGCAACCTTGGCTGATTGAGCCCCTTTGTGGCAGTCAATAGAACGGGTAGTTTGGCCTTCACAACCTCATAGCCCTCATCAGTCTCGCGATGACAGATCAAGTGTTTTCCATCAGGATCCATCTCGAGATGTCGTACATAACATATCTGTGGAACACCTAAGAGTTCAGCAAGTTCCGGTCCGACTTGGGCAGTGTCGCCATCAATAGCCTGTTTTCCACATATCACCATGTCGAACTCCATCTTCTTTATCTGTTGAGCAAGCGTGAATGCGGTGGCCCATGTATCAGCACCTGCGAATGCACGATCAGTCAAATGAATAGCTCTGTCAGCACCCATCGCCAGTGCCTTATAGAGGGCATCTTTAGCCTGTGGTGGGCCCATGGTAATAATTGTCACCTCACCACCATACTTCTCCTTGAGCTGAATCGCAGCCTCAACTGCATATTCATCGAAGGGGTTCAGAATACTCGGTACTCCATCCCTGATCAGAGTGCCAGTGTTAGGATCAACCTTTACTTCGGCAACTTCAGGGACCTGTTTCACGGGCACGATTATTTTCATTAGTACAAACACCCCAGACAACAGACCTGTATTGGATGTTGTTTCAACTTTAGATTACCCATTATAAGTAATGCGTACGAGGAATACTAATTCTGACCATTCCGTGTTGACTGTGTTTCTGCGTAAGCCTTTTATGATGGCTGAGATGGAGAAGACTCATCCTCATGAACTCAGAGGCTGCAAAAATATGAGCAAAGAGAAGATTATTGGTGTATTTGTATTGATCGTGGCGTTTCTCATATTAGTATACTACACGTGGGGACTCGTCTTGTTACAATTATTTCCAACACTGGTAGACTGGGTGAATAGTATATCCCCACCGGGAACAATCTGGAATCAGATTCTCAATCCCGATCCTATGTTTCTAATTGTGCTACCGGTGTGGCTTGCTGCAGTACTCGTGTGTGTGATTGGTATGTGGATTGGTTTGACAATGATCACAACTCCTGCACCCGAACCACTAGAAGACTTTGACTTTGAAGAACCTGCGGCAACAGAAACGAAGACTGAGCAAAAGCCAACTGAAGAGAAGGCCACTAAGAAGTAGTAACAGAGCATTCGCTTCAAAAGTATGATATCGAAACGAGAGCAATTCTCGTTTCGATATGAAGTGGTATTTAAACAGACAAATAAAATCAGTAGGATCTAAAAATGGGAATTAGGAGAGAGCCCTATCTACAAGTGTTTCGCCCATCTTACATAATTCTTCTGCATCGTGTTGAGTCGTGCCCTCTGCGAATATCCGCCATAATGGCTCAGTCCCGGAGGGCCTTATGAGTATCCAGCCCTTATCATAGATCAATTTGATACCATCTAATGTAATCTTAGTTATATCTTTCGTCATATCAATAAGCCTCTGAAGCACTTGGGCGTTCTTTTCTCGTGGAACCGGTATCTTGATCTTCTTAGTATAGTAGGTGGGTAGTGCAGACACAATCTCAGAAAGACGTCTATTTTCAACAGATAGTATCTCCGCCATCTTTGCAGCTGTCATTGCACCATCACGTACAGGCTGATGTCTTGGATAGAATACCCCACCGTTCTCTTCTCCGCCAAGTTCTGCATTTAACTCTACAATTGTGTGAGAGACAACCACACTACCAACTCTAGTCCATTCGATCCGTGCACCGGCCTGTCTTGCAATGTCCTCAATTAGCCGACCACTGCTGACTGGGGTGACTAGTGTTGATCCTCTCTTTTTTGCAAGCACTCTTGCAGCAATTATAGCAAAGGACTGGTCACCAGATAATACATTCCCCTTCTCATCAACAAAAGTGGCGCGGTCAGCATCACCATCATGTGCTATGCCCATATCCGCACCGACTGCCTGCACAGTCTTGCTTAGTTCAATTATATTCTCAGAGGTGGGCTCAGGAGGACGTCCAGGAAAAAGACCATCCATCTGTGCATTCATACTGTACACACGACATCCAATTTTTCGTAATAGATGCGGCGTGACTAATGAACCGACACTGTTAGCACCGTCTATTACTACTGTAGGACCTCTGTGTCTTATCGCCTCAACATCGACCGCGGATATAATTGCATCAATATACCTACGAATTGCTGTATCATCGTATGTTCGAGAAGGAACTCCAGTCCATGCGACTGTCTTGAATGATCTTGAGAGATACACGTCCTCAATTCTCTGCTCGATATCTCTGTCAACTTCAATCCCATCGGGTCCAATTACTTTGATACCATTAAACTCTGGAGGATTGTGAGATGCTGTGACCATCATTGCACTTACACAGTCAGTCACACGAACATAGTATTGTAGGGCGGGAGTTGGAGCCGGACCTATGTCTACCACAGGACACCCCGTTGATAGCAGGCCTGCTGTGACCAGTCCTGTGTACATCATGCCTCCACATCGCGAGTCACGAGAGACTGCCATCTTACCAGGTCCTAACACTGTGCCTACTGCACGTGCAATATTTAGAACCATCTCGGGAGTCAACTCGTTGTTTACGAGACCGCGAATGCCATTTGTACCAAATAGCCGAGCCAAGACAAACACCTGGGCATGATTCAAACAAATTCCCTTAAGAGTCTAGTCACACTAATGGACGCTGAGGTGTTGCATGCCCCTATTCGGTCGAAGTAATGACGACGATTACATCAGAGCCGCCAGACTACTCACAGAGGGAAGACCTAAGGAGGCGGCAGAGCTATTAAAGACAATAGTTGCCAAAGAACCAACGCACTTCAACGCAATGGTCACTCTTGCAATAGCTCTTCTAGATGCTCAACAGACACCAGTATCAGACCATGCAGATATACAGAGAGCACTAGCACTGCTTGATAGTGCTGCACAGCTCAGGCCGCGCGATCCAATTCCTCACTTCAATAAGGGGGTTTGCCTCAGGAAACTGGGCAGACTGGAGGACGCCCTGAGAAGCTTTCAGAGAGCACTTGAACTTGATAGCAAGTCAGCATTGACACTTCTGCATATGGCAGAAATAAACTATGAACTTCAGCGATGGGAGGAGGCAATAGAGTTTGCAAGAAAGGCGATAGTCCGAGATCCCGGACTTGAGAACGCGTTGACTTGGGTTCCAG
>FWPU01003583.1_pt1 | contig 17242 bp, 12 predicted proteins | sample 2228361 | NCBI WGS metagenome assembly FWPU01 (sample SAMEA103939777, study PRJEB20133) | metagenome
GATTTGAGGTCCGCCGCGGCGATGAATGGCGCCGTCCACGCCGCCCCCGCCGGCTAAACGACTGTTCGCGGCGTTGACCACCGCATCCGTCGTCTGCTCGGTGATATCCCCTTGCACAAGTTCGATGATGCACTTGCCGATCGTCACCTTCATACGCGCCGATCCTCCTTTCAATCCATCCATGGATCGGGTTCGCAAGCAACGGCACCTGGCGACGGAGTCGCGCGTGCCCAACAAGCGGCCGCCCGAGCCACGCCATCCGTCAGTGGGCGGCATGCGTGTGCGGTCTGTCTTCGGGGACCCCGGCGAGGACCCATTCGCCGCGATGAACGCCTTTCAGGCCCTTCAGACGTGCCACCAGCTCTCGGATTCGCGATGCCGGTCCGCGGAGTACGACGACCTCGAGGCACAGGTCATGGGTCAGATGGATGTGCATGGTCGAGACGACGACGTCGTGATGCTCGTGCTGCAACTCTGCCAATTGATCGCGGAGCTGCTCGCGATGGTGGTCGTAGAGGAGGGTGAGCGTTCCGGCGACGTCGCGGCTGTCATCCAACCAGGCACGGCGCGTCAGCATCTCTCGCATGAGCTGGCGTACCGCCTCGCTTCGCGTGGCGAAGTGCTCTTCGCGGCAGAAGCGATCGAACCTCTCGAATAGATCGCTTTCCACCGAAACGGAGAAACGAACGATTTCCGACACGGCCGGACCTCCCATGTGACGGCTTGGATAGCGTCGCCATCGGCGTCCCAACGGCGGCACGATCGGTCGCCTCCCGCACGGACGGACCTTGCGGCCCGACTAAGACGCCGACAGCTCGGCCATGACTTCGTCGGGGATGTTGAAATTCGAGGAAACATTTTGCACGTCGTCGTGCTCGTCCAACTCTTCCATCAGTTTGAGGACCTTCCTGGCGGTGTCGGCGTCGAGATCGACGTAATCCTTGGCGATGCGGGTAATTTCGGCCGATTCGCACGGGATTTCCGCGGCCGTCAGGGCATCGTTCAAGGCGGCGAACGCAGCGGGGTCGCAGGTGACGACGAAGCGTTCGCCCTCTTGTTTCACGTCTTCGGCACCCGCCTCCAGGGCCGTCTCCATCAGCTTTTCCTCGGAGACCTTGTCTGCGGCAATGAGAAACAGCCCCTTCGTATCGAACATCCAGGCCACGCAACCGGCGGAGCCGAGCTTGCCGCCGTGCAAGTCGAAGCATTTGCGAATTTCGGCCGTGGTGCGATTGCGGTTGTCCGTAAGAACGTCGCAGAGGATGGCCACGCCGTTGGGGCCGTAACCCTCGTAGACCACCTCTTCCAAAGCGGCGCCTTCGATCTCGCCGGTACCGCGCTTCACGGCCCGAATAATGTTATCTTTGGGCATACCGACGGCCTTGGCCGCGTCGATGGCGACTCGCAGCCGGGCATTGAAGTTGGGGTCGCCGCCCCCCGTCCGCGCCGCCACGATGATGGCTTTGGAGAGTTTGCTCCAAATCTTCCCGCGTTTGGCGTCCACCGCCGCCTTCTTGTGTTTAATGCCGGCCCAGTGTGAATGACCCGCCATTTCGACTCATCCTTAATTCTTTAATTCTTTGTCACAGCCTGGAACGAATTTCGTCCGAAATCGAACACCGCGGCCTGCGGTATGCGTCCGCGCGGGGCATCTTTCGCACACCGATATGGTGCACAGTACGAGATGCCCGCCGATCGTCGCACTCGCGTCGGGCACGATTCCAACCGTCAATATAGCAGAATTCCGTGCCGTCGGTGATGACCGGCGGCATTGCCCGTCGACGGCCATGCCGTTGCGGCGAAGACGCGTACCGAAAACGAAACCGGTTCGCCGTCAGGTTCGGTAATCGGCGTTCAATCGTACGTATTCGGGAGTCAGATCCGTAGTCCAAAACCGCCCCGTCGCATTTCCTTCCGCAAAGACTAGCTTGATATGCGTGTCCTTTTCCGCCCGGATGGAGGCCGAGACTTCCGCATCGTTGAAATCCACCGGAGACCCGGCGCGATACAGGAGGTGGCCGTTGATAAAAAGGTCCACCTTCATAGGATCGAAGTTCACTCCGGCATAACCCGCGGCCGAGATGATACGTCCCCAGTTCGGGTCCGCTCCGTGTACCGCCGCTTTGACGAGGGGACTGTTGGCGATGGACCGTGCGATCCGCAACGCATCTTCCCGGGTGCGACAGCCTTCCACCTCGATGATGACGAGGTGGGTTGCTCCCTCACCGTCGGCAGGGATCATCCGGGCCAATTCTCCGCACAATTCGTGCAGTTCGCGGGTAAACTCCTCCAGGAGGTCCCCGGTCAGGGGAGGCCCGCCGGACGCTGCGTTCGCCAGCAGCAGGACCGTATCGTTGGTGCTCATGTGACCGTCCACGTTGATGCAATTGAACGTGTCGTCCACGACCTCGCGGAGGATGCGTTGGGCGGTCTGGGGATCGAGGGCGGCGTCGGTGAAGATGACCCCCAGCATGGTGGCCAGGTTGGGGCCCATCATGGCCGCTCCCTTGACCATGCCGGTGATCTGCACCTCGCGCCGCGCCAGGGAAATTGTTCGCCCGGCCAATTTGTAGACGGTGTCCGTGGTCATCATGCCGCGAGCCGCCAGAATCAACGCTTCTTCATCATTTCCCAGCCGCGCGGAGGCCAACTCGATGCCGTGGGCGATTTTGTCCATCGGCAGGTAGACGCCGATCACGCCCGTGGACATCACGAGCACTTGATCCTCTTCCACGCCGACGGCGCGGGCGGCCAGACGGGCCATTTGCCGGGCATCCTCCATGCCCCGATCGCCGGTGCATGCATTGGCGTTACCGGAGTTGATCACCACCACCCGGATGCGGTCGCTGGGCGTCCGTTCACGATCCAATCGGACGGGAGCGGCGCAGACCAGATTCTGCGTGTACACGCCCGCCGCCGAGGCATTGGATTCCGAGACGATCAGCGTCAAATCCGGCTTGCGGAGGTCCCGCTTCAGGCCGCAATGCACGCCGGAAACGAGATATCCCTTAGGTACGCGAACCGACATGGCTATTCTCTCCTCGACATGCCGCGGCGGGCGCGGTGGGGAATTGGATTCGAAACGGGAAATGCCGGCTCATAAGGCCGTCGTTTCCGGATATCCGAACATCAGGTTGAAGTTTTGGACGGCGGCCCCCGCCGCGCCCTTGATCAGATTGTCGATGCAACTGATGGTGACGACTCGCCCTCGTACGACGCGAGCTGTGAGGTGGCAATAGTTGGTGCCCATGGTATCCTTCGTGCCCGGCAAATGATCCACGACTTGCACGAACGGCTCGTCCTTGTAGAATTCGCGGAGACAATCCAAAATCGCCGCTTCCGTTACGTTTCCTTGCGGTCGCGAGTAGGTCGTACTGAGGATGCCTCGATCCATGGGGATCAGATGGGGCGTGAAAATGATCGAGGTGGATCGCCCGCCGAACTCGGTGAGAATCCGGTCGATCTCCGGTACATGGCGATGGCGGCCGACGCCGTAGGCGGAAACACTTTCGTTGCATTCCGGGAAATGCGTCGTCAGTTTCGGAGATCGTCCCGCGCCCGAAACCCCGCTCTTGGAGTCCACCACGATGTCCTCGGCCGAGATCAACCCCGCCCTCAACAGCGGGCTGAGGGCCAAAATGACCGAAGTGGGGTAGCAGCCGGGATTGGCCACCAAATCCGCCCCGACGATCCGGTGGCGAAACAGCTCCGGCAATCCGTAGGGCACCGCGCCCAAGCGACCGGGATCCGGGTGCTTGTGCCCGTACCATTCCTCATACACAGCCGCCGAAGCCAAGCGATAATCGGCCGAAAAATCGACGACGCGGGCCCCACCCTTCAATATCTCGGGAATGACTTCGGCCGACGCTCCGTGCGGCAGGCAACCGAAAACGCATTCCGCCCGGGCCGCAAGCTCGGCCGGGCTGAGATTCTGAAGCGGCAAATCCGGCTTTCCGGTCAGGGACGGGTGAACGGATGAGATGGGCGCCGTCTCCTGGCGGCTCGTGACCGCCACAATCTCGACGTGCGGATGCCGCAGAAGAATTTTGATCAATTCGAGGGCCGTGTAGCCGGTGGCCCCCATGACTGCGACGCGTGTTGGCATCTTTCGCTTCTCGGTCTTCTCGGAATCCGGAAATCCGAGGCTCCTCGGAATCTTGACCGGCGGTTAGGGCGGCCCTGAGCCGTCGATTGCCGGACGGCTGCTTTTCCGCCAGGAAAAACAGACGGAAACATCCCGCCCAGGACCTTGCGATCAACACAAATTACAGATTACGGACTCCACCGCCTGAGGGGTTTGTCTCGTCCCTTGGCGACGGTTGGAAAAACGCAGATTGGTTGCGCCCCCTTGGTTTGTGACGATACAGGGATCAACCTTGAAATATACGACGGCTTTCCCGTTTACCACAAGGGGCGATCGATTCGCGCGAATCGCGGTTACCGCAAGTTTCGCCCGCCAAGTCCTCCGAAGTCGGACAGCCGATCAACCGAACCGGGACGATTATTGCCGAAGAACCGAAACATGTTGGACGACCAAGAGAAAGCTCTGTTGCGGACGTGGGACCGCACCGTTTACTGGCATGCTTTCACCCAGATGGCGGAGTACGAGCCGCTGATCATCGAGCGAGCCGAGGGTTGTCGCCTGTGGGACATTGATGGGCGGGAATACATCGACGGAGTGGCCAGCCTCTGGTGCAATGTCCACGGGCATCGTCATCCGGTCTTGGACGCGGCGTTGCGAGAACAGGCCGAAAAGGTGGCTCATGTTACCTCGCTAGGATGCTCGAACCCGGCCGCCATCCGGCTGGCGAAGCGGTTGGTCGATTTGGCGCCGGCCGGTCTGAACCACGTGTTCTTTTCCGACAGCGGAGCGACGGCCGTTGAAGTGGCGATCAAGATGGCGTTCCAATTCTGGCGGCAATGCCCCGATCCTCGACCTCGCAAGAGGCTGTACGCGGCGCTCGGCGACGCCTACCATGGCGATACGTTGGGGGCGGTCAGCGTGGGGGGAGTAGATCGTTTCAACGCCGTCTTCCAGCCCTTGCTCTTCGAGGTCCGCCGCCTGCCCTGCCCGGACACCTATCGAACCCCGCCCGAGTGCGCGTCGCGCGATCTGACGGATTTCTATTTGTCGCAAGCGGAGGAGCTTTTCCGTCGCGAAGGCGACCGGATCGCGGCCCTGATCGTGGAGCCTTTGATGCAATGCGCGGCCGGGATGGTGGCTCATCCGCCCGGCTACCTGCGCGGAATGCGGGAGTTGACCCGAAGGTACGAGATCCTTTTGATTGCCGACGAAGTCGCGGTGGGCTTCGGGCGGACCGGCACCATGTTCGCTTGCGAGCAAGAGGGGGTGTCTCCGGACTTCCTATGTCTCGGCAAGGGGATTACGGGCGGATATCTCCCTGTGGCCGCAACACTCACGACCGACGAGATTTACGACGCTTTTCTGGGGGACTACGCGTCGCTTCGCACGTTTTTTCACGGGCACACCTACGGGGGCAATCCGTTGGGGTGTGCCGTGGCTTTGGCGAACCTGCGGGTCTTCGAGGAGGAAAAGACGCTGGAAGGCCTGCCCGCGAAGATCGCACGCTTGCAAAAACGATTGGCACGAATCGCAGAGCGGCCTCACGTGGGAAGTGTCCGGCAAAGGGGCCTGATCGCCGGCGTGGAATTGGTGCGCGATCGGCGAAACCGGGAGCCGTATCCGTGGACGGAACGCCGCGGGTGGAACGTTTGCCGAGTCGCGCGCGAATGCGGCGTGTTTTTGCGTCCCTTGGGAGACGTGGTGGTCATCTTTCCACCGCTGGCGATCTCGCTGGAGGAATTGGATCGCATTTGCGACGCCGTGGAAGCGGGCATTCACCACGCCACGGAAGAGACGGAATCAGGCTCCACCGTGCTCGGCAGGTCAACTTAGAAGCGACGGCCGCACGAAGCGCAGGTCAAGTCTGAACACGAATCGGTATCGCGTTACGCTGCACGGTTTTCCCGGCAGTCGGCGGCGGGTTGATCCGCGGATTCCCGGCCGGCTTTGGGTTGGGTCTTCCAGCGGCGATGAATCCACCAATACTGCTCGGGAGCCGAACGAATGATCGCCTCTAATTCGGAGGTGTACCAGCGGGTGATGTGTTCCACCGCCGCGCGGGGGCTGCGATCGGAGATCGTCCGCGGATCGAGAAGGGCTTGCACACCCATTTCGAATGCCATGGGTCGGTCCAGTCGCTTGACGTACACGACGGCCAGCGGAGCATCGTATTCCAGCGACAGCAAGGCCAGGGCTTTGAACGTCGAGGCGGGACGGCCGAAGAAAGGCACGAAGCACCCCTTTCTGCCCGCATCCTGATCGGCCAAGAGGGCCATCGTTCCGCCGCGTTCCAGCGTTTCCTCGATTTGGCGGTGTCCGCCGTTTTTGGGGATGATGAACTGGCCGGTGGCTCCCCGGAAGCGGTTGAGGAAGCGATCCAGAAATCGGTTGTCCAAAGTGCGAGCGACGGTGTGGGTCGGAAATCCCAACATTCCCAACAAGTAACCGCCGATTTCAAAGTTGCCGAAATGTCCGGTAACGAGGATCACCGGCCGGTCTTCCAGGAGTAGCTTGACCAAGGGACGGACTTGGTTGAGCCGGATGAATCGTCGCCAATTGGTTTCGTGGATCACGCGCGGAGAGTGTGCGATTTCGAACACCATCAAGAAGAGGTGCTCCCACATGCGGCGAATGGTGTGGGCGATCGCCTCGGGCGTCATGCCGGGAAATGCCGTCTTCAGGTTCTCCTCGGCGACCCGCTTTCGGATGTGCAAGACATCAGCAAACAGCAGGGCCAATCCCTTGGCGGCCGACGCCAGCGCCGACAAGGGAATCGCCTGGACGATGAGAATCAACGCCCGGACGATCAGGTACACCAAATAGTCGAGAACCGTCCGCGAAAGGCGCACGGCCGAACCTCCGTGTCATTCCGAGGCTGGAAGCGTTTCCGTCCGCTGGAACGCGGGGACACACCCCCGCCTCCACAGCATAACCTTTGCTCGATGCCGCGGACAAGGGCGGTTTAGCGATCGTAAGCAGACCGTCCGGCGATCATACGTCGCAGATTCGGATCGCTTTTTCGAGCGATTCCAGTGGGTTGGGATTCTTGGGGACGAACTCCTGCCCCACGAAACCCTTGTACCCCGTCTCGACGATCGCCCGCATCACGGCCGGGTAATAGATTTCCTGGGTTTCGTCGATCTCGTTGCGGCCCGGATTTCCGCCCGTATGGAAGTGGGCGATGTACTCGATGTTCTCGCGGATCGTCCGGATGAGATCGCCTTCCATGATTTGCATGTGATAGATGTCGTACAGGAGTTTCATGTTTTCGGACCCGATCGCCTTGCACAACCGGGCGCCCCAAGCCGTGTGATCGCACATGTAATTGGGGTGATTGACCTTGCTGTTGAGCAGTTCCATGACGAGAACCACGTTATGCTTCTCCGCCAAGGGAAGCACACGTTTCAGCCCCACGATGCAGTTTTGCAGGCCTTGTTCGTCATCGAGGCCTGGTTCCCGATTGCCTGAGAAGCAAATCAAGTTGGTCAACCCGGCCTCGGCGACCAGGGGGATCATTTTTTCGTACAACGCTACCAACTCATCATGGTTTTCGACCTTGTTGAAACCTTTCTCGATCCGTGCGCCGGAAGAACACATGGCGCAGGTCAGGCCGTGTTGGAGAACGGTTGCCCAGTCGTTCGGGCCGAGCAGTTCGATCGACTCGATGCCGATTTTCTTGCTGAATTGGCACAATTCGTCGAGTGGAATCTTGCCGTAGCACCAGCGGCTCACGGAATGGCGGATGTTGCCCTTGAGTTCCGGCCTGGTTTCTTCGGCAGCCGCGCGGAGACCTCGCAGTCCCGCCGTCGCCGCCACACCGGCCGCCATGGCCCCGATGGCCGTCCGCCGTGAAAGAGACTCTCGCATCTTTTTTCCTCCTGTCTCGTCGTTTCTTCGCGATCAATAACTCTCAGTGGGGAACTTCCCGCGCCGACCGCCTCGGATTTGTCACGTCAAAGGGATGGGCACCGTCGTGAAGCTAAGCGAATGCGGTTGCCGCGAGTGCCCCATTTTAACACAGGCGGCGGCCCGAAGCGACAACCGGGCGCGATTTCAAATCGTCCCAAGATCTTGCCGGCGCCACGTAGGATGCGGCTACTGTGTTGCAACCCCGCCACCGAGTTCCCCGAACCCGCACGGAGCCTGCAAAAGCGTAGTTTGGGGAAAGTTTTCCGGTTGAATCGACGATAACAAAAGTGCGCGGTCGCAGTATGCCCGGGCTTGGTGTTTGCACGAAGGACCTGCGGAATCGTTATGAGGTCAATTCTTCCCGAAGATTTTCCAGGCATCATCCAAAGCATCCGTGAGGGTGTCGAGGAAATCGCCGGTGCGTTTCTCCGTGGAGTCGATGTCGAGGTCCGCATCAAAGAGGCCGACCTAAAGGTTCTGGAGAACGGCGAATTGCCCGGGATAACCGGGGCGGGCCTGGAGGTCTTCCTCGGCACCGGCGACGGAGAGCAGGGCGCGGTCTTGTTGGCGCCGCTCCCCAAGGAGGTGCAATCGAGCTGGCTGGAATCCCCCGACGCTACCGGAGAATCACGCCTCGCTACCCTGGCGCAGGAGCTGAGCGTCTTGCTGTTGCCCGCCGATTGCGCGGGCGAAATGGCGGAAACGCGATTCCACGCCGATCTCGCGGCGGCCTCTTCCCGATTCTCCGTCGGGGAAACAACGCAGATCTTGGAGATTCCTTGCGAGGTCATCTCCGGCGAAAAAAGCATCGCCGTTTGCTGCTACTTGATCGGTCCGGTCACATCCAAAGCCGTGGAAGCCGAAGGGCGATCGGCGGAAAATGCAGCTTCGGACGCCGTCACCGGTAAACCGCGGGCCGAAACGCCGAGTGCGGCACCAACGGGCGATCCGGCTCCTCAGGCGCCGGAGCGGATCGAACGTCGCCCGGCGACGCAGGTTCACGGACCGAACCGCGGAAGGGTGGAGCCGCGTAGCGTCCGTGATCTACCGTTGATTACCCGAAGTCTGCTGCGAATTCGGGTGCCGGTGCAGGTGACTCTTGCCGAGACGCGGCGTCCCTTGAGCGAGGTCCTTCAATTCGCGCCCGGCGTGATTATCCAATTCAACAAATCGTGCGAAGAACCTCTGGAATTGCAAATCAACGGGCGGACGGTCGCCGTGGGGGAAGCGGTCAAAGTCGGCGACAAATTCGGGCTTCGCATCACCAAAATGACTCCACCACCGGAGCGCTATGTCCGGCTAGCCCCTACGGCGAAAGCCAAGCCGCTACAGGCGCAGTCTTCCTAAAGCATTCCGCGTCGGACGTGGGATAAAGCGGCGAAGACCCAGCCGACGGGGAGTCGCCGATTTGCCAAGTCTCGCTTTGCGTATTTTGTCGCACCCCTTCACCCACGCAGCCGGATATGTGCAAGCCGGGTGCGGATTCACCGGGCGCTCTCCGGTTCGGCGCCCCCTGCGCCGGTCGATCTGCCGCAAGGCCACGGAACTACCCTTAACCGCTGAGAGGCGGTAGGATAGTGGAAATCTCGGGGAAATCTCATAAACCCGGTCGCGGTCGGCTCCGTCTTGAAGGTCGATTGGTGCCGTGATACGGCCCGGCGCGGTCTTGATGCCGACGATATTCGGCGATCGTTCCCGTTTGGAACCCGTTTGGACTGAAGGAAATGCCTGACAAAAATCAATGCGGTGCCTTCGGCGCGCGTGCGGAAATCGATACCAGTTTGGGCAAACTAGGCATCTATCGTTTGCGGCGTTTGGAGGAGCTGGGGCTGACCCGGCTGGACCGATTGCCGTTCTCCATACGCGTGCTCTTGGAATCGGTGTTGCGGCACTGCGACGGCTTTGCGGTGACGGAAGAGGACGTCCACAATCTTGCACTTTGGGCGACCGATCGGGGGCGGGATGGAAAAGACATCCCCTTCAAGCCGGCCAGGGTATTGCTCCAAGACTTCACGGGAGTTCCGGCGGTCGTCGATTTGGCCGCCATGCGTTCCGCCGTGGCCCGCTTGGGCGGCGATCCCAAACGGATCAATCCGCTGATTCCAGCGGACTTGGTGATCGACCATTCGGTGCAGGTGGATTTCTTCGGCGACGCCGACGCCCTTCGGCGGAACGTGGAACTGGAATTTCGCCGCAATCGCGAACGCTACGAATTCCTCCGCTGGGGGCAAGAGAGCTTCGATAACCTTCGGGTCGTGCCGCCTTCGGTGGGCATCATCCACCAGGTGAACTTGGAATATCTCGCCCCATGCGTTTTCGTGGGGAAGGACGCGTTGGGAGACGTCGCCTACCCCGATACGCTGGTCGGCACCGATAGCCACACGACGATGATCAACGCCTTGGGCGTGCTGGGCTGGGGGGTCGGGGGCATCGAGGCGGAGGCCGCCATGCTGGGACAGCCGCTTTCCATGCCCGCCCCGGAGGTCATCGCTTTGGAGTTGACGGGTTCCCTGCGGCCCGGCGTGACGGCCACGGACCTCGTGCTCAGCGTCACGGAATTGTTGCGGCGCGAGGGAGTGGTCGGCAAGTTCGTGGAATATTGCGGCGACGGGGTCGACCGAATGCCGGTTACTGACCGGGCCGTGTTGGCGAACATGGCCCCGGAATACGGCGCCACGATGGGGTTCTTCCCCATTGATGCCCGCACGCTGGAATACCTCGTGCAAACCGGGCGAAGCGAGTCGCATGCGGCCATGGTGGAACGGTATTGCAAGGAGCAGGGTTTGTTCCGCGAGGCCGGCGCGCCGATCCCCGATTACACCAAAGTGTTGCGTCTCGACCTGGCGACGGTGGAGCCTTGCTTGGCGGGGCCCAAGCGGCCGCAGGACCGGGTGCCGCTGAGCGAGGTAGGGACGCGGTTTCGAAGCTCGTTGACCCAGCCGACGCAAAACCGCGGTTTCGGCCTGGCGGAATCGGCTGTGGCCGGAACGGCGTCCGTTGCGGCCTCGAACGGGGCCCGATACGAACTGCGGCACGGCGCCGTGGTCCTAGCGGCGATCACCAGTTGCACCAATACCAGCAACCCCACGCTGATGGTGATGGCGGGGCTTTTGGCAAAGAAGGCGTTGGCTCGCGGCTTGAGGGTACCGCCCTTCGTCAAGACCAGTTTGGCCCCCGGTTCGCGCGTGGTGAATCGTTATTTGGCCGCGGCGGGACTTGAGGAAGCCCTCTCCGCCCTGGGGTTCGCCACGGTCGGCTACGGCTGTACGACGTGCATCGGCAACAGCGGGCCGCTTCCCGAAGCGGTGGCCCGGGCGGTGCGCGAAGGCGACTTGGTGGCTGCCGCCGTCCTGAGCGGCAACCGCAATTTCGAAGGCCGCATCAATCCCTTGGTCAAAGCGAATTACTTGGCATCGCCGCCTTTGGTCGTGGCATTCGCCTTGGCCGGGACCGTGGATATCGACCTCACGCGAGAACCGCTGGGAAGGGATGCCGAGGGGCGCGACGTCTTTTTGCGGGACGTTTGGCCGAATGAGGAAGAAACGGCCGCCGTGCTCCGCGACGCGATGTCGCCCGAGGTCTTCCGCCGGTGTTATGCGGAGGTGTTTTCCGGAAATCCGATGTGGAACGCCCTGCCATTGAAAAAGAGCGAGCTTTTCGATTGGTCGGAGGAAAGCACGTACATCCACGAGCCGCCGTTTTTCAAGGAACTCACGCTGGAGCCGCAGCCGCCCCGGCCGATCCGGGCCGCCCGCGTCTTGCTGGCCTTGGGCGATTCCGTGACGACGGACCACATTTCTCCGGCGGGCAACATCGCCAAGGACAGCCCGGCCGGCCGCTATCTCATGAGCCGCGGGGTCCCGCCCGAGGAATTCAATAGTTACGGTGCCCGGCTGGGAAACGACCAGGTGATGGTGCGGGGAACGTTCGCCAACATCCGGCTGCGCAACCTGTTGCTCCCAGGGACCGAGGGCGGGGTCACGAAGTATTTTCCGACGGGCGAAGTCCTCTCCGTGTATGACGCGGCGGTCCGATATCAAGAGCAGCGGATTCCCACGATCGTCCTGGCAGGGGCCGAGTACGGTACCGGCAGCAGCCGGGACTGGGCCGCCAAGGGTACCTCGATGCTGGGAATCCGGGCGGTTCTGGCGCAGAGCTTCGAACGCATTCACCGCAGCAATCTCGTCGGCATGGGAATTCTGCCGCTGCAATTCGTCGGCGGCGCCACGTGGCAATCTCTGGGACTGCAAGGAGACGAGACCTTTCATATCCCGCTATCGGCGGACGACGTCCGCCCACGCTGCGAAATCCTGGTGGAGGCCGAGTCCGAGGAGCGAGGAGTGAAGCGGTTTCCCGTCCAGGTCCGCATCGACACGCCGGTAGAAGTCGAATATTACCATCACGGCGGCATTCTGCCGATGGTCATCCGCAAGCTGCTCCAGTAACGGCCGGCGGAAACAGATGCCGTCTTAGGGGGCATCGTCCGCAGTGCTGCGTGAAGGTGCGGTCGGGCGAGGTGGAACCGTGTTTCGCGAAAAGTGGGGTGCACGCCTCGCCGGTTCGCCGCGGTCCACTCGCAAGCCGGGCGTCAGTTGTCGCAAACCGGATTCGGTTACCGTAACCACGAAATCGCAGGCATCCCTTAGCCGCTTCAGCATTGCCGCGGCGGCGGAGGATTGCAAAGCTCCCGGGCGCAGCTCATAGACCAGGGCGCCCATCAGCGATCCCCCCAAGGTTTCCGAGATGCACAGCAGGCCGACGCGGTCGGGACGCCATTCCGGCGGCCAATCAAGACGCTTCAACCACGTGCAGACGAAATCGCGGCAGATTGTCGGGCGCGAGGGGTACACCGAGCAGCCACACGTTCCCAGCAAGGGGCACGGTCGGCCTTCCGCTTTGGGACCGGTTCCTACGACACCGGCCGGTATCGACAGGCGAACGCAGCAAGCAGTGCAGCGGCCGCACGTGCGGGGCGAATCGCGGCGATCGTCGCCGCCGGCCGAACATTCCTCCACCGGATCCCTCTCGATGGAGCGCGCCTCGTTCGGGGGATGATCCTTCGACGAAGGTGCGGCGTGCGCGGCCGTCATAACCCTGGCAAGCTCCTCAACCTGTGCATTCGATTTCAAGATCCCGATTGATCGGGTGGGCGGCGACTCGGCATGGCCGGTCATGCGGAGAGCCGTATGCGATGATCCATCATCCTCATCGTATGGCGGAGGCCCGAAACTTGGGCATAAGCCGCAAACCCGGCTGTTTCCGTCGCGCCGGCCCGGACGCAAGGCCGAAAGAATCCGATTGGGAAAAACTTGCCAACGCCGAAACATAAGCTAGCTTTCATATTGAGCAAACAGCTTTTCGCGCCTGTCTCGTCCTGGTCGGTTCGCCTGTCTCGTCTGCTTGAGGGAGCCTGATTATGTCAAGTCGCACCCACATGCTTGGGTCGCCCCGGCTGGGCGGCAAGGGGGAGAAGGGGCGTCGCGGCGCGATCCTGGTTCTGACTGCCCTGTTTATGGTCTTCCTGATCGGGCTGCTCGCCTTCAGCGTGGACTTGGGCTACATGATGACGGTCCGCGCCGAGTTGAAACGGGCGACCGACGCGGCGGCCTTGGCGGGAGCCGGCGCTCTCATCGACGGCCCCCAAGCGGCGGAACTCCGAGCCTTCGAGTTCCTGGCTCGAAACCCCGTCGCAAGTCGCACTCTCTTGGACGGCAGTGACTGGAAGGATCGGCTGGCCGAATTGCGGGCCCAGAATCAGGACAACTTCGAGGTCCAGTTCGGCGAGTGGAACACGGAGACTCGGACCTTCTCGGCTTCGGCGTTTGCTCCCTCGGCGATTCGCGTCGTGGCCAAGCATAACAACGCGCCGTTCTTCTTCGGCCGCGTTTTCGGCCACGACACCTTCAATTTGGAAGCCGAATCGATCGCCAAGTACCAGCCGCGCGATATCGTCCTGGTGCTCGATTTTTCCGCCTCCATGAACGACGATAGCGAATTGCGCCGGATCAGCGAATTCGGCGAAGGCACGCGCAGCATGGTGGAGGCCAATTTGCAGCAAATCTATCAGGAACTGGGATCGCCGCAATATGGGTCGCTCCAGTTCGTCCCGGAGTATTACGTCCAGACGGGTAAAGCGCCGACGACCGGTTGCGAACCGCAGATCGTCGTGACTTTTCGAGGAAGCGACATCTACGTGACCTCGACGAAGGATCTTTCCAACGTCGTCCTGCAATTCTCGGACGGTACGAAACAGAAATTCGACGGACTGAAAGGCAAGACCGGCACGTTCAAAGGAACCGGCGGCAATGCCAAGAAGCGCATCGATCGCTGCTGGGTCAAATCCGGCTGCAACGCAAGCGGCGAAGGGCCTGGTTACGGCGAACGATTCGAGGACACGCCCGCCAACATCAAAGCCCATTTCGGCCTGACGAACGTGCCCTATCCTTATCCCTCCGGTAGCTGGGACGACTATATCTCGTACGTAAAAAGCAGCAGTTACGTAAACAACGCGGGTTATCGGAAGAAGTACGGTTTCCTTACCTTGATCAACTACTGGCTGGAGCAAAAACCGCGATATCAAGATACCCCCGACCTCTGGATGGTCAGTGGACAGCCGGTGCAGCAGCTCAAAGAGGCCACGCGGATGTTCTTCGAGTACATTCAAGAGGTGCCCACGAACGACCGCATCTCGCTGGTCATTTACAATTCTCCGAATCAAACGGCATTGGTGGAACACCATCTGTCCGACAATTTCTCCGGCGTGCTCGAAACGGTGCGTCAACGCCAAGCCGGGCATTACGATCACTACACGAACATCGGGGCAGGAGTACAGTATGGAATCGATGAGCTGCTTGCGAATGGTCGCCAAGGGGCATTCAAGATGATCGTGCTGATGACGGACGGCGTGGCAAACCGCCCGGGAAATACCTCAGAAGCCAGAGCCTTTGCCCTTCAGCAAGCCCAGCGGGCCGCGGAAAACCGCCTGCCGATCTTCACCATCGGTTTGGGGATGGAAGCGGACGCCAACTTGCTTGTCCAAATGGCCGAGATGACGAAAGGAAAATACTTCATCGTCAACGGCGGCGAGTACATCGTGGACTACCAAGCGGACCTGATGCAGAAGTTCCGGGAGATCGCGGACCACCGGCCCCTCGTACTCGTGAAATAAATCGAAGGCGTCGGCGAGATTTCGCGCGATGATGCCATCCTTCGGTCATGCTTCCGGGGTGCGGTGAAACGACCTCGGAAGGGCTTGGGGTTGCCTTGGCGACAGGCGCGGACCTCCGTTGAATCCGGCTGCGGCGGCCGGCGTTCGACGGAGGTTTTCCGCTTTCTTGAAACGCACACGTCCCGTCGCTGTTGACCGGGGAGACCTTCCCCACCCTTCCCCGCCATTCTGTGCAAAGTCTGGCAATTCGCTTCCGTGTGCGCTCGTGTGCCCTCGTCCGCCCCTTCCAAAACCCTGCGGCTTTGGGTCGCCGAGGTGGCATGCGAAATGGATGCCGCTTTATAATCGAAGGCATTGCGCGGGCCGGGAAGGTCGTGAAGAGAACCCTTGATGCTCACTTGAACCGGGAACTGACAGCTATGAACACGGCAAATCGATCGTTTTCGATTGGTTCACTCCGATCACCGGTACTCTTGATTACCTTGGCGTTGATCGCTTCATTGCCGGTCATGTCCAATTTCGGGTTCTCGCAGGATTCCGCTCCGCAGTCGCGCCCGATCCGCGCCGCAGCCCGGATCCCGTTCTCCGTCGCCGTTGCCGATTCCGAAATCTCGGGCGTGTGGGAAGTGCTGTCCGCCGAAGACGGGCGTTCCTGGGGGCTTGTGGAAGTGCTTCCCGGTCCGGACGCCGAGGGGCGTCCCCTACCGTTGGGCCGCCTCATTTTGCTTCCCCACCAAGTTAACGGTGAAGAGCCGACCTCGCCGGCCGATTCTCCGGAATCAGCCGCCGAGGAAGAAACGACGGTGCTGCGTCTCGGCAAACCGATTAGCCGGCCGGCGCACGCGACGTTTGAGTGGCATGAGACGTCGGATACCACCCTGCAACTGTCCGAGAAGAAGCGTCCCGTCTTGGCGTACAACTTCGGGGTGATTACCCGTGACGACGTGCCGGAAAGCGATCCGCGGCGAAGCCGTTCTTGCTACGTGCACCCCTTGCACGGCCTGGACGGCGAGGTCTTGACGGACGACTTCCCGAAAGACCATTACCATCACCACGGTGTCTTCTGGACCTGGCCGCACGTGGTGATGGATGGGCAGGAGTACAGTCTTTGGGAGGACAAAGGCCCCCTCCGCCAGCGCTTCGTCCGTTGGCTATGCCACGAAGCAGGTACGACTGCGGCGGTGCTTGGAGTCGAGAACGGCTGGTTCCTGGGCGACACCCAAGTGCTTACGGAACGCGTGTGGTGGACCGTCTATCGCTCGGGCGATTCGCGCCACATCGACGTGGACCTGTTTTTCACTTCTCTCGATCGGGATGTGACCCTGTGGGGAGCCGAAGGCAAGAGCTACGGCGGTTTGACGGTGCGTTTTCGCCCCCGGCCCGGCGAGCGGCCCAAGATCACGGTTGCCGACGGCCTGACCACCGATGACTTGTACGAGACGCCGCTGACTTGGGCGGATTTCAGTTCCCGATTCGGGGAAGGGGAGGCTTGGAGCGGGGCGGCCATTTTCATCTCGCCGAACCATCCCGATTATCCGCCGACTTGGTTGACCCGGCACTACGGCCCGTTGTGCGTGGGTTGGCCGGGGATCCGTTCCCAGACGCTTGCCGCCGGGAAATCGGTTCACTTGCCATACAGACTGTGGATTCACCGGGATTGTCCCCCGGCGGAAGAGATCGACACGGTGTATCGCGCCTATTGCAACGTTTCCGCGACGGCATCGACGGCGAAGTGAAGACGGCCGCAAGTCCCGCCGTATGTCTTTGAGGAGGAAAAGCCGCGTGAAAAGCCTTGAACATGACCGCGAATCGGTCTTTGGCCGACAAACAGGCCTGATATTCGGCTGTCTTTTGGTCGTGGTTGCGGCGGTTGTTCCCTTCGTGCGTGCGGAAACGGGCCTGCGGCCGCTTCCCTATAACCATCCCGGTTTGATCGTGGATCTGGGAGTGGGGCTTTGGGCGTGGCCGATTCCATACGACGTCAATCAAGACGGTAATCCGGATTTGATCGTCTCGTGTCCCGATAAGCCCTCGAACGGGTTGTGGTATTTCGAGAACTGCGGAGCCACGGCGGAGAACGG